>Ga0233449_1003207_pt1 | contig 12164 bp, 13 predicted proteins | sample SI_124_October20_FD_183012 | JGI IMG/M metagenome (GOLD analysis project Ga0233449, IMG submission 183012) | Seawater microbial communities from Saanich Inlet, British Columbia, Canada - SI_124_October2016_200_MG | ecosystem: Environmental > Aquatic > Marine > Inlet | place: Canada: British... | reverse complement strand
AATATCACTGGAATCAATGGAGGGAATTTCTTTGATGGCGCAGGTGCGGGAGCATATCACAATAATACGTGGAATTATCAAAGTGTCAACAATCATTGGGACAATAGAACGGTTAGACTTGTCTGGGAAGAAACAGGTCCTGATGCGAGTAGTGGAGATGAAAAGCCCCAACGTTCACCAATTCAAAATAATTTGACACAACCAGAAATGGAACAAGCATTGGGTAATATTACAGTCGGTAGGGAAACAGGATTAATGCCGATTCCAATGGTAATTGGCGATAATGTTAGATTGAATGGGCAAGATGGAATCGTCTTAGAAATAGTTGCAAATTCAGTAGCAAATGACCCAAGAGATAACCATAATTTTCATGTTGTTGAATGGACCGGAAATTATGGAGATTCCGGTGATGCAGGCATTGCATTTGGATCAATTATCGATGAGGGGCCATTGCGTGGATTAGTCTCAAGTGTTACTAGAAGTTTTGAAATTGAATATGGGTCAAATGGCGAGTCAGCATTCCTCAATGAAACACAATACATCGACAGAGTCTTATCTCCTTCAATTGTTACTGCTGAGGAAAATACAGCTCCAGTATTGGTTAGTCTATCCTTGGAAGAAGGGCTGGTAGTAGGGGAAGGAGCATCTGTTGCGCACCTTGTTGCCCATGCTACCGATGATGAATGGAATATTGAATCCATTACTGCAGACCTAACACAAGTTGGAGGGGGAATTGTAACATTAAATGACAAAGGCTTAGCAGGCGATAATGCAATCGGTGATGATAGATATACAATCCAAATGATGGTGCCAGGACTAGAAGTTGGAAACTTTACAATCAATGTTACGATTACAGATTACTTTGGTGCAATCACAGAAGGTTCAGGAGTTATTGAAGTGATTAATGATGCACCACGCCTGACCTCTGTTGATTTTGTCCCACATATTGCAAAAAGAGGTGACTTGATCATTGTTAATGCACTTGCATTTGATGGTCATGGTGTTGAATCTGTGCAAGTTGACATGCGAATATTTGGCGGTCAATTAACTGATTTAGTATTATTAGAAAGTGATGTTTGGGCAGGCAATTTCACTTTGCCTTATGGAATGACGCCAGGCTTACACGATATCCCATTCATTGTAACAGACTCTGTTGGTGGGAAGCAAATATTGAGGCATTGGATTGACATTGATGATGGGGCTCAACCAAATGCAGCAACACCATACCGTCTTCCAGACGGAGAACATGTTTCAACTACGATTTCTGTGCAAAATACGGCACCGCAAATCATTGCAGAAGATATGAAAATCACGCGTGATGAAGGAACGACAACCGCTCTATTAGAGGCGGCCGTTAGTGATGCGGACGGCGTGATGTTAGTTCAAGCAAAGTTAGGAATATTCAATCCAGTTACACAAAATGAAGATTGGTCAAAGCTATACGATGATGGTTCTAATGGCGATAAGGTGGCAGGAGATGGAATTTATTCTTTACAATTGTCAATCCGTAGTGGGATTCCTGATGGGACTCATACCCTTTTGCTTCAAGCATCCGATATTTACGGTGAAGCAACGGGCGAAGTACCAATTATTTTGACACTTGAAGAAAAAGAGAATATAATTATCGACGGCGAAGGAATTTCTTCCACAATGCTGGTAATGGCTCTTGGCTTAATTGCAATAATTAGTGCTGTTGTGGTAATGTTTGTAATGAGAAAAGAGGGTGGAGATGACGACAAATCCAATCCTGGTGGCGACCGCTTCGGTTTCCAATGAATGCACTTTGCAATAACAAAGTATTGGGCAAACACCCAATTTCAATTATTGATTAGTTCCTGCTTGTCTTTGCCTTACTTTTGGCAATTTTCATCCAGCAAGATAGAGCAAAGAGTCAGGCCGACAACCGTTTATACCCCTGTCCAATCGGTCAACTACTGCTGCGAGCGTAGTGTAGTGGTTATCACCGAGCGTTGCCAACGCTTGAACCCGGGTTCGAGTCCCGGCGCTCGCATTCTAACATGATTATAGGCTCTCAGTACGTCTAATCGCCAATAAATGTAGTACAATTGATACTGCTACAAAAGACGTCATCCAAGAGATTGAAATCATCATTCCAGCGTATGCCCATCCTAATCCAATATTGAGGGGGATTGCGATTAAGAGGCCAATTTTCAATGCAATTATTTTTGTTTCGACTTTACTAATCTGTCCCAAAAGAATAATTGTTGGACCAACTGCAATGGCGTGGATGGTTATTATTATTGCAACTATTTTGAACAATATTGAATAACCATTTGCAGCAAGCGCAATATGGGTTAGAAATAGAAGTGCAAATATTATGGCGGAAAGCAATATTCCTCGCCAATAACCGCCTTTGCTATACCACTCCATGACAAGGGCAACCGTCCTCAATCTAAAAGATAGGCGAGAACTTCATATGTGGTCGTTTGATAGAATCTATATGCGCCTATTATTCGTATGTGTCGGCAATTCATGTCGCTCTCAAATGGCTGAAGGATTAGCTCGTTCAATGGGACATATTGCAGACTCAGCAGGTACTCATCCATCCTCGCCAACAATTGCCCCAAATGCCAAGAAATATCTTGATTCCAGAGGCATTTCTAGCGAAGGTATGATTCCCAAATCAGTTGATAATTTCTCGGCTGACGATTATGACATGGTGATTTCAATGGGTTGTGGAGTATATTGTCCTTCAATGAGAATTGATGCAGATTGGGAATTAGAAGACCCATACAGGCAAAAATATGATGTCTATAAAGCAACAGCCGAAGAAATTGAACGAAGATTGAAATTGTTAGAATAACAACTTATTTCTAAACTGAATCATCAACTGGTAAGTCCCCAACACCGTCTAATTGAATCGAAAGAACACTGACAACCCTCTTTTTTCCTTCTTCACTTTCTATTTCTTCTGAACTACAATTGATATTGCCAATAATAATTTCTGGCGGAAGACTTTGGGCAATAATTCCATTACGTCTGCGACATATTTCTGCTACATCAACAGCTCTGCCAATAGTTGCGCCCCTGGCAACAATATTCAGAGATCTATCGCCAGCCTCCATGGCCATTACAACAGCCCTAACATATGCATGTAGCGGTTTTTTGCCGATGAATATTGCTTTCCGCCTGTCACTCATATCGCATTCCGCCCATTGGTAGCAATTTGTTGCAAGATGATAAACTTTCAACAAGTCCTAATCTCTGCAGAATCTTGCCAAATTTGTGCACATTTTATACCGCACAGGTTGAAGTATTACTCTCATCACGATTGGCTCATGGCAGAATCACCAATCTCCACTCATGACCCGAAGAATGATTCGCAAGCACCGGTTCAACCATCTCCACAACAGCAGAAACAAATGGAACAAAATTACGCTCAGATGAAGCGTAAAATGGCCATGCAAGAGATTGGGAGGAAAATCAAGCATAAGATAATGGTACTTTCTGGCAAAGGTGGAGTTGGTAAATCAACTGTTTCCACAGGATTAGCACTTTCACTGGCTCAACAAGGGCACAAAGTAGGTATTTTGGATATTGACATTACTGGGCCAAACATCCCAAAAATGATGGGTTTGGATAACCATCGGCTACATGTTGAAGAGGGTAGAATCCATCCTGCCAAAGGGCATCTTGGTGTCAAGGTGATTTCCATGGCTTTCCTGTTAGATGATGCAGACACACCGGTTGTTTGGCGCGGGCCAATCAAGTTGGGAGCGATTCAACAATTCATCGGCGATGTTGAATGGGGCGATTTGGATTATCTCATTATTGATTTCCCGCCAGGCACATCCGATGAGCCTCTAACAGTAACTCAATCACTACCGAATATCGACGGGATGGTAATAGTAACGACTCCTCAAGCGGTTGCTCTGTTAGATAGCAGAAAATCAATCACCTTTGCTGAATCGCTCAAAGTTCCAGTACTCGGAGTAGTGGAAAATATGTCAGGATATACACTTAACGGAGTAACAACTGCAAATTCAGCGGTCGAAATTGCAGGACCTGGCGGAAAAACAGTAAAATCAACATCCGATGAAAATGGAAACTTTTCCGTAGTACTGGATATTTTCAAGCAGGGCGGAGGTAAGTCAACAGCAGAAGATTTCGGAGTCCCATTCTTGGGAGCATTACCATTTGACCCAGGCTTTGTTCGCGGAGGAGATGATGGTGTTCACAAAATCGTAAGTGACCCCGAAGGTGCTAGCAGTATGGCGTTTGCTGAAATTGTGAAAGCCGTTCAAGAACAAATTTCAGATAAAGCCCCTTCGACTTTGGAGATTATTTGAGGCGAATGATATGGCAGAAATAATGCCAAATCTAATTCGCATCGAGAGGCGCAAAACGGATTTTCATCTAACCTATGACAATCAACAGGAATATACTATCACATATCATGATTTACGACATGCTTGTCCATGTGCTAATTGCGCTCCTTTGAGAAATGAAGACGAAACAAGTCTAACCCTACGTAGCCAAGTTGAATCGTATAAAGAACACAAACCAAGTGTAAATCCAGTTGGTAATTATGCTCTTAATTTTATTTGGCAAAGTGGTTGTTCAAATGGAATATTCCGTTTTGAAAGAATATGGGCTCTAGCAAATCGTCGTGATCCAGATGATGGCAAACAATATGTGCATGGTGCATGGTGAGTTAAGTTTTCATTTGAATAGCATTATATTCCAATTTGTAATCAATCATTTGATTATCTAAACCCAACCCCATAGGGGTTGGAGGTTGAGCGATGGACGGAGTCTATTTGAGTTGGATGATTAGTGCATTAGCACTTGGAGTCATTCTATTACCACTTTTCAAACCTCCTTGGTTTGTTATAACAATACCATCCTTTGTGGATTTCGTGCGAAGATATTGGATTCACATTTTGATTGTTTTTATGATATATAATGCCAAAGATTTCCTTGACCAAATTGATAGAATCTTGATGGCTTCTGCAGGATTGGACATGACTCCATGGATATACGCGATTGAAGGAAATATGGTATTGTGGGTACAACAAAGTTTTGAAAATGATTGGCTTACTACATTCTTGACTCACTATTATGTCACAGGGTTCATGTTTATCTGTTATGTTTCAATCTTTTATTTTGCATATTTTGACGACAGATGGCTAGCTGATAGAATCACACTTTCTATCGCATGGGTCTATATTTTGGCGATTCCATTTTATCTTTTTTTCAATGTGAGGGTTACTGGCGATACAATTCCTGAAATGGAAACACTTGCATACAACCTAACTCCAGAAATTCAAGATTGGTTTAGGAGAATAGATCCATTCTCTAATGCAATGCCGAGTTTACATATTGGTGTACCATTTGCTGTTTGGCTATGCATTACTAGATTTGATGAAGATAGGCGCTGGAATCGATACCGCCATCTTGTATTATCATATGTTTTGTTAACTGCATTTGCAATCGTCTATCTTGGAATACATTGGTTCTTAGATATTATTGGTGGAATGCTTGTTGCTGCTGCAGCTGTTGGATTGGCTGATAAAACAGCAGGTCGCTGGTGGAGTGTTTTTGATGAAAGAACTATCAATGCCAGATTGGTTACGGTGCTCACAAATCCAGGTAAAGCATGGTCCATTATCAACTCTAAGATCAAGGAAATTATCAAGCAATACAAGAGGCCTACAAGCAAGGAAACAGGCGCACTAGTAGTTGTTGTTTTAATTCTAATAACATCAATAATTACTTGGGATTTAACACATCAATCATTACCCGCTGGCGGAGTTGAGGCTCCTCAAGGTGTTGAAGCGGTTGACGGTTGGATGGTGACTATGGACAATAGAACAGAAGGAGCGTTATTGGTTGTTCACGACCTTTCAATATTATCTCCCGATTCAATCGACATTGTTCAACCAATTATGGAATTGGATTCACCATATGCTTTATCTGAATCACTACTAGTTATGGCCAATAATACAACTTTGATGGCTGTCAATATCAATTCACCACAAGTAGTTTTATTGAATCTTGCTGTAGATTCTCCCGACTTAGTCCTCATCGCAAAAGCATCTTCTGGTCCTGCAATCATAATTCTGAAGGATGGAGTAATTACAGGAGTTAATTTAGAAGGTCAGCAAATAGTAATGCCAACTCCTGAAATTGATAATATCATATTGGTGAAAACTTCAGGGAGTGAGATTGCTTACGTAACAAGTGATAATCCAACAATTGTTTATATCGCCCGTATTGGAACTGCGGGAGCAATCCAGATAGAAATTGATGCCCAAGCATCTCCAGACCAAGATTTAGTTCTAGAAACATGGGGCACTCCTGTAAATATGGCTGATGCAGAAATTAACAATCTTGTATTCAACTATGATTATGTTGCTGCAACTGTAAATGTAACGGCAACTGACCGACTTGTTCTATTTGACAGGGATAGCGGTGAACAATGGTTGGCAAGTGATGCGAAGTATTCAGTTAGAGACCCGAGCATAGGTCATGGAATCTTGGCGTGGTCGGTGAAAGACCACCTAAACCCAACAAATCCGCAAGAAAAATATTTGGATGGTGAAATCTATTTTATGAATTTAGAGCGAAATATCACTGAAACTTTAACTTCAGATGAACTTGAACAATGGGGCCCACATGTATTGGAAAACCATTTGGTGTATTTTGAAATGGATGATGAAGGTATTGTTACGATTGAAATTCATTCATGGCAACCGGAGTTGAAATTGTATTCCAATATCATAATGCAGTTCGGAACATTGGCAGCAATAATATTGGTATTTATCCATGCATTCCAACGCCAATTAGAAGCAAAAATAATAAAAAACGAATAATTTCCATAAACAGGGCTTTATTTAGTTTAAACGATTTGCTACATACAAGAGAAAACGGTAGTTGAAAAGTTTCGTATTCCCTAAGAGTTGAAAAAATGTCTGATAATAATTTGATTGAGAAAATGAATGATGCACTTGCTTGGGAATTACGTGCAGTAAATATGTACGCTCATTATAGTGCAACTGTGATGGGAATTAATCGTATGCAATTAGCACCATACTTTTCAAAAGAAGTGTCAGAATCTATTGTTCATGCCGATATTGTTAGAAGAGGTATTGTAAAGTTGGGTGGAATTCCAGTTACAGAGAGAAATCCGAAAGAAATTATTCACACTACTGATTATCAAGTGATGCTGAATGAGGCTTTTGATACTGAAAAAGTAGCAGCGAAAGCATATACAGCAGTAATGGATTTGTTGAAAGATGCAGGGGATAGAGATCTATTCGATGCAATCGAACAAATCTGCATGATGGAATTGCGAGCTCTTGAAGAACTACGATTGTTAACTGCTTGAGATTATTTTGGTATTGATAGCATTCTGTTGAGTGCCAATAGTGAACCAGTTTGAATCTCTTTAGGGACGATGATTTGGTTTGGTTTTTCACCATTGACAATTCTTTCTAAGACATCCATTAGGTATGCAGGGTGTATCATATACATTGTTGAGCATGGACAAATCTCTGGGTCTAAGCATTCAATGTGTTTGTCGGGATGTTCATCGGCTAATCTTGCCACCATATTGATTTCAGTACCGATTGCAACAGCACTTCCAGATGGCAAATTCGCAACATAATTACGAATAAATTGAGTTGAACCATTTGCATCGGCAATTTGTACAGATTCAATTGGTGATTCGGGATGAATGACAACATATCCTTCAGGATAACGTTGCCTAAATCCTTCAATTTGTTCAACAGTGAATCTTGTGTGAACAGAACAAAAGCCATGCCACAAAATAATTCGAGAACCCTTTACATCACCCAATGAACCGATATTTGGAATCCATGTAGGCATTTTTTCTTCTGCAATACCCATTGCAGTGCCAGTGTTTCTGCCCAAGTGTTGGTCCGGGAAAAATAACACTGCTCCATCTTTACCAGCTCTTTCAAAGGCCCAATTCAATACTCCCTTGGCATTGCTTGAAGTGCAAACTACTCCGCCATGACGGCCAACGAAATCTTTGAGGTCTGCACTTGAATTCATATATGTCACAGGAACCAAAAAAGATTCTCCTTGTTCTGCTGGAGAGTCAGGATTCTCTCTATTGATTGGATCGGATAATCCCGATTGTTGTAGTATCTCTTTCCAAGCGACATCGACTTCAGCAAAAGTTGCCATGTCCGCCATTGAACAACCAGCTCTCATATTTGGTAATATTACGGTTTGTTCATCAGAGGTGAGGATATCAGCAGACTCTGCCATAAAGTGTACACCACAGAATACGATATACTTGGCAGTTGATTGTGCTGCTTTTTGACTCAACATGAAAGAGTCGCCCAAGAAATCAGCATGCATGACAATGCTATCTCGTTGGTAGTGATGTCCAAGAATTAACAGTTCATCACCCAATTGCTCCTTCAATTGAGTAATTCTATTAGCAATATCCTGTTCTTCAGGAGACAAACTTGTGTCCATGAAATCCACGGAACACGCAGGTAGCGAGATTGTCATGTGGCCTCAAGTATAACGAATCCCTTGCCCCTTTTTAAGGCATTTATTTTACAACGGATTGATAAGTGGAAAGCAATTCGCATAGATGATGGTCTTCATTCCCGATAAGCGTCTTCATCTTGGAGCGGAGGCGGAAGTTTGGACTGGTTTATGGATGGGGCGCTCAGCGGTATCAAAGCAGAGGAGAAGCCGGCAATGGCGGCACCCTAACCTAGACAAAAGACTTGGAACTAGGCGAATGGTTAGTGAAGCAAAAATCTTGATGAGATTACATAATGCTGGTATTGAAGTTCCACAAGTATGGGATTTGGATATTACGGGAGGCCGATTAATAATTCAAAGAATCCCAGGAATCCCTCTGATAGAGATTCTAAACGATTCTAATACATCTGATGAATTGATTACAAAGGCACTTAGCAGCACAGGTTCAGCAATTCGTGCACTTCACCGGCAAGCTGTTACGCATGGAGATCTTTCGAGTAATAATATTCTAATCGATGAACAAGGCAATGCCGTATTAATTGATTTTGGTTTAGCAGCAATTGACTATGAAGTTGAGCGCTTTGGAATTGATTTGCATGTCATCGACGAGATTCTTGGAGCCTCTCATCCAAATCACCATGGAGCAATAGATTTGGTATTATCTGCATATTTAGAAGAAGAGGAAAAACTTGGTCCTGCGCCGGAGCAGAGTGGTGGATTAGTTCCCACCGCCCAAGAAGTTCTAAAGCGCTTTGAAAATGTTCGTAGCAGAGTTAGATACCATGGATGATATCTCTATGCGATGACTGCTTCGCCGATTTTCCAGCCTAAAAAAGCAAGGATTGGGCAAATTATCATTGTTATTGAGACATAGATAATAGCAGAGGATATTTGTTGATTTTGGAACATATTCAAGGTTTCAACCGAGAATGTAGACATGGTTGTGAATGCGCCAAGAACACCAGTACCCAAAATCAAAGCAGCATCTTGCGAAATTAATCCTTGAGTAAGAGCAACAGCAACAATTCCCAACAATAACGAACCAATCATATTGACGCTGAGTGTAGCCCATGGAAATCCATCACCTGACAAATATATGCTAACACTATATCTCAAAGCGGCACCGATTGCTCCTCCAAGAGCGACCAATCCTAATTGTTGCATCATAACCCTCCTTTCAACACCCCCGCTTTGAAATCATCTCTTCTTTTCAATATTAGGCGGTGTTATCAATACCCTCCAGCCTAAGCCGAGATGCATGGGGAAGAAAATTTGGTTCTTAACTGGCAATTTGGGCAAGGTAAAAGAGGCTAAACAACACCTTCAAAAATTAGGCTATGATGTTGAGCAATTGATTGTTGATACTGATATCTTAGAACCACAATCAGATAATTTAAAGTTGGTAGCACAAGCAAAAATAACTCAAGCATTATCTCATCTACCCAATGAAAATGACATGTTGTTAGTTGAAGATGCAGGATTATTTATTGAACACTTAAATGGCTTTCCAGGAGTCTTTTCAGCGTATGTATTGAATACAATTGGCTGCAATGGAATTTTGAAATTACTAGCGCACTTGGAAAGTGAGGACCCTGTAATGAATGGCCAAATGAGAAGGGCAGAATTCCAAGCAGTTGCTGCATTATGGACTGGTGATGAAATATTATTCGGTAATGGGATATGCCCTGGATGGATTTCACAGGAAATTGCTGGTGAAGGTGGATTTGGGTTTGACCCAATCTTCATTCCCTTTGATTTAGATGCAATAGGCAATCCACTTACTGCAGGTAATTATGGTGAAACCAGCACTCACGGTGCTACTTTTGCAGCAGTTGAATTAGATAAGAAGCAATTATTTTCTCATCGTATGAGAGCATTGAATGATTTAATCTCTCAACTCTAATTAAAAAGTAATTAAATGTGATTCCCCAACACATACATCAGCATCATAAGTCAAAGCATTGTGCATTGTTTGATACGGATGGGATTTGGACGTACTGTTGTCGGCCTAGTATTCGCTTCAGTGTTGATTTTTTATCTCACTTCACTCGGTGAGTTGACCGATGAGGCGAAATGGGGATCTTTCGGTATTATGGCAGTGCTTGGTTTTGCTTGGGTTTATCTGGGACAACGAGAAAAAGCAGAAAAATTGCCTCAACGTAAAGCAGTTAGGCCAACAAAAACACAAGTTGTTGAAGTGCAAGAAGTTGAAGAAGAGAGCAATATTCCTGCGCCAGTCAAAGCAGGAAATGTCGATGGAACTACTTTGAAAGAACGTAAGATGGCCAAGATACAAGCTGCCAATGCAGAAAAAGAAAATGCAATGGTGGAAGAACAAGCCGAAGGGGACGAGGTCGAAGTTACCGTTGAGATTGAAGATGTCCACATTGCAGATGAATTTGTTATTGAAGTTAGTCCTGAATCAGTAGAGGATGCTGATATTGATGTTACAGTTTCTCAAAGAAGAATTCAACATGCAGAAATACGCCAGCGTATTGAAAAGCGACGTAGAGGGCACCTTGCAGAGATTAGAGCATCAACTGCAAAATTACAACAACAGCAAGAAGCAGGTGAAGATTTAGTCGCTTTGTTACAGACTGCAGGACATGGCCATACTATCTTAGATGAGCCGTTAAATCCTGAGCCAGGTCATGTATATGGTGCAACATTTATTCGTATTGATGAATCTAGAATACTCAAATTACGTACTGCACTTGATATAGGTTTTGAGGCAGTTGAAAAAATAGAAGAAGAACTTCCACAATTGATTGGCCTTGACGGAAATCCGTTACCAGCACTCTTGGGTCCAGATGGTAAACCGCTTCCAATGCCATTGCCTCTTCCAGATGCCAGTGGGGCTTTGGCGGCAATGAAAAACGAAATTGAAGAGTGAATTTGATTTAATCTGGCTACAGATTGATAAACTCAGTATGCTTGATAGTAATTGATGAGCGAATCTTCATTTGATAAGGACAAGCAAATGGCATTGCTTGCTTTGGTATTGGTAGGAATCGCACCTACAGTATCTATTATCACAGGATTTGCATTGAAGGCAGGATTAATCGCAATAATCGTTTTTATTATTACAAAAATTTGGATATTTGGCCTGCCGACATATTGGCATTTGAAAATAGACAAACAACAAATTAGTTGGTCTAAACCAGAAAAAGGCGGATTTTTGGTCGCTACTGGTCTGGGAATTGGCATGGTTATAGTAATTGTTGCAGCTTATTTATTGCTTGGCAAATTGATGATGGATGCTGATCTATTGCGAACTATTCTTGAGCCAGTTGGCTTGACAGTCGCATGGAAATTTGGCTTGGCAATTCTCTTTTGGGTATTCATTAATTCAGTATTAGAAGAATATGTATTTCGTTGGTTTATTACTAGTAAGGCAGAATTACTACTCGATGGAAAATGGAAACCAGTATTCCTTTCAGCAGCAGTATTCACCTTGCATCATACGATTGCCTTGTCCTTTTTCATTAGTCCATTAGGTACAGTAATTGCTTCGGTTGGTGTATTCGTAGGTGGAACTATTTTCTCCTGGGTATATGTCACCTACCGTTCAGTCTGGGTGGCTTGGATTACTCATGCTCTTGCAGATGTGGCAATCTTTGCGATAGCTTGGTATCTTATCATAGGATAATTTCCATTCACTTGACATTGGAACA
>Ga0233449_1003201_pt1 | contig 12184 bp, 13 predicted proteins | sample SI_124_October20_FD_183012 | JGI IMG/M metagenome (GOLD analysis project Ga0233449, IMG submission 183012) | Seawater microbial communities from Saanich Inlet, British Columbia, Canada - SI_124_October2016_200_MG | ecosystem: Environmental > Aquatic > Marine > Inlet | place: Canada: British... | reverse complement strand
CCTTAGTACGGTAAACCGATGATGCCGATGTATACGACGATGCTGTTTAGGGTGTCGGGAAGGTTGAGAGCGGGGACGACTACGTCTGTGATTTGCACAAGTACCCATCCAAGCGCCAGATAGGCCACCGCGACTTTGAAGATATTTCTGCGTTTGAGTTCGCTAAATAAGCTCACTACCCCTCCCCGGAAAAGTCATTTTGTGAACTTTATCACAGGCTTACGTGAATATCTAGGTATTACTCTCTACTATAAGTCTTCTATAAACTGCACCATTCTTGCCCGCTCAATCATAGTCGGCAGGCGGCCACGCAGCGCGCCAATATTATCGACCACATGGTGGGTATGGATGGTGCCGGGAATGGCCACCGTCACGTCCGGATGAGCGATGGTATATTTTAAGAAAAATTTGCCCCAGCTATCAACGCCAAATTCTTTCGCCCATTCGGGGATTTCAACACCTGCCGTGGCGCTAAATACCCGTCCTCTGGCAAAGGGGAGATTAATCATCATCGCCACACCATTATCACGGGCCGCCGGAAGAACGCGTTCTTCAACGCTTCGGTCAAACATATTATACTGGACCTGCATAAAATCGAGCCGTCCGCTTTCAATCACTGTCACCGCCGCATCGTTAAGGCTGTTATTGGAATGGGTAAGGCCCACATAACGGACTTTCCCGTCTGCTTTTAGGTCATTGATGCTCTCAATATGCATATCTGTACCGCGGTGATTATGAACCTGCAAAAGATCAAATTTATCGGTCCGAAGGTCAATGAATGACTGTGTATTTTGATCTATACCTACCTGTTTGTCTCCCCGCGTACTGGTTTTGGTGGCAAGGAAACATTTATCTCGCGCGCCGAGCTCATCAAGCGCACGCCCGACAACCTGCTCCGCTTTGCTATAAGTGGGTGCCGTGTCAATCACGGTGCCGCCTTCCCTGAACAATGTTTCAATAGTATCGCGGCGCATCTGGAAATCCTGACTAAGATCACCGAATGTTTCTGCTGTACCAAGGCCCACAGCAGGGATCATTTCGCCACTGGAATGAATTGTTCTATGCAGAAGATCGCTCGTTTGTGCATTTGCGAGGCTACCAAAGCCACTACTGGCAAGAAGCCCTGCGCCGGCGGCCGCACCGCTTAATTTTAAAAATTCTTTTCTGGTAAGGTCTCTTTTCATTTTAATTCTCCTCTATAGATCAGCAATAAAGCTGGACATTCTTTCTCTTTCCGCCCCAGTCGGAAGGCGGCCTCTTAATGCACCAATATTATCAACCACGTGATAATCATTAATGGTGCCGGGGATAATGACGGTAATATCCGGATGACCAAGAATAAATTTCAAGAAAAACTTACCCCAGCTATCCACACCAAAATCTTTAGCCCACTCGGGTATCGCAAGCCCAGCCCCCGCCGTTGGGCCAAACAGGCGCCCACGCGCAAAAGGAACATTAATCATGATCGCAACGCCGTGTTCACGCGCTGCCGGAAGAATGGAATTTTCTATCGACCGATCAAGCAGATTATATTGGCACTGAATAAAGTCCGGTTTATATTTTTCTATCGCCTCAACAAGTCCGGCATTCTGGTTTTCTCTGAAATGGGTTATACCCACATAACGCACATTGCCCGCTGCACGCATGGCGTTGATGGTCTCTAAATGCGCTTCGGTATCGCGAAGGTTATGAACCTGCAGCAGATCAAATTTATTTGTCCGTAAATCCTTTTGGCTCTGGGCGTTCTGATCAACACCTTCCTGCTGACCGCTGATGCTTATTTTGGTGGCGAGGAAGCATTTATCACGCGCACCAAGCTCATCAAGGGCGCGGCCCACGGCAATTTCAGCGTCCCGATAAGTGGGCGAAGTATCAATGACTGTGCCGCCTTCTTTAAACAGCGTTTCAATAGCATTTCGGCGCAGCATAAATTCCGCATCATTGGCAAAAGTCCCAAATTCAAGCGCCGTTCCAAGCCCCACCGCCGGGACCTGCTCACCCGTAGAATGAATTGTCCGGTGTAACAGATCACTCGATTGCGCATTTGCAACACTACCAAGTCCGCTGCTAGCGAGGATCCCAGCCCCCGCAGCGGCGCCAGTTAATTTTAAAAATTCCTTACGTGTAAATTTATCAGTCATATTTTGCTGTCCACTTTTTTTATTATAAGTCGTTGAAATACTCGATCATCCTATTGCGTTCTTGCTGCGTAGGCAAGCGCCCCTTTAGCGCCCCCAAATTATCAACCACATGATAATCATTAACCGTTCCGGGAATAGCGACGGTTACATCAGGGTGAGCGAGAATAAATTTCAAGAAAAATTTACCCCAGCTATCAACGCCAAAATCACTTGCCCAACCTGGTATCTGCTCGCCCGACGTGGCCCGAAAGAGCCGCCCACGGCCAAACGGCACATTAATCATCACTGCTACACCATGTTCGCGCGCCGCAGGAAGCACACTATTTTCTATCGACCGATCAAGCATATTATACTGACACTGAATGAAGTCAGGCTTATATTTTTCAATGAAGCCAACCGCTTCACTATTAAGGCGCGAGCGCACATGAGTGATCCCCACATAACGGATTTTACCGTCCGCTTTTAAGGCGGCCAAGGTTTCCAGATGATCATCGGTATCTTTTAAATTATGAACCTGCAGCAGATCAAAGCTATCGGTTCGAAGCGCCTGATAGGACCGCGCATTCTGCTCAATACCGTCCGCTTACCCATATATGCTGGTCTTTGTGGCAAGGAAACAACGATCCCGCATGCCGAGATCCTCAAGTGCGCGGCCAACCACCGCTTCCGCCCCGCGGTAAGTTGGTGAGGTATCAATGACTGAGCCACCATTAGCGATCAGCGCTTCAATGGCGTTCTTTCTCTGGCTATACTGCGCATCATTATTCATGCGTCCAAAACCATCACTAGCCGTGCCAAGACCAATGGCCGGGATCATTTCACCGGTTGAATGAATTGGCCGGTGCAGAAGATCGCCTGCTTGCGCATTTGCCGTTCCCGGCAGTGACGATAACGCCGCCCCCGCAGCCGCAGCAGCGGTTAATTTTAAAAACTCTTTACGGGTGATATTATTATTCATTACAAGTCTCCGTTTAAGTTATGACGCTTTTTCCTCGTGTGTTTTTCCAAGTCGCCAAGCAAGCACACCCCAAACTGCCGCGATAGGAACCCCTATCATCGCAATGGCACTGATCGAAAGCCCCATGGCCGAATTTAGTAAATTATAAAACCAGCCGTTGGCCACATCACCGCCCCGGAACACCACCGTGTCGATGAAGTTTTTCGATTTATATTTCTGTTCGCGACTTACCACGCTGAACAGGTTTTCACGTGACGGCACGAACATGCCATATTCACTAGCACGCCTTAGTGTCTGGAATATGACGAACACGCCAATGGTTGGGGAAATACTGAGCAACGCAAAACCAACAAGCGTAATAATTGGTAATATGATAATCCCGCCTTTAACACCGTAGTTTGATAGAACCGGCCCGGAAATAAACACCTGAAAGATAAAGGCAAAAATCGACACATAAAGATCGATTTGCCCAAATATCATCACACGCTCATCCGTATTAGGATAAGCATCATAAATCATGCTGCCCTGCTGGAAATAAGCAAATGTGGCAGTTAAGGAAAGCAGGAACACCAGCGTGCTTATTCCCATAAGGTAGCGTGATTTAAACACTTCCGTCACCCCGGACATGATGCCGCCGCCGATGGCCTGTGTCTGGTTATCATTAGCACTTTCCGTTTCTTCAAGATCATCACGGCGAAGCGATACCAGCTTATTAACGCAAAAAATAGCAAACAGCAAAATCGCCGCAGATATAAGCAGCAGGCTTCCCGTGCCAAGTACATCAGCGCCAAAGGTAACGATACTCGGCCCAACGATACCACCAATGGTACCCCCCGAAGCAATAAGCCCGAATAACACTTTACTATCACCTGATTTATAAATATCGACCATGAAGCTCCAGAATATAGAAACCACAAAGACGTTAAAAACGCTAAGCCAGACAAAGAAAATCTGCGCCACGATATCCATACGAATATTATTGGCAAAGAAATACCAGAACATCACCAGATTTAAGGCAAAAAACAGATAAACATAAGGGATAAACTTTCGCCGCGGATAGCGCGAAACAAGCGCGCCGTAAATCGGCATAACCACCAGCATCACAACAAATGTCGCCGAAAATAACCAAGGAAGGAACCCGACCCCACTAGCAATCCCCATGGCATCACGAATAGGCCTGAGGATGAAATAAGCCGTCAGCAGCGCAAAGAAATAAAGAAACGACCAAACAAAAGCAGCGCCTTCTTTTTCAAAAACACTCTTAAACTTATTTATCTGCCCCGAAATCTTTCCCTCAGAACTCATTTTGTAACCCCTTATGTCAGCATTATACGCAGCAAGGCCTTAATACCTGCGCCAGTTTTCTGAAATGTTATAGTAAGGGGCAGGAAAACACAAATGTGGGGATCGTGAAGTTGTTTAAATAAATAAAACCAACTCGCATCAAGTTAACAATCGTCACTCGCCTACTTGGTCGGCGAGTCCATCTATAAACGTGGGAGATTTTTCCATTTCTGAATGGATTCGCCGATCAAGTAAGCGAATGACGAAGGAGAGAATTCGATTACTGTTTAAGAAACCAGAGTTGTCACTTTACCGTTTTGAAAAGTTAATCTGGCTTGAGCATCAAGATGTTTAGATAAAGTGCTCTTAATATCGCCTACCGCCATATTGGAAAAGGCAGTTGATAGCGCATCGGCGGTTGTCGCGTCTGCTGCCCTCACGGTGACAGAAGCATAGCGATCGCTACTTAGTCCTGTCGCCGGATTAAACAGGTGGTGATGTTTTCCGCTGGCGTCGAACTGGTTGCCGTAGCCGCCGGATGTTGCTACTGCGCCGCTGTCTATTTCAATGACATCGGCGATTGAAACTGTATCAAAGGGGTCGAGTAGTCCGATGCGCCATGGTTCACCGTTGGCTTGAGGAGCCGCGGCGCGATATTCGCCCATATCGACGAGGACATTTTTATAGCCCTGCTCGGTTAAAAATTCTGTTACTTTATCGGTGATGTAGCCCTGGGCGATACCGTTAAAGCTGACGGCCATATTATCCCTAGCAAATGAAACATCATTCTCAGTGATGGTTATTTTATCTGAGCCAATGATATCCAGTGCCGCTGATATTTTACCTTCGAGACGCTCACGATCATCGCCGTCAAAATGGCTTCGGTATAAATTCCATAGTGGTTGAATGGTGATATCAAAAGCGCCATCCGTTTCGGTGCTGAATTTCTTTGAAAGTTTTAAAAGATCAATAAATTCTTCGGGAGAATTTTCAAGTGCGCCTGCCTTATTTAATGTCGAGGTTGCTGAATTTTCATCATAAATACTAAACAGTTTTTCATATTTGCTAATAATAGTGGCTGCTTTTTGAAGAACGGCATCTGCTTTTTCTTTATCTTCCCCGTAAAGCTGAATAGATGTTTCCGCGCCCAGTGCCCGGCCATGCCATTCAAACATTTCAGTTTTATTTTTGGCGGCTAGCAAGGCGTTCGGGGCCATAGCAACGCCAGTCGAGAGAGCTATAATTTTTAAAACGCGGCGACGGGTATTTGTCATTTTATCTTCATCCATAAATTAAATATCAATTATTTACGTAAAATTATATTTTTTAGTTGCTTTTAATATTAATAATCATTATTAAAAGCAACTATATTAATAATAATTATTAATAGCAACAATAAACATACATATTATCGCACGTTATAAAAGAAACCACTGGAAGTAAAATGAAAAGCTCTAAATTAAAAACTGCAAGCTCACTTTTAACATTATCAATGTTACTGGCGGCCTCTTCATCCTTCGCACAGGAAATGCCGTCACAAGCTGAAATGTGGGAAATGATCCAAAAACAACAAGAGCAGATTTCCCGGATGGAAAAGCTTCTGGGCGAGACAACTCAGGCCGTGACACAGACCACTGAAAAAGTGGAAGAGACAGGCCAAAAGGTTGAAGCAACCGTTATGGCAATGGAAGAAGTTCTTGATACGAGCGCCGGTAGATCCTCATCCCCTACCTCTATCGGTGGATATGGTGAGCTTCATTATAATGCCGGTGAGACGGACCAGATTGATTTTCACCGCTTCGTTCTTTTCACGAGCCATGAATTTAATGACAGCATTCGTTTCTTTAGTGAACTGGAAGTAGAGCATTCCCTGTCCGGTAACGGAAAGCCCGGCGAAGTTGAGCTAGAACAGGCATTCCTCGAATTTGACATGACCGAAATAACAACAGCAACCGTAGGCTTACAGCTCGTGCCTGTCGGCATTATGAATGAAACCCATGAACCACCAACATTTTACGGTGTTGAGCGAAACAATGTTGAGAAAAACATTATCCCTGCCACGTGGTGGGAAGCCGGCGTAAAATTTTCCGGCAATCTCGGTGAAACAATCCGTTATGACGCCATGATCCATTCTGGTCTTGAAACACCGATATCGGATAGCTCAAAAGCATTTGATATAAGAAGCGGCCGTCAAAAAGTGGCCAAAGCAACATGGAAAAATGCCGCTTATACGGGACGTTTGACCTGGATGCCAATTGCTGGCGTTAAACTTGGCGCGTCCGTACAATATCAAAGCGACCTCACGCAAGCCTCAAGCGAGCCAACATCCGCGACATTATTTACCGCCCATGCAGACATTAAGCATCAGGTTTCTACGAAAAATGAATTAGGTTTTCGCGCCCTTTATGCACAGTGGAATTTGGATAGTAATGAAGCAGAACTGCTCGGTAAAGACATACAGCGCGGCTGGTATCTTGAGCCTTCTTTCAAGCACAACCTTGATAATGGTCACGCTATTGGCGTATTTGCCCGCTACAGTATGTGGGATAATGAGGCAGGAAGTGTCATTAATACTGAAAACAAACAAACATCTTTCGGCGTAAACTATTGGCCTCATCAGAATGTTGTGCTAAAAGCAGATTATCAAATTGATAATTATGCCAATGTTTCCAAAGAAGATAACAGATTTAATCTGGGAATGGGCTTACAGTTCTAAGAAAGAAAAAGATGAAACTTATTAGCATAATCACTGGTTTTCTACTTATCAGCATACTGTCGGCATCGGCCCAGAGCACTTTTAAACCGGCCGACCGCGTCTTTAAGCGAACAAGTGAATATGTAAAAGGTTTTTTTGACGGCGACACACCACCAAAGGCCACTATTTGGGTCATTGGTGATCTTCGCGATAACATTAATGAAGTAATTAATGGTGTCGAAAGCACACCCGTTCGTTACCGTTATTGGCGTAAAGGAAACAGAACTCTTTGGGTTCTTGAAAGCGTCGCGCGCACTATGCCCATCACGGCCGGAGTTGTTGTGGAAGACGGTAAAATCGAAGATGTCAGCGTGCTCACTTACCGTGAAAGTCGCGGCCACGAAATTCAAAACCGTCAACACCGCGCCCAATATTACGGTGCATCGATTACTGAAAGTACACAACTGGATAAGCCAATAAACGGTATTTCCGGCTCAACACTATCGGCTAATTCCATGAAACGTATGGCACGGATCGCCCTGCTGCTTCATAATGATGTGATGGATGATGAATAAGGGGAATATATTTTGACCTTATTACAAATCATCGTCCTCGCCGTTGTTCAGGGCATCACCGAATTTTTACCCATTAGTTCATCTGGTCATCTGATACTAGTCCCCGCCCTCACCGACTGGCCCGATCAGGGCATAATGATGGATGTAGGTGTTCATGTGGGGACATTGATGGCGGTAATTCTTTATTTCAGAAAAGATGTTGGGCGTATGTTCCATGCTTTTGGCCAAATGCTGCTGCTTAGAGAAGACTATAATCACTCTGAACGGCACTTAATGCTAGCCGTAGTACTTTCGACCATCCCGATCATTATCATTGGCGGACTGGCCTCGAAATTTGGAATTCCGGACACAATGAGAACCTTAGAAATTATCGGTTGGGCTTCGATTATATTTGGCATTTTGCTTTATTGGTACGATAAAAAATCACCTGTCAAAATAAAGATGGCCGATATACGCTACGGTCATGCCCTTATCATCGGCCTTGCACAGGTGTTATCTCTTATTCCAGGCACAAGCCGTTCTGGCATTACAATGACAGCTGCTCGGGGACTGGGGTTTTCAAGAACTTGTGCCGCACGTTTTTCAATGCTGATGTCCATACCGACAATTCTAGCCGCCGCAACATTGCAGGTGATTAATATTGCGACGAGCGAAACTGAACTACAAATCTCAATAGTTCAGCTTTTATGGGGAGCGGGACTTTCACTTATCTCCGCCTTAATTGCTATTTCTGTCTTGATGAAATGGCTTGAGCGCTCTTCCATGACACCCTTTGTCATTTATAGGGTGCTGCTAGGAATTGGCCTGCTTTATCTCGTCTATCAGTAAGACTTACTTTTCAAGCCATTCGATAAAATTGATCGACGCGTCGATTAGTTTTCCTCTGGATTTTTCAAGTAGCGCCGCATGGTCACCGTCTTTTAAAACAATCCATTGTTTATTGGCATTAGGGAGCTTCATAAATAAATCTGCATAGGCATCATCATGGGTAAGCGGATCATACTCGCCTTCCATCAGTAATACCGGCATCGGTAATTTGCTTCCATCAATTTCATTATATTGATGCTGGTAATGCCAATCCATACGCGCTGGGTCCGCTTCCAGCGAGTGTCTGATATATTCATCTATGGCTTTTTGACTAATGGAGTCTGGCACTAAGAAATCGCTAGCCGCAGCCTCTGCCGTTGTTTTCTCTTGGGGCGCTTCAGTACCCGGAATATCTTCAGGATATTTCGCACCTTTTGGGATTGGGAAACCGAATAATGTTAAGCTCTTGATATTTTGTGGATATTGCTGCGCTGCCAAGTGGCCAAGCATTGAACCCATTGACCAGCCCCAAAGATGAATTTTTTCGCCGGTCCTCTCACTCAACCAATTAAGAACAATTGAGATATCTTCTGCTGATCTGTTTGGTGTGTTCCAACCTGTATCATCGCGGGGTGATCCGCCGTAGCCACGTGCGTCCATCGCCCAAACCGAATACCCACGCTCATTAAAACCGTCCATAAGGGACAGTTCCTCGCCTTCAACCTGCAAATCAAAATCAGGAAGTGAACTCCAGGTGCGGCCATGATGCAGCAGAATAATGCCTTTCGGGTTATCGATAGATTTTTCCCAAACGGCCATCGGGTGACCATCGGCCATCACTGTATGTTTGGTGGTATACTCAGCTTGCGCCAATGCGCCACCGATCAATAGCATTAAGAAAACCGGCACCATCACCATTATTTTTAACTGTTTCATATCTGCACCTTTTTAATATCTGTTATCTATTGCGTAGTATAAGCCCAATTTTTCGCACGGTGATAATTATGAAAGGGCATTATGCTTACCCATTCATTATTACCGCCCTCGGATTTTATTTCGACCGTTAATTTAACCACGTCATTTTTATGAAGTTTTTCAAGTGTCGCCAATGTTTGCTCAGGGAACATATATACGGCTGAATTTTCACTTATATCTGCGCCTGTCTGCGCCCTTAACAGTTCATACTCAGTACTTAATCTAGCACTAACCGTATTTTTAGTATTTGAGCTATCCATAAGTTCGGCATTTTCGTTCATATTATTTTCGTTTAGTTCATTACTGCCAATCGGCCCTTCAACGGCTTTATTGGCTTTAAAAATTTCCTGATTATCAGGGCTTCTGAAATTCAGGGTTACGCTACCCACATCCCCCTGAAGCACCACGCCGATTTCATTTTTCTGGTTGGTAAATAATGTGCATTTCACTTCCGTTTGATTGCCGCCGCAGCCGGGGTAAGACACAACCCAGTTAAGATCAGCCGCGCGAGGGCGAAACGCTGTCCATTTTGTAAAATCGTTGGCTGGCCTGCTATAAGGATATCCTTTATCTTCAGCCGTTGCTCCATCAATAAACGCGCGCGTGGTTTTCTCTAAATTATAATAATAACTGGTTATCTCTCGGTTGGTTGCCGTTGCCTGGACTGTTTCAAAATTTCCAGCAGCACCCGTTTCTATTATTTTTTCATTGCCTAAATATTTCTCGGCTTTTTTATCACCAGCGACTTTATCGATAGAGTCTATATAACTATCCCATGCTTCTTCGTCAGCCTGCTTCAGGTAATTTTCATGCACATCGTCATAAAGTTCATCAATGAGCTTCCATTCGTCATCAATTAAATAATCAAGCAGCAATCCACGAGCGATTTTGCCATCGATCCTGTCTTGCAGATCTAGTAAATGAATTTGCCTGGAAAGAAGCAAGTGATTAATCATTGAATCGCCAGCTTCCTGGCGGGCTATCCCAATAAGTCCTAAGATATCAGGCGCATTGCAAGCCACTCTGCGCGCATAAATTCTCGCTTCTTTTTTAAATTTTTCTACCATATCCAGTTTGCCTGAAAAGCTGGCATCGGCAAAAACAATTTGCCCGTTTAAAGCTTCCGCTTCAATACGAGAAAGCAGCGGGCAATGCTGATTGGCTTCTTCAACAATCACCATGGCCTGATATTTTTGAAACAGATCATCTTGCGTGTCCGCTTGCGCCCAAGCAGAGGAAAAAGTGAAAAAGTTGATCATAACAAAAGCTAAAATCGCTTTCATGATAGGCATCCTAAAAATAGTCGCAAAATATTATTCTACTCTTGAAAGAGAACTTAAAGCCTCATCAACAAGAAATAGATCAGTAAGTACCGCCCGCAGGTGAATTGAAGCGTTTAAATTATCAACGACCTGTGATCCGATAGAGGGCAGTGCTAAAACCATTTCCACGGCGGTTTTTGCTTTTACGGCATCATTTCTGAGCACATCGACAAAATCGATAAAAAGATGAGCCCCGGACTGGATTTCATCATTTATTTCATTTTCAAAATCATCGGCTATTGTTTCAAGACCTTTTGTCATGTCTTCCAGATAACCACGGATAGATGGTCCGCCGCCACCGCCAGTATATTCAAAATCTCTGCCTTGCGCGGCATAAGCCAGCATAAACTCATAGCCTTTTTCAACACCATCAATTGAAATACGCAATTTTTCTTTATTTTCTTCGCTCATAATTTTTCTTTCTTATATGTTCCGCTTATATATCCCAGCGGTCTGGGTCATGATTTTCGTTAAATTCTTCTCGAGTTAGCCAGCCCTTAAACATTGATCTGAGATACATTGCTTTTTCTGGTCTTAATGAAAAATATATATGCATCATAACGGAACTGACAAATAGCAATGTTGATAGCCCGTGAAGTACATATATAATGCCCCATGTTTCTGCTTCAAAGATAAACGGATTTCGTTCCCAGAATGGCGTGTCTATTTTAAGCAGCATCATCCAACCTGTTATCAGGGATACGAGACTGAAAACAGTAATGCCGTTATGCATTAATTTTTGCTCAAGCGAATATTTTCCACCTCTCACTTTTCCTCTACCCTTTATATATTCACTAACATCCGTAGGAGTAACCCATAAGGATTTTAATTTTTTGGGGGAAAGTGATCTTATAATATGTATCACTACGGCGACCGTCAGAAGCAGCCCGGCAATCCAATGAGGTTCGACCCACTCAAACTTTATGTCAAAAACAGGCAGCAAGCCCGTTGCCAGCAGTGTAAGAATACATCCAGCCATCAGCCAGTGAAATATGCGGCTGAATAGACTATGACGAACTATTTGGTCTTTATTATCTTCCATTAGTGTCTTTTCGCTATATTTAGCGTCCTTTTTTTTGATGTCCTACTATTTTGCATCTAGACTTACCAGAATTCAAGTTATATAGTTACATTACCTCATAGCGGGAGGCAAAATATATCTCAAGAAAAAATACAAAAATATTCAAGAGATATAAAAACATCGCAATAGTAATTCGAGCAGTGCCAAAAATGTTTAATTGGTATTGGTGAGCTACTGGTGACATTTTTTTATGTCTCTATAATATGTTGCGAGATAAAGTATAGAAATTTTAAAGTGGAGGAGCACTATTTTATGCAAAAAAAATTCAGTTCAGATCGTTACGATCCTCTGAGCACGGAAAGAGATGCGCTATCAAGGCGTAATTTCATTAAAGGCGTCATCGCCG
>Ga0233449_1003196_pt1 | contig 12200 bp, 10 predicted proteins | sample SI_124_October20_FD_183012 | JGI IMG/M metagenome (GOLD analysis project Ga0233449, IMG submission 183012) | Seawater microbial communities from Saanich Inlet, British Columbia, Canada - SI_124_October2016_200_MG | ecosystem: Environmental > Aquatic > Marine > Inlet | place: Canada: British... | reverse complement strand
ACCGTAAACTTCAAGAAAGGCATCCTTGTAGTCGATCCGTTTTGCGGCCTGGTTATGTACAACCTCAATTGCCTTGATTTGCCATTGCGGTGCCCGATCAGGATTTTTGGGGCAAAGGTTACAGGCCGAGTAAACCGCCCGGGACATTTTTGTTTTGTTGCCGTCGAGGCGCACGGCCGAGGCGGCGGCAAATCTGGATTTATCCGTCAGAAGCAGTCGCAGGCTTTTGACAAAACCTGTTTTCAGACCTTCTTCCAGCTCTGCGTAATCGACAAACAGAACCTCGCCGGTGGGCTCCATGATGGCGACATTGCCGGATGCCGAGACAACCTCAGTGCGCTGATTATAGGAAACGGCATCTGCCCTGAGTATCCGTTCGCCGCTGGCGATTTCGACATTGCCTGTCGCCTGCACAATGCCGAGCTCCTGATCATGAGTCATAGCATCAGCGGAAAACAGAACGTCATCCTGTTTATCCAGTGACTGTGCCAGCGCCGGGCTGGCGAATTGCGCCAGGACCAGAATGACCGACAAGGCAAATTGTGACAGGCGTCTTTTCAGGATACGCATCAGCCGTCCTCAAGGTGCAGCAAGGTGGCCAGTCCCAGCAAAGTACTGGTCAAAGCCGGGGCCCAGGCGGCCAGAATGACGGGAATGCCACCCGACATGCCTAGTGCCAGCGAGACATCGGTCAGAAAATAAAGCAGAAATCCAGCACCTACACCGCCTGCCATCAACAGACCGATGCCGCCACTGCGGGTAAGGCGAAGGGAAAAACTGGCGGCCAATAGCACCATGGCAAACAACAGCAATGGAGCTGCCAACAGGGAATGCCAGTGCAGGCGGTGGCGCAAGGCCGAAAAGCCTGCCGCTTCCAGGGTATTGATGAAATCAGGCAAATCCCAGAACGACATGGTATCCGGCGAAGCAAAACTGTCCTGGATTTGCTCAAGGGTCAGGGATGTTTTCAAACGCCAGCTTTTGTGTCTGATGGCAGTTTCATTTGGCGCTGTGACCAGGGCATCATTCAGGCGCCAGTATCCTGGCTCCAGAACGGCTGATTTGGCATCTATGCGGCCGGTAAATCGATCCTTGCCGCTATACAAAAAGATAATGACGTTCTCAAGTTCTGTTCCTTCGCCGGTCACGCGCAGGGCGTGGATAACCGATTGTCCCCCGGCGTCTGCCTGGCGCAACCAAAGACCGGATGATGAAACAGCCAGGGAACTTGCCCGGCCACGAAAATGTTCTGCTTCCAGTTGCTCGAAGCGCGACATGGTGGCGGAGACCAGGGGATTGAAAATGGTCACCATCAGGCCACCGCCGATAAAAGCGATTGCAACAGCTGGCAACATAAATTGCCAGACGGAAATGCCGGCAGAACGCGCCACCACTAACTGGTGGGTGCGGGTCAGGCGGACAAAAGCCAGCATGCAGCCAAACAAGGCAGAAAAAGGGGCCACTTTTTGCGCCATATAGGGCAGCTTGAGCAAAGCCAGTTCAATCGTCAGCCAGATCGTAACGGTGTCCTTGTTCCAGGCACGTCGCATCAATTCAACCAGGTCACCAATGAAGATCAAGCCCAGCAGAACGGCAAATATCAGCCCGATATCCAGCAAAAAGCGCTTGGCAATATAAAACGACAGGACCGGAGATATTCTCATGCCGCGGGCTCCGGTGCATTGCCACGACCCCGATGCAGGTGTCGTGCGTTGCGGCCCAACCACCAGACAGCGATCGCGCCGGCGATCAGAATGCTCAGATACATGGTGGGTGTCAGTGCCGGTGACTTGCTGACAAGAGGGACCAGCGCCAGGGCGCTGATTTCGAACAGCAAAGCGGCGCAAGAGACAAAAGCAATGCGTTGCCATTCGCCACGTCGGTCAAATTCACCAGATAACAAACCGGCCAGGGCAATCAATACCAGGACAAATGCGTGCAAAGGTTGACTGATGCGCTTGTGGACTTCTGCCATCATACGATTGGCATTCTTGCGATCATCGTTGTTGTCTTCAAGATTGAGCAATTCCGACATGTAGCGCTCACCTGGTTCTCGCCAGCGCTTGCCGCCGGGGGACGCCAGTCGACCGAGATCGAGAGCGTATTTATCAAAGTACAAAAGTGATAGCTGGCCGGAATTCTTGGTAATTTCCTGACGATTGCCATTTTCCATAACAAATCGCGGGCCTTGCCTGGTTTCAAGCAACAATCCCCGTTCAGCCATGACCGTAACAGGCTTCAGAATATCGCGGTTGTCATGCACCAGGATGCCCAACAGTTCACCATCATCTCCGCGTGCCCGTACATAGACGGTGATCCCCCGCATCAGTTCATTGAACACGCCTTCCTGGATCAAGACAGACGCATAATTGCTGCGAACCGAATCATGACTGTCCTTGAAGGTTCGAAAACCCAGCGGGGTCAGGTACATGACAAAGACATAGCTGATGACAACGACCACCATCGCCATGACCAGGGCAGGGAACACCAATGCCCGTTGGCTCATGCCGGCGGAGCGCATGACAACCAGTTCACTGTCATAATTCAGTCGGTGATAGGCGAACAAGACAGCGCAAAAAAGTGCGATGGGCAGGATCAGAACCAGAACGCCCGGCATCAAAAGCAAGGTGACGTACAGGAATTCTCCGGCAGACAGGCCACGGTTCACGATCATGTCAACGAAGCGCAGACTCTGGGTCAGCCAGACAACACCCGTCAGCACCAGTGTGATAAACACCAGTGGTGCCATGAGCTGGCGGAAAATATAGCGATTCAGACCGTTCATACGGTGCGTTATACCTGTTTTTCGGAACCCAATCTACCTAGCACGTCCTGGTCCGGGAGTGTACCTGAAAGCAGATATTTTCATTGCGCACAAGATGATCCCTGCCGGGGCTTTTAATTGTCGCCCGGCACGATAAGATAGCGCCAATTCAGAGGGCGCGGGCAACGTAGCCCTCTTGTGATGAACAAACCATTTCAGGACTTCAAAATGAAAATCTCCGTTTCCGAACTTTCCCTTCCACGTGCTGGTGCCGTTGCTGTTTCGGTGCACGCTGACAAGGCCATGGGTGCGACGGCCAAAGCCCTCGATAAAAAGACAAACGGGGCCTTGTCGAAAGCCATGAGCAACGGTCGTTTTACCGGAGCCAAGGGACAAATCCTCGGAATCAATGCACCGGCAGGTCTTTCGGTCAGCCGTATTGTTTTGTTCGGACTGGGTGAAGCTGAAAAAATAAATGTACTTGTGCTGCAGAATGCCGGTGGCAAACTGGTCGGGCAAATGAACGGCGTTGGTGAAAAGCAGCTGACCATTGTCGTTGATACTGTGCGCGGAAAGCTTGGCAAGGTTGCCGCTGCCGATGCGGCTTCAGAAATTGCCTTTGGCGCACGCCTTGGCAGCTACCGCTTCGACAAATACCGCACAACAGAAAAAGCCGAGAAGAAACCAACACTGAAAAATGTTGCCGTTGCTGTCAAAGGCGCTGCCGCAGCCCGGAAAGCCCTGACGGTCAAAAACCGGATTGCAGATGGCGTTGAAGTCACCCGTAATCTCGTGTCCGAACCTGGTAACGTACTCTATCCGGCATCCTTTGCCGCAGAAGCCAAAAAGCTTACGAAGCTTGGCGTCAAGGTTGAAGTCATGGGTGCGACCCGGCTTGCCAAACTGGGCATGAATGCGCTGCTGGGCGTTGCCGCTGGCAGTCAGCACGAAGCTCATGTGGTTGTCATGCAGTGGAACGGCGCGCCTGCCAGTGCCAAACAAAAGCCGCTGGCGATTGTTGGCAAAGGTGTCACCTTTGATTCAGGCGGTATTTCTCTCAAGCCTGGTGCCGGTATGGGTGATATGAAGTGGGACATGGGCGGTGCCGGTGTTGTTGTCGGCCTGATGACGGCTCTGGCCGGTCGCAAGGCCAAAGCCAATATCGTTGGTGTTATTGGTCTGGTCGAGAACATGCCATCAGGAACAGCGCAGCGTCCCGGTGATGTTGTGAAATCTATGTCCGGTCAAACCATCGAAATCGATAATACAGACGCCGAAGGCCGCCTCGTGCTGGCCGATGCGCTCTGGTACACGCAAAAGCGCTTCAAGCCGACCGCAATGATTGACCTGGCAACCCTGACCGGCGCGATTATCATGTCGCTGGGCCACGTGCATGCAGGTTTGTTTTCGTCTGACGATGATCTGGCAAATGCATTGAGCAAAGCCGGGAACGATGAGGACGAACTGGTCTGGCGTATGCCCTTGCACCAGGAATATGACAACAACATCAGCTCCGACATTGCCGACGTCAAGAACACTGGCCGTGAAGGTGGGGGCTCAATTACAGCCGCACAGTTCCTCAAGCGCTTTACCAATGACACCAAGTGGGCGCACCTTGATATTGCCGGCATGACATGGTCGAACAAGGGCAAACCGACAGTGCCAAAGGGCGGTACCGGGTTTGGCGTGCGTTTGCTGGACCGACTGGTCGCCGACAACTACGAAGTCTGAGGCAGGATCGGGCAGGGCGATGACTGAGGTCAGTTTCTACCATCTGGAACGCACACCTTTGAAAGTCGCGCTGCCCAAAATCCTCGAAAAAGCGCATTCTGCCGGAATGCGCACGGTCGTGATCGCCGGATCTGAAGAGCATATCGCCGAGCTGAATACGGCGCTATGGACCTATGACCCGGACAGCTTTTTGCCTCATGGAACCGGTGAAGACGGTCTTGCTGCAGACCAGCCGATCTACCTGACGACCCACGATGAAAACCCCAATGCGGCAACTGTGCTGGCATTGGTCGATGGCGTTGACGTGCCCGATTTTGGCAAGTTCAACCGGGTGCTGGACCTGTTCGACGGGCATGACGAAGAGGCCGTCCAGGCCGCGCGCGGGCGATGGAAAACGCGTATGGATGCCGGACATGATTTAACATACTGGCAGCAAACGCCGACCGGCGGCTGGGAAAAAAAGGCCTGAGCTTTTCACTAAAGCCCTATTTTAAGGCGCGGGTGTATCGCCCCACCATTCACGCGGTGGCTTTCGTTTCTCGAATTCCATCTTGTCGTCCAACCACAACATCAATCCCCGCAAAGGCGAATTCAGCAGGTCTCTGAACAGGCGCATGTACCATTTGCTGTAGTCCTTATTGTACGGGCAGACCCGCATACAAATGGCGCAATCGGCCCGCATTTTGGTCCAGTAAGAAAAACATTTCTCACAATTGGCTGACCATTTTTTGACACCCTTGATAGTGGAGCGGTTTTCACCACCTTCTTTTGGCGGGCCAAAGGGCAGGGCCTTGGGTGGACAGGCATCGGCACATTTCTGACACTGATTGCAGGTCTCTGTGACGCCATATTTAACCGGCTTGTTATGGGCCAGCGGCATGTCGGTAAAGATTTTTGAAAACCGGATGCGGGGTCCATGATCGGGGGTGATGATCATCTGGTTACGGCCATATTCACCAAGCCCCGCCTTGATGGCATAGGGAATGGTGACAGCAGAATCATTTGATGAGGCAATGGCGTTGTATCCCAGACCCTGGATAAAGCTGGCGATGGAGGTCGCCACGGCGGCTTCGCGGGAATATTCCCGGCCGGTGGCCGATGCGCCAAGGGCAGATGGATAGGACTGTACCAGACCAAAATCCATGCCGTGGCCAACAACGATGACGCTGGTCATGCCTTCGGTCACCGGGTTAAACTTTTCCTCACGCTCGTTGGTGCGGACGTCCGCAATGGAGGCATAGGCCCAGCGCTCGTCATATTCAGTAATACCGAACGCGTCTGCACCCAGAAATTCTGCGGCTTTTTTCAGGCGCTTGCTGACCGCTTCCAGATCATCTGTTTCAACCTGGGTTGGTGCCAGTGGCGTAAATTTCTTGAAGGAATCAAGGAAGCCTTCGCGCACCCCTTTTTTGCCACCGCGCGCAGAAAATTCGTTTGATACTGACCAGGATGCATTCAATAACGCGTAATCCCACTGGGTGAAGCCATCCGCTTTACGCGGGGTTGGGTGAATGTATGCCTGGAAGAAGGCCGTAACGTGATCCGAGATAACCTCGTCATCCCAGAAGGCTCGATTGAACATGTCGTCCCGCTGATCAAAGCGTTCGAAATTGTCGCTGATTTCAAAACCGGCAGCCTTGTCGCTGGCTTCAAATCGCTTCCAGTCTTCCCTGTTATCGACAGGTTTATTAGCTGGCCAGCTACTTGTGGTCGTGGCACGGTCGCTCATTCAACGCTCCTGATTAACATCACAGGACTCATAAATCAGGATACTTTCCCTGACACAATGTAAATCCATCATTTTTCCGGTTACTGTTAACAGGTGATGACAAATAACGGAAATCTTGAAGACATTCGCGGCATCTATCCGATGCTCTATGCCTTTTTTGGCGACAAAGGTGAACTGGATCGCGCTGCAATGCGCCGCCAGGTTGATGGCTGCATCGATGCAGGCTGTCACGGTATCGCTGTCGGCGGTCTGGCGACCGAAACCAACAAGCTATCGACGGAGGAGCGCCGCACCCTGGTCGAATGGGTCGCTGAACAAATCGCCGGCCGGGTTCCGCTGTCTGTGACTATTGCCGAAAACAACGTGAACGGTCAGTCAGAGGCAGTAAATCATGCCGCTGAAAACGGGGCTGCCTGGGTGGTTTTGCAGCCACCACCCGTACGCGGTGCGACAGAGGCCGAACTGATCCAATTTTATGGTACTGTGGCGGATGCTTCACCTATACCTGTCGGCATTCAGAACGCCCCGGAATATATCGGCATAGGCTTGTCGAACCAGGGCTTCGCCACCCTGAACAAAAACCATCCCAATGTCTCGATCATCAAAGCTGAAGGTCCAGCTACTTATATTGCCGGACTGGCCGCTGCGACGGACGGGGTCTTCAAGCTGTTGAACGGGCGCGATGGTCTGGAACATGTCGACAGCTTGCGCGCTGGCTGCGATGGCATGGTCCCGGGCGTCGAGACCATTGATATCCACGTCACAATCTTCGAAGCCTTCACTTCAGGTGATGAAGAAGAAGCCGACCGTATCTTCACTGAAGCCCTGCCGCTGATCAGTTTCCTGATGCATTCAGTGGATCACCTTCTGTGTTACGGCAAACGCCTCGCGGCCCGTCGCCTGGGCCTCGCAGAACCCAATGACCGTGCGCCGTCGCAACAGCCAACAGAGTTTGGCCTGCAGGTCCTCGACCGATGGTCAAAGGATTTGGCTGAATTGTAATAACGAAGGTGATCCAACAACCATCGTCACCCCCGGACCTGATCCGGGGGTCTACGTCTTCCGTGGTATGATTGTGCATTAAGACGCGGGTAACCGGGTCGAGCCCGGTCATGACAAAGTTTGTTCTAATTCCGGTATTCAGGCTCTTCCTTGTCCAGGATCCGGCGCAGAGCGTTGAAATGGCGGCACGTAAATCCGTCGATTAATGTAAATAGTTTATTTCGATCACACTAATCGCCAAGCCTGTAAGTAGCGAGGCTGCTGAACAAGCAAGGAAAACTCGTACTGTCCAACTCCATTTTCGCCTGCCAGGAAGCTCGCTGCAATATTCTTTCAATTCAATCTGGTTACCAATTAAGAAAGACCATTGGTCACCTAAGTGATGTGTTGCTGCAATGAAGTAGAAGTATCGAGTAGTCGCCGCTGCGAGAGCAAAAAGAAAACCAATAGCAAATACTGAGAAAGGTTGAACCAAAAACTCGACGGATTTACCGTCGCTTATTAATTTGGTAATAGCACCGACGATCACAACTAAACCGCCGCCATTCCCAGCAGCAGTCAACTTAAATATTGATGCTGCAGCTCTTTCAATATCCTTGCATTGCTGATCAAAATCCTTCGCAAATTCTTCCTTTAGTTGTGACCTTTCCATATGATCCAGTGTTGACCAGTGCATGAGTAGTTCTCCGAATTGAATGCTCTTGGAGAACGTTATGAAGGGATTAGGGATGGTTTTCCAGATGGTCACCTAGAATCTGCTATTATTCTCACTGTAATTGGAATCTAGAGTTTCAAATCATCTATATTAATTCCGGTATTCGGGCTCTTCCTTGTCCAGGATACGGCGCAGGGCGTCGAAATGGCGGCTGGTGAGCAGGGGGCGGTCGTCGGCCATTTGCTGGGCCGTCAAGGTTTGCACGTCTTCAGCGACTTCGTTTAAATCACTGCCGTTTGACCCGGCCAGAATCTGGAACATGGCGGCGCGCTCCAGGTAATAAAGGTCTGTATAGGCTTCGGCCATGGTGCCGCCACAGACAATGACGCCGTGACCCGCCAGAAACCCGACCGAGCGATTGCCCATGGTTCTGGCAATACGGCCACCCTCATCCCCGTCAGCGGCGAGGCCGTTATAGGTATCGTCGTAGGCGATGCGGTCCTTGAACATCAGGGCGTTCTGTTCGACCATCTGCAAGCGTCCGTTCTTGCGGGTGCAGATGGCTGTGGCATAAGGCTGGTGGGTATGAAGCACAACTTTTGCATCGGGCTTGGCGATATGGACTTTTGAATGGATGTAAAAGGCTGTGTCTTCGACCCAGTTGTCACCCTCCAGAACTTTTCCATCTTTGTCACAATAAACCAGGCATGATGCCGTTATTTCAGACCAGTGCCAGCCATAGGGGTTAATCAGAAACCGCTCCCCCCTGGACACGCCGTCTTCATCGGGCACGGCGATAGAAAAGTGATTATCAACGCCCTCGTGCAGATTGTGCCGCGCTGCCCAGCGGAGCCCCGCGGCCAGATCGAGCCTGAGTTCCTGAATGACTTCCTGATGTGTGCCCATGTTTCTGCCCTGACAAAAATGACCTTATTGCTCTTTAAACTGTAGCCTGGACCCTGAATAATGTTAGAGCAACTGTCATATGCAAAGAAATGGCGTTTTCGTGACTACAGGGTGACTGGCAGAATTATTCCCAGGCCTTATATATTGTCTTCTTAACTGATGTATTTCTTTGGCCCGATGGCGGCTTTTCTGGATTATGGAACACAAAATGGCTGAATATGACTACGATCTCTTTGTGATTGGCGCAGGCTCTGGTGGTGTGCGGGCCAGTCGCATGTCGGCCTCTTTTGGCGCCAGAGTTGGCATTGCCGAAGAATACAGGTTCGGTGGGACCTGTGTGATCCGGGGCTGTGTACCAAAAAAACTGATGGTTTATGCCAGTCATTTTGCCGAAGAATTTGAAGATGCGGGCGGTTTTGGCTGGACTGTGGGGGAAAGCAGTTTTTCATGGCCAGCCCTGATCGCGGCCAAGGACAAGGAAATTGATCGCCTGGAAGGCATTTATCATAACATCCTGGGGAATGCCGGTGTTGAAATGCATAAAGGTCGGGCAACGATTGTTGATGCCCATACGCTGGATGTCGCAGGCAAAACGGTTACAGCGGATACCATCCTGGTGGCGACCGGTGGCAAACCGACCTTGCCGGATGTGCCGGGCATTGAACATGCCATTACCTCAAACGAAATATTCCACTTACCCGATCTGCCAAAACGGGCCGCTGTTGTCGGTGGTGGTTATATCGCCATTGAATTTGCCGGCATTCTGAACGGCCTCGGCGCTGAGACAACCCTGTTCTATCGAGGAGAACAAATCCTGCGCGGGTTCGATGACGATGTGCGCAATCATCTGGCGAAGGAAGTTGTCAAAAAAGGCCTGAACTTGCGCACAGGCACCAATGTCACATCCATCGAAAAAACGGCGACAGGGCTGACACTGACCTTGACGGACGGGGCCACCACCGAAGTTGATGCGGTGTTGTATGGCACGGGCCGCCACGCAAACGTTGATGGCCTTGGACTCGAAGCCGTTGGTGTTGAACGCAATGCCTGGGGCGGAGTTGTTGTGGATGAATTCAGCCAGACTACTGTGCCCAATATCTATGCCATTGGCGATGTCACCAATCGGGTTGAACTGACCCCCGTTGCCCTGATGGAAGGTATGGCGCTGGCGCGCACCTTGTATGCAGGGGAGCCGACCAGCCCGGATCACAAGGACGTGCCCCACGCAGTATTCTCCCAGCCGTCCTGTGCCATTGTCGGCATGACCGAAGCCGAAGCCCTGGCGCACTATGGTGAGCTGGATTTGTACAAATCAACCTTCCGTGCCCTGAAACACACACTGTCGGGGAACGACGAGCAAACTTTCATGAAGTTAATCGTCGATCAGGCCAGCCAGAAAGTTGTTGGCGTACACATGGTCGGAGCAGATGCCGCCGAGATCATCCAGGGCGTCGCGATTGCCGTCAAAATGGGCGCGACCAAACAGCAATTTGATGCCACACTGGGTATCCATCCGACATCTGCCGAGGAATTCGTGACGATGCGGGACAAATGGACGCCACCTCAGGCAGAGGCTGCGGAATAACAAAAGAGTAAGGCGGGGGGCTATGTACCAGATTTCTGACGCGGATCGACAAGCCTATGAGGACGACGGGGCTTGTGTTCTCAGGGGTGTTATTAATAGCGACTGGCAGGCCAGACTTGCGGATGCCATTGAACGCGACATTGCCAACCCGGGGCCTTTCTTTCACGGCTACGAATCAGATGATGGTGTTGGCCGCTTTCATGGCAATCTGCGCATCTGGCAGAACGATGATTGTTTTCACGACTTCTGCCATAACTCCGGTTTGCCGGAAGTTGCCCAGCAGTTCTTTCAGTCACAGCGGGTGAACCTTCTGTATGACCAGTTGTTTGTGAAAGAGCCCGGTACCACAAATCCAACCCGCTGGCACAATGACCAACCGTACTGGCCGGTACGTGGCTGGCATGTTTTGTCCTTCTGGATGTCTCTGGACCCTGTTACCCAGGATAGCGGTGCTCTGAAGTTCGTTCGTGGTTCCCACAAATGGGATCGTTGGTTTCAGCCTGAAAAATTCGGCAAGAACAAGGGCGTCGACGACTACGAAAAGAACAAGGACTACGAACCGATGCCGGATATCGATGCGGCATTGGAAGACTATGACTTTGTCACCTGGGAGCTGGAACCTGGCGATCTTTATGTCTTTCACGGCCTGACCGTTCATGGTGCTGGCGGCAATTTGCGCCAGGATCGCCGCCGCCGGGGATATACTGTTCGTTATACCGGCGATGATGCATTTTACGATACCCGACCCGGCACCAGTGTGCCCTTGCGCGAAGCGGGTCTGGCCGACGGCAATGTCATGACGTCAGCGACTTATCCACGCATTATTGGTGCCTGACTCTGAACTTTATTCAGTGGAATGTTGGCGGAAGTCACCGTTTTGGTCTGAATTCTGTGATTTTTGGCGCAATTGCTTGAATTCTGACGCCAATCCGGCCTATATGCAGGTCCAAATTTGAATATGCGATCTATTGGAGAGCAGTGTTATGGCAACCACATGGATGCCCGATAGCTGGCGCGATTTGCCGATTGAGCAACAGCCGGTTTACAAAAACAGTGAAGACCTGAAAGACGTGGAAGCCGAATTGCGGCGTTATCCACCGCTGGTTTTTGCCGGAGAAGCCCGCAAATTGCGCTCTGCCCTGGCAGATGTCGGCGAAGGCAAGGCCTTCCTGTTGCAAGGTGGTGACTGTGCCGAGAGCTTCGCTGAATATTCCGCCGACAATATCCGCGATACATTTCGTGTGCTGATGCAGATGGCTGTCGTCATGACCTACGCCGGTGCATCGCCTGTGGTCAAGGTTGGCCGTATGGCCGGTCAGTTTGCCAAGCCCCGCAGCGCCGGCACAGAAACCATCGACGGCGTTGAGTTGCCAAGCTACCGCGGTGACATGGTCAACGGCATGGCTTTTGAAGCCGCCGAGCGAGAGCCTGATCCCAAACGATTGCTGCAGGTCTATAGCCAGTCCGCCGCAACACTGAACCTGCTGCGCGCTTTTGCGCAAGGCGGTTATGCGGATTTGCACCGGGTGCATGGCTGGAACATGGGATTTGTGGCCGGAACTGATACCGGTGAGAAATACCAGGAACTGGCTGACCGCATTGCGGATTCGCTGGAATTCATGGCGGCTTGTGGTGTGACGCCGGATGCCGTGCCGGAAATGCGTCAGACCGAATTCTACACATCACACGAAGCGTTGTTGCTGGGCTACGAGCAGGCCATGACCCGCATCGATTCGACTTCTGGTGACTGGTACGATACGTCGGCACATATGTTGTGGATCGGTGATCGCACACGTCAGCTCGACAGTGCCCACATCGAATATATGCG
>Ga0233449_1003195_pt1 | contig 12201 bp, 9 predicted proteins | sample SI_124_October20_FD_183012 | JGI IMG/M metagenome (GOLD analysis project Ga0233449, IMG submission 183012) | Seawater microbial communities from Saanich Inlet, British Columbia, Canada - SI_124_October2016_200_MG | ecosystem: Environmental > Aquatic > Marine > Inlet | place: Canada: British... | reverse complement strand
CCCGGAAGCTCGGTCATCAATTTGATTCCATCATGCCGGATAATGTTGATCTTCATGCAGTTCGCCAATTTGGCAGTGTTCTGCGCCATGACTATGACACAGTAGATACCGGCATCATCTGGAATGTCGTGGAAACTGAACTGCCAAAACTGAAGACAGTATTCGAAGCACTGGCTGTCGAATATCCATTACCGAAGAAAAAAACTGATCCCGATTTTGACCCTTTCAAGGGCGCGTAATCTATGGATTAAAAGACAGGCACCCCTTCTAACTTCACCACATGGTTACAAGTTTCAGAACGGAGTGCCTGCGAACGACTTCCAAATCATGATTACCGCGCAGCAAGGGTATCTTTTTCGTTGAGCCCGGTATTTCTGGACCCGTCGTTCGGGAAAACACTCTAATTTCCAGAATCTCCACTGGACTTCCTCTGCCAACAGAGCGGTACTGTGTGAGCGGTAACTTGTTGATTTGACCTCCTCACCGCTGCAAGCCCGGCCCCGGAACAACCAGTGCCGGGCCTGGGTGGTGGCAGCGCCCGCATCGGGCAGGCGCCCATCAGGAGTAGACGATCATGCCCACCAGAACCACCAAACCAGACACCATCCTCAAACTCATCAGCCGTAAATCCGGGGCAGCGCTGGCACAACTCGAGGAAGCGACCGGCTGGCAGCCGCATAGCATACGTGCCGCTCTTACCGGGCTAAGGAAGAAAGGTCATGAGATCAAGCGCGACAAGAACCGGAAGGGTGTGACCATTTACAGCTCTGTCGAGGGAGCGCAGCCATGATCCAAGAAAACAACCAGGGTATTATCGAGGAAAAACTCTCCGAGATTTCACTGGTCACCAGGGAACAGTTAATCAAGAACTGGAGGCTGGCCCACAAACAATCTCCGCCCAAGGGCATAAGTCGGCGGTTGTTGGAATACAGCGCAGCCTATCAATTGCAGGTAAAGACATTTGGCGGACTAAAACCAACTGTGCGCCGGAAACTCCGCCAGGCAACCCGTCGCACCAATAAGTCCGTCCCGGCCAACATCGCAGAAAAAATATCGGAAAGTCTCTCTCCTGGTACACGGTTGCTTCGCGAATGGCATGGCCACACTCATACGGTTGAAGTCATCGACTGCGGTTTCCTGCACGAAGGCGAAACTTACAAGTCACTTTCGCATGTCGCACGTGTCATCACCGGCACGCGCTGGTCAGGACCGAGGTTTTTTGGATTATGAGCAAACACATCCGCTGCGCCATCTATACCCGTAAATCCACCGACGAAGGACTTGAGCAGGATTTCAACAGCCTCGATGCCCAGCGCGAGTCTTGCGAAGCCTATATCCAGTCACAACGCGGGCTTGGATGGATCGCCAACAAAAAACGATACGACGACGGTGGTTATTCCGGCGGCACCATGGAACGGCCGGCATTACAATCCCTTCTGGCTGATATCGACAACGGTAAGGTCGATCTGATCGTCGTCTACAAGGTGGACCGGCTAACCCGGTCCCTGATGGATTTTTCCGGAATCATCGAAAACCTTGATGCCCGTATGGTTTCCTTCGTTTCCGTCACCCAGCAGTTCAATACGGCCAACTCCATGGGACGTTTAACACTGAATGTGCTTCTTTCATTTGCGCAGTTCGAACGCGAGGTTACGGCGGAGCGCATCCGCGACAAAATCGCTGCCTCCAAGAAGAAAGGTATGTGGATGGGTGGCATGACACCACTCGGTTACGACGCTGTGGATAAAAAGCTCCGTATCAACATGGGTGAGGCGGAAGTCGTACGGACCCTGTTTGACCAATACCTGGAACTGGGGTCTGTCCGCAATCTGAAAATCGAAGCGGATCGTCGGGGCCTGAAGACCAAGAAACGAAAGCCAACCAGTCGTTGCTCTGGTGGCCTGCCCTTTTCCCGTGGGCATCTCTATCAGTTGCTGCACAATCCGCTTTACATCGGACAGATCGCACACAAGGGCAAAACCTATCCAGGTCAACATGAGGCTATCGTTGAAAGAAACATCTGGGAGAAGGTGCAGGCAATGCTGGACGATCAGGCACCCGCCCGCACTTTCTTGACCAATACCAAACGAAAATGCCTGCTCACTGGACTTGCGTTTGATGAACGCGGTGACCGGCTCAGTCCTTCCTATACGAGGAAAGCCGGGCGGCACTATCGATATTACGTGTCGCATCGCCTGACGCAGGGAGCAGATACAAACGATGGCTGGCGGATACCCGCTGGCCAACTCGAGCAAGCTGTACTACGGGAGATTTGCAGGTTTCTGGATGATGGCATCCGCATCGCAGACACTGTTCACACACCCGGCACTACACCAGTCATGATACAGGCCTACGTAGCCGAGGCGGCAAGAATTTCGAAAGAAATCAGGGACGAACAAACAAAAACATCAAGCATACTGGTTCGTCAGATTATTGAACGAATAGATTTTAATACTGATCAATTGCGGATCAAGATATCAATTGTGGGCTTGTCTGAATGTATTGGATCCGAAGTTGATTCTGGCAGTGGCTCCATTACCCTGGAAACGCCCATAACATTTCGTCGATGTGGCGTTGAAAGCAAGATTATCTTGCCAGGCGATGCAAACGCACCCCTACGGGACAATGGCCTGATTAGTCTGGTGTCCAGCACCCACCACTGGGCGCAAAAGATATTCAGGAGAGAGGTTAACACCGTCCGTGAAATTTCCCTGGAAGACGGGACCGATGAGGGAGATGTCAGCCGTTTCCTTCCCCTGGCGTTCCTTGCTCCTGATATCGTTGAGGCCATAATAAATGGCAAGCAACCAACTGGATTGACGCCAGAAAAACTGAAACGTCTGCGTGATCTACCAAAGTCATGGGAAGAGCAGCGTAAAATTCTCGGGTTTATCGGCTGACAAGCACCATGGATTGGTGTCAGAAAACCCCAAACAGAGACACCTGATCAGTATCCGTCGCCTCATCATTTAGAGACCGTCTCTCCACGTAGAAATACCCAGAATATGCCGGTAAAACGGCTGAAAACAGCCATTTCTGCCCACATTTGAATTGGTGTGCAAAGAGGCAAAAAGGAGTTGGTGGGCCCGGCAGGACTTGAACCTGCAACCAGACCGTTATGAGCGGCCGGCTCTAACCAGTTGAGCTACGGGCCCCCAAAAGTTTTCGAGAGCGCGATAGACCTATCAGGAAACGGGCGTTGGCAAAAGACCGGTTTCGCAAAAGTCATAAGGAAATTTACATGTTCCGAAGTTGTTGTCGCCGGCAACGGCCCGACAACTTCTTTGGGTCTGCCCAAAGACAGAGGATGAGGTTATGCTGTGGTATCTGACAGCAACGAAGAACAGGAACGGGATCCACGATGAAGTATGACGCCAATTCAACAGCAATGGCCCCCTTTACACTTGGTTTACCCGTGCGATTTACCCATACCGATCCAGCCGGTTATGTCTTTTTTCCCAGATATTTTGAGATGTTGCAGGCCGTCGTGGAAGAGTGGTTCACACAGGCCCTGGACCTGAAATACGCGGATTTGGTCCTCGATCTGAAGCTTGGTCTGCCAACAGCACAAACAGAGTGCAAATTCCAGGCTCCCTGTCGCCTCGGAGAACCACTGGAAATCTCACTTTATCTGGAACATATTGGCAATTCGTCGATCAGGGTGCGATTCGTGGGCCGTGTAGAGGGCGAGCAACGCCTTGAAGCGAAGTCAGCCCTGGTTGTGACCAACATCACCAACGGTCGCCCCAGCCCCATGAGCGACGATTTGAGGGCCCGGTTTGAAAAGTATCAGGCTGACTGTGAGGCCGCAGGCTCCTCGTAAGCAGGCCAGATGTCTACCATTTGATCACGCGTTCCTTGCCGTTGCCGGGTTTGGCCTGCTGACGCGACCGCGTGGCTGATTCAAGAATGATTCCGCCAACCTTGCGCACATCATTTGAGGTAGACGATTTGTTTACCGAACTGCTGGATGTGTTTGTCGAAGGGGCATCGGCGCGCGGTTTGTAGGACGCGACTATTCGTTTGTTGCGCCTGATGATAGTTACATTGTCAGCCGAATCCGCCTGTCCTCCAGGGATACCAATTGGGTCACTTTCATACTGGATCCCTGGATTGGAAAAATAGGGTAGCGCCTTGCACCTTTTTTTGAGCTTCTCCAGACAAGAATGTGGATAAGCCATTACCGTATGCCATTCTTTTTCCAAATTGACATACCCGTGATTGTCACCCTTTCCTGGATCAATATGACGATCATGCCTCGCACCCAGGTTGTGACCAATTTCATGAGGAAACACCATATTGGTCAACATGCATGCCAAAACAGACACTGAAAAGCCAAGTTCAGGAATAGGGTCTGTAAAAGCGTTGTCCGGACCTGGGCCAATATACCCAACCCCACAAAGACTTCCGTAATCATCGGGTGCGGTTATAAAAGCAACGAGGTCCGCACCCAGCTTGTTTCGAATGGACAGAATTCGAATATCGCTGCGCCACGTTTTCAGGTCCACCGCTGCGTTGTTATTTTCTTTCCAGGGAAGGGCGAGGACGCCAACTGTTCGGAACATCGGACTTTTGGTAACACCGCTTTGACGATAAATATTATTAGTCTCTGCGATTATCAGGTTCATTTCGGCAACAGCTTTTTCCCTTCCTCCAAGATCTTTGATCGCCTTGGAGGTCATCAATACAAGCAAGTCAATTGGCTCATCTTCGGGAGGTAAATTTCCCTGCGCAGCCATACTTTGCTGGTTTTGATTTTTTTGGGCTTCAGATAACACCGGTGTAATTGTGTCACTACTATTACTCATCTTCGCAATGCTAATCTCCGAAAGCCGGTATTCGCCGTTTGTTTCCCCATTCAGTCGAAAGAGTTTACCGTTTTTCCAGATGCGCCCACGCAGTTCGCCATTGTCGTTGACCAACGTCGCCATGTTATGGCCTTCCCCGTCCACAATTCCACTGACAATCTGGATGCCATCGACGTTGTTTGCCGGCTGACGGCGTAACTGCAAAGTCGATTGGCTACCGTCCAGCATTCTTAGAGGCACCTGATTAACGCCTTTGCGGTCTGGATTAAATATCTTGCTCAGCAGGTTTGTATTCATACGACCAGTTCCCTGGCGGCGTACGCCAAAGACATTGGATTTGCTGTCAACATCGTAGACTTTGTTGAGGGGCGCAAACAGGTTTTCAGCCCGGGCATCAGTTGCCAAAGGACTCATAAAAGCCAGCAGAGACAAGCAGGAAATTGCAAATATTTTCATTGTCGTATTCCCAATAGACTAATTCTTTAAAACGTCGCTGGCTTTATGACCCGGTAGATTTACGGGCGCAGCCTCTTCAACGCGGTACAGGTTGTCCCCTTCATCCCGAATTCGAAAGAGTTTGCCGCCATAGCGTACGTTGCCGCTGAAAGCCCCATTGCGATGCATGAGAGTTACCAGTGAAGTTTGATCGCCAACGACAGTACCGCCGAAAAACTCAGGTAGTCCGGTGGAGCCTGGCGAGGCTTCCAACTCCACAGATACGACGACATCCGGAAAGAGGTTCAGTGTCAGAGCGTATTTGCCTAATCCGGATTTGTCGGTATTCGCCACGGTCTTTTCGCTGACTGTTTTCAACAAAGCCGTTAAACCGGCATTTGATTGATCGAGGCTGACTTTCCGCGCGCGTACAATCCCTAACCCCGGAGATGCAGCTATCCCGTCATCTGTTGCCGCTTCCGCCTTGAAAATACCGTTGTCCTGCAACGTTTGCGTCTTTGCTTCGTCCGGCGCATCGTCGCAGGCTGCCAGCATCAGACCAGCCAACAGCAAAATGCCCGTCAGGAAATATCGCATCGCAGCCTCGCCTTTCGTCTTCAGACTTGTCCCGTCGGAAGATATGCAGGGACTATAGACTGTTTTTGTCATTTCCGGGAAATCCGTGCTGTTGGGACAAAGCAATTATGGGCCAAGCCATTGTTACCACTTGATTTTCCGTTCCTTACCCGTCCTTCCGGTCGTCGACCCGTCATTTTCGACAATGATGCCGCCGACGTTGGTCCGTCTTGGCCCGCTTCCGCCATTGGCCGTCGCGCGAGGGCGATAGGCAGCCACAATGGTCATGTTCCGCCGGACCCAGTCAACGTTATCAGCGGCAAGTTTCTGCTCTTTGGGAACACCGACGCGATCTCCTTTGTACGCTATTCGGGGTGTCGAAAAAATCGGCAATTCGCTGCAGAATTTCTTGTATTTCTTGTAGCAATCATACCCCGACGCCATAATCGTTCCCCACCTTTTGGCAAGGTTGACATAGGCATAACTGTATCCCTTTTGACGATCTGAATATCGTTCTCGCCCGGCACCCATATTATTGCCGAGTTCATTGGCAAAGATTAGATCACTGTAGCCACAGGTTGCAGTCGTCAAGGAATAGCCTAGCTCTGAGTAACCCCTTGGATTACGCTGTTCCGGGCCGCGGAACCCTGTACTGCAATATTTTCTGTTTTCAGGTGAGGTAATAAAGCTAACCAAGTCAGCGCCGACGTCGTCCCTTTCGGCAATGTATGGTTTGAAAGTCATCCAGTCCTTAATGTTGATTACAGGGTCATTGTGGTCATCCAAAACCGAAACACGAGTTCTGACCAAGCGAAACATTGGTCCACTCAGGATGCCACTTTGCTTGAATATATTGTTGGCCTCAGCGACCAGCAAATTGACGTGATTGAATGCTTTGTCACGCCCACCCAGCTTTTCAACTGCTCTTTTAGAAAGATAGACTAGCAAATCAACAGGCTCACCTGGTTCCGGCGGTGGCCCCTGAATTCTACGCCGTTGCATTTGTTGACCTGCCATATCGCCAACGTCAAGATATTGTCTGCGGTGTGGAATGCCGGATTTTTGGAAATCCGACAATTGATAGCGTCCACCTTTGTCGCCCTCGATCCTGAACAGTTTACCGTCTTTCCAAATCCGCCCGGTCAGAGCACCGTCATTATTTATCAGAGTGACCAGATTATGACTCTGCCCATCCAACAAACCACCAAGCACTTGAATGCCGTCACTGCCTTCAAAGGCCTGACCACGCAAATGCAGTATTGATCGTGAGCCATCCAACATATGTATCGGAACCTGGTTAACGCTGCTTTTGCGACCTGAGGATTGGTCAAACATGTTTTGCATGGCTTCAACGTTCAGGCGTCCACTACCCATGCGTTGAACACCGGAAACGTCAGCCCTGCTGCTCATATTCTGAATATTTGTCAGGGGTGAAAAAAGGCTATCGGCTGAACTCGCAGAGGCCATCAGTAAACTGGCTGAGACAATCGCGAGACCAAAGGCGATAAGACGATTCATTTCAGCAGTCCCTGACAAGTTTTCTTTGGAGGGCACAAATTCGGGTGTTGGCGTTCCGCTTTGGAGACACAGATTGCCGAAATCCGGAATTCACGTAATAAATACAACATGCCCAACATACTCCCCTGTTCAGTGCACACTTTATAGTTTCAGTAATGCAGGGGCTATACGTCTTTTTTTAGATTCTTCGAAAAATTCCATAAAAAAAGGCCGGAACATATATTCCGGCCTTTTAAAATAGTCCTGAACGACAGATCAGGTGTCGAGGAAACTCCTGAGCTTGCGCGAGCGGCTTGGGTGTTTGAGCTTGCGCAGGGCCTTGGCTTCGATCTGGCGGATACGTTCGCGTGTGACCGAGAATTGCTGGCCGACTTCTTCCAGGGTGTGATCTGTATTCATGCCGATACCAAAGCGCATGCGCAAGACACGCTCTTCACGCGGTGTCAGGCTGGCCAGAACCCGTGTTGTTGTTTCCTTGAGGTTGGCATGGATGGCGGCATCAACCGGTAAAATCGCGTTCTTGTCTTCGATGAAATCACCGAGATGACTGTCTTCTTCGTCACCAATAGGTGTTTCCAGCGAAATCGGCTCTTTGGCGATTTTCAGTACCTTGCGCACTTTTTCCAGTGGCATGGTCAGTTTTTCAGCAAGTTCTTCCGGTGTGGGCTCGCGTCCGATTTCATGCAGCATCTGACGCGATGTGCGCACCAGTTTGTTGATGGTCTCGATCATGTGTACCGGAATACGAATGGTCCGGGCCTGATCGGCGATTGAGCGCGTAATAGCCTGACGGATCCACCAGGTAGCGTAGGTTGAGAACTTGTAACCGCGACGATATTCGAATTTGTCGACGGCTTTCATCAAGCCGATGTTGCCTTCCTGGATCAGATCAAGGAACTGCAGGCCACGGTTGGTGTATTTTTTGGCAATCGAGATTACCAGGCGCAGATTGGCTTCGACCATTTCTTTTTTGGCACGACCAGCTTCACGCTCGCCAAGTTGCACGGTGCTGACGATCATCCGATAGTCTTGGACGTTCAGGCCAACCTTGGTTGAAACCTCACCAATTTCGTCACGGATTTCCTTGACCTTGTCACCGGAATTCTTGACAAAATCAGCCCATCCCTTGCCTTTAAGACGGCGGACACGCTTCAGCCAGCCCGGATCAAGTTCGTTGCCTTCCCATTGCTCAAGGAAAGACTCGCGGGTCACCTTGGCACGCTCGGCAAGACGCAACACCTGACCCTGCAAACCGATAAGACGGCGGTTGATGCCATAAAGTTCGTCAACCAGCTCTTCGATCTTGTTGTTGTTCAGATGCACGCGCTCCATCAACTCAACAAGATCATGCTTGAGCTTTTCGTAGCGCTTTTCCTGGGCCTTGCTCAGCTCTTCATTATTCAGATGGGCGGCGACGCGTTGGTCCTGCAGCTTGTGCAGTTTTTTGTAAGTCTTTGAAATTTCGTTAAAATTTACCAGAACTTGAGGCAATAACGCGGCTTCCATGGCGGCAAGGGACAAGGTGGCTTCTTCTTCAGCATCCTCGTCATCATCGGTCTGGCTCTCGCCTTCCGCACCCGCTGGTTTTTCACCCTCTTCACCGGCTGCCTTGGTTTCTTCTCCCGCTGGCTTGGCTTCGGCGGCAGGAGCAGCAACGACGGGAGCGGCGACAACAGGTGCTGCAACCGCTGCTACGGCACCATTTTCACCCGGTACGACGTTGCCAGCGTTTTGGGCGTTCTGGTTTTCGTTAATTGATTTGCCGTTGGCACCAGGTGCCTTGCCGTAGGTCGCGTCCAGATCGATGATGTCACGAAGCAGGACTTCACCTTCTTTCAAGGCGTCTTTCCATCCGACAATCGCACGCATGGTCAACGGGCTTTCGCAAATACCGCCAATCATTTTCTCGCGACCAGCTTCGATACGCTTGGCAATCTCGATTTCGCCTTCGCGTGACAACAGCTCAATCGAACCCATTTCGCGCAGATACATACGAACCGGATCGTCGGTACGATCAAATTCCGGGGCGGCACTTTTTGTCAGGTCAGTAGCATCAGATTCTTTTTCAGCTGGCGCCGCCGCCTCGGCTGTATTCTCGTTTGCGGCGTCTTCGGCTTCTTCGTTTTCAATAACGTTGATGCCCATTTCCGACAGCATGGACATTGTGTCCTCAATCTGTTCGGAAGAAACCTGGTCCTGTGGCAGGACCTTGTTCAATTCGTCGTAGGTGATGTAACCGCGTTCCTTGGCTTTCGCGATCATCTTTTTGATGCCGGTCTTGGAGGCATCAATCAGAGGACGGTCACCGGATTCCGAGGTTTCTTCAGTATTTTCCGAAGCAGCTGCTGTGTTGGTCGCCATTTAAACTCCACTTCCGCTCGGTTCGGCACTTTACATAACATGCAGTACATAACGTGCAGTACATAACGTGCAGTCCCGTCGGACTAAAATTTTCAGGCCGCCTGATCAGGGCGCCCCACACCATCTTCTAATCCCGGCTCAGATCCTGAACCAGTTGTTGTTCTTCGTCCACGACCTGTTGCATGCCTTTGACAAACTGGTCGCCAGCACCCGCCTCTTCCGTTGCCGCCAGACGTTCGGCAGTAAATTCCTGCCGTTGCTGTGACAGACCAACGTTTCTGTGGTGCAAAGCCAATAAATCACGCCATCCCGCTTCGGCCTCATCAAGGGTCGCATCGGGCTTCGCGAATCGGTCAATAATCGTAACCTTGCTGCCTGTCAGGCTATCCACCACTGCCGCCAGTCCTCGTTCATTGAGTTGGGTTCTGAAGGTACTTATGTCAAGAGACGCACCACGACCGGCTATGTCTATGATTTCTGCCCGTAACCTGTCAAGTTTTTCGTGACGAATTTCGACTCCGACAAGCTCTTCCGATATGCGCTCAATCAGCTCAGGGTGGTTCAAAATCGTCGCCAGCAACAGCCTTATGCGTCGCATTGAGGGGTCACCCAGCCCTTGCTGGCTGTTCAAGCGCTGTTCCGGGGCCTGCCACCGCCCCCCGCCTTTACTCCCTGGAAGTGGCGGTGCGCCCCGGTTTTGACGAGAATTCCCGCGTTTATTTCCACTTGAATTGCGCCGGGCGCTTGTCCCGATGCCGCCAAACGACTTTTCCATGCGCTCGTTGAAATACTGAAAATAATAGTCGCGCACGGTTTCGTCGCGAATTGTCCGTGCCGACCCCAACAATTCGCCTTTAAAACCGGCGCGTCGCTCCGGCGTCTCCAATTGCTGCCCATCTGCATGCTTGCGCCAGATCACCTCAGACAAGGGCAATGCGTCATCGAGGATTTGCTGCAAGGCCTCGGGGCCTTTGCCTCGCACCAACGTATCCGGGTCTTCGCCCTCAGGTAACAAGGCAAAGCGTAACGAATAACCAGGCTTCAGGATCGGCAGGGCACGTTCTGCGGCGCGTATAGCAGCGCTCCACCCTGCGCGGTCACCATCCAGGCAAAAAATCGGTTCTGCGGCCAGTTTCCACAATTCCTGCAACTGGTCTTCGGTTACGGCAGTTCCAAGCGGTGCAACGGCATAGGGAAAGCCACCTTCCGCCATGGCAACGACATCCATATAGCCTTCAGCGACGATGACCTTGCCGGATTCGCGCACCTGTGGACGGGCTTGCGCAAAATTATACAGGACACGTCCCTTGTGAAAGAGAGGCGTCTCCGGCGAATTCAGATATTTGGCCTTGGCATCCCCCAACGCACGACCACCAAAGGCGATGACCCGGTTGCGCCGGTCTGCAATCGGGAACATCAGCCGATTGCGAAAGCGATCATAACTGGTGCCGCCATCATCCGGTTTGATAACAAGCCCAGCCTCGACGATGTCGGATTCAGATACTTGCCGGGCCAGCAGATAGTTTTTCAGGGCGTTGCGGCTTTCCGGTGCGTAACCAATGCGAAAATCTTCCACAGCTTGCTTGCCGACGCCGCGATCTCGCAGATATCCCCTGGCACCCTGGCCGATATCCGCCATCAACTGTTCTGAAAGCCACTTGGCCGCAAGTTCCATCACATCATAAAGTCCGGCCTGAGCCTGGGCCTGTGCTGCCGCCTGCGGTGATTGCTCGGGGATCTGCAAACCCGCTTCCAGGGCCAGTTTTTCCACCGCTTCGGGGAAATTCAGGCCTTCGGTCTCCATGACAAAATCAAAGACGCTTCCATGCTTGCCACAGCCAAAACAATGGAAAAAGCCCTTGTCTTCATTCAGCGTAAAAGATGGTGACTTTTCATTGTGAAAGGGACATAGACCGGAATGCTCGCGCCCACGCCGCACCAGTTTCACGCGTCGACCGATAACATCGGCCAGACCAACGCGGGCGCGGACTTCATCAATGAACTGGGCTGGAAACGCCATTTAGCTTTGTAATCCCCGATGTAATCCCGCGATGCAGTTCATTCGCTCACCTGGTTTCAGTAAACAACCGCTGTACCCCCCACCCCAGCCCTCCCCCACAAGGGGGGAGGGAGTATTAGATGAATCCCTAAAAAGTCCTCCCCCTTGATGGGGGAGGGTTGGGTGGGGGTGACCAAATCCTAATAAATTTGCGGCTTAAAAGCCACAATTCAAACTATGTTATACCAGCAATTCCTTAATTTTGGCGCTGGCTTTGCCAAAATCCATCTGACCGGCATGGCGGGACTTTATCTCGCCCATGACGCGGCCCATATCCTTGATGCCTTCGGCCCCGGTTTCAGCGATGGCACCTTTGCAGGCGACTTCGATTTCGCCGTCGTCCATCTGACGCGGAAGGAACTCCTCGATCACTGAAATCTCGGCTTCTTCTTTCAAAGCCAGTTCTTCCCGGTTGCCTTCGCGGAACATTTTGACCGAATCCCG
>Ga0233449_1003194_pt1 | contig 12201 bp, 10 predicted proteins | sample SI_124_October20_FD_183012 | JGI IMG/M metagenome (GOLD analysis project Ga0233449, IMG submission 183012) | Seawater microbial communities from Saanich Inlet, British Columbia, Canada - SI_124_October2016_200_MG | ecosystem: Environmental > Aquatic > Marine > Inlet | place: Canada: British... | reverse complement strand
CGATTGTGTTTCGATAATTTTATTTGCACCGTTATCAAAACCGGTAACCCTCTCCTTTTGCAAGGAGCGGTGTCAGATCAGGTCGAAACTACTTCACTTCAGGGCTTCCACATAATTTCGAGAAACACCCCCGCCTCCTCTATAGTACATCACTCCCAGATCGAACTGTGCGGTCGCATAACCTTGCTCTGCTGCCATGCGATACCACTTCTCGGATTGTTTATTGTCCTGTTCAACACCACGACCGTACTCGTACACCATGCCCAGATTGTGCTGCGCCATCACATGGCCTTGCTCAGCAGATTTGCGATACCACTTCACCGCTTCCTTGTAGTCCTTTGTGACACCTAGACCATCGTAGAACATTATCCCAACAGAGTTCTGAGCATACATGTTTCCCTGTTCGGCCAACGATCGAAATTCACTCATTGCCGACGCATAGTCGCCTAATTTGTAGGCCTTCAACCCAGCCGCATAGTCAGCCCTCGCAGACCCAGAACCCCCGAGCCCGATCAGGACAGCCAAAGCCACTATCATCGTTCGCATCGTCATCTCCCCACATATTGTACGGTTACTGTAGCAGACCGGGATCAGGGCACCAGACAGGAAAACAATACTGAAATGCCCCGATGAGAGCTGAAAAATACAGAATACTGGGGTCAGCCCCCTATCTACGCACATGCAGGGGTACACCCCCGGAAGGTGGCGTCGCATCTGGCTGGGCGAAGTGATGACAGGGGCCGGGGTGCCCTGCCCGACTTTGTACATGGCGCAGTTGGTGCCACATCGGTGTCACAGCCTTGCTTTCACATGATACTGAGGCGGATAGTCTATGTTGAAGCCAAACACCGGCCATTGACCCCCTGATTGAGCATCAGTTCCCGTTCCTCGACCCGACATCCCGCCCTGGCCCACTTGGCCAGAGAACCTCGAGCCATCGCCCCCAACCCTCGGCGCTCCCTCGCTCTTCTCATCCTCATTGGCAACTAGTCTCAAGCCCTACTTCCCTGATACCTGTTGCTAATGACACTCGCCAAGGATCACCCGATCAGTGCCCCGGCCAAGAACTCTCCATGACCATTCCAGACGATAGTTGCATCGGACATGATCAATGAATAGAGCAAGCCAACACTCCTTTTTGGTTGCATCTCAACATCAACCCTGTTGACCCCAAGACCAGTAAACATCCTTGCCTTGCGCAAAGCCCGAAGCGCTGCGCAATGCAATGATTTTACTTAGGGGTCGGAGCACACTTGCGCACCCCTTTTGCGCAATCCTTGCGCATTCCTGAAACCTGCATTGCGCATACACTTTAATAGGGAATATCTTGATCAAACAGGCCCGGGTTTTTTCGACCAATCGACAGACAGTCCATTTTCATCTTTCCGGGCCCCCAAGTTAGAATATTTCTTCACAACCAATAATCCCGACTCCACCCAGGCCTTGATAATGGAGCCAATCAGCTTGTCGGGTTTTCCTTCAACATCTGGGTGATTTGCCAGTACTTCTTTCACAGCGATACCAGCCCATCTGGTTTTCGCGTTTCGTGCTGGCGAATATTGGACCCCCTCATCCACTCCCTGATCAATTTCAGACAGGATTTCGCTAATAATGGATACAGACAGCCCATCAAAGGCTTCTGGAGGGTTCCACGGGGCCAAAACATGCATCTCGTCGCCTCTGCATATCTTTCCACCGTTGTTGAGTTCGACAGAGTGGCGCTCCAACCAACGCGCGTGATTCTGTGGCCGCTGCATGTTCGCCTTGGCATCATCCACACGCACGAACCATTTCCTTCGATCTTCAGCGATCCCAAAACCGTCTGCCTCCACCTGAGACATCAGGGTCACCGTCCTGGCTGCTCTGACAGCGCCGGAAAGGGCGCTGGCCCCTCTTGCCTGATTGATGTCTCCAGCGACCCCCTCTGCCCCCTGCGAGGGCTTTCTGACATGATGTACGAGGTCAATTGCACAGTTGCACTCATCTGCGATTTGAGCGAACACAGTCAAAACGTCATCAATTTGCTTGTTATCGTTCTCATTTGCGTAGTGGGATTTAACGAAGGGGTCGACTGACAAGAATGCAATGTCTTCACTCTTGATTCTCTCAACCAACAATTCAGCGTGCGGTGTTGCGACAATCGAACCGCCGCTACCTTCTTCAGCAACAATCAGTCGCTCATCTCGACCACTGTTGACTGCTACCATGTCAGCATAATCGTCAGGTTCCAATTTGAAGTATTTGCATATCCCAATAAGCCGACGAAGGATCTCATCGCGTGGATCTTCCAGGTTATATGCCCATGAACGCCGTGCCCCTTCATGCGGAATATCCCCGATCAGATCCCTGCCAACTGCCAGCGCAACATGGTCGGTTAATTCAAGAGTGGTTTTTCCGATCCCTCCAGGACTAACCGTGGTGGATGTAAATCCTCGGATCAAATGACGCCCATAAAGAAACTGCCTCCTCGGCAAATCACTTTCCTTTATTTCTCCAACGAAATTTGGCTTCAAACCCAAGAGATCTGAATTTGAATGCGTTTGCAGTTCTTCGCTCACTGTCATCGGATCCTCATCGATATTTCGCTCTAGATTGACTGAATCTGGCACTGAATTCTCAGCGTCCAAGGTCCAAAGGGCTGCGCTTTCTATACCGCGACAGGCTATGTTGACCCCGGAACGACCTTTCGCTGTGACATCTCATATGTGAACTGGTTGTTGGCTGGCAATAGCCTAGAAACTATTCCGGCTCCCCTAAAATCTCGATTGCAAATTGTCCATATCAGACAGCCCAAAAGGTCTGAATTTTCTGTTTTGGTGAACAGTCTAATTGCATCCTCGACCAAGAAAGCTGGGTTTCACCCTGAGTTTGTAGAGCCGTTCTCCAAATCAGAGTTTGATGCCCTTTTCAATGCTTATGAGCAATGTGGGCATGATGTCCGTACTGTGAAGCGGCTGGTCGACAAAATGGTGATGATGTCCCTCAAGCCTCCTCATCTGGTCAACTGAAACTATTCAAAGTTGCCATGAACATTTAATCGAGGAGAATTATGATGACACGAGAAGAATTTAACGCCCGTTACCAGAATTTGATCAACAAACATCTGAAAGTTCTTCGCCCTCCAGCGATTGTCGGGGAGAGCGAAGATCTTTCAGAATTGATCTATTTTGATATTCCCCCCGGTTGGTTGGGTGTGGTTGACCTTGCCCTAACCAGACTGGGTAATATTGAGGCAGGTCAAACTCACGTAAGCCAAATCAAGGAGAAATATGGCTCCCTGCAAATCTATGATGATGGATGTTGCCCTCAGTCTGATTTTATCACCATTCTGGCTGAAGCTGAATCAATGCAAACCTGTCAGTATTGTGGAAGCGCTGGAACGCTTCAAAAGTCTAAGAGGGGCTGGCTGGCAACCGCTTGTGATAAGCATGAATACATCAAGGGCGTTAGCTTCGATGAATTTACCACCCCATCCAGCCTGCCCCCAGAGCCCGTTATTGCCATTATTGATCTTCAGGGCATGAAGGCCGTGGTCTCGATTGAAACGGGAGAGCTTATGGATATCTCCATTGAAGACAAACCAACAATGGATATGCCTGTGTTCAGGGCCGACCTTAACTCGGGTGGTGGATTTTCTATGAATTGTTTGATCTCAAACGTAACTAAGGTTGAAGAAGGCGATATTGATCTGCTTGTTAGGGAATTTAATAAAATGCTCAAAAAAGTTCAAAACCTTCAAAAGTGATGCCGTAAAGCATCAATCCTGCGCTCATTGATTGATAAGATTGCGCTTTACCTGGATGAAAAACATTGTGATCTTGATATTAAATTGCACGGTGACATAAGGGAGACGCCTCAAGCGGCTACAACCGCGAGGGCCAGAGTACCGATGCGGAGCACAGGGGCGGAGCAGCCAGTAGTAGGGATGAAGGTCCTGTAATGGGACTGGACCAAAGGGGCTGCATTGTCCAGCCGAAGCCCATGGCCAACCGGCGACGGGAGGAGCCATGGGGTAAGGAAAGGCCATTGGCGGATACTCCAATGGTCGGACATCGGGAGCCGTATGAGCCGAGAGGTTCACGTACGGTTCTGGGAGAGCGCGGAGGTGAGATCCCTCCGCGCCACTCTACAAAAGCCGCTGTCAGAGGACACCATTTTTAGAGTCCGCTGCACCCCCCATAACCGGAAGTGAAAAACGGAAAAACAAAAAACCGGAAATTCACTTCTGCTGTAGCACCTCATTGCTGACATTATTGAGGGATGCTGGTAGAGTCCGGAAATAGCCATGAACAGACTTGTAGTCATCCTTGTATTAACCGCCAAACCGCCAATGCTGCTAACACCAGAAAGACAACGCCTGCGAAGCGGTGTAACCAAACCAACGGCAAACGGCGAAGTACCGTTTTTCCTGCCAGTACCCCTGCGGCAGATGTAAGAAACAGGGCAACCGTCGCACCTATCCACACCGCCGTTGCAGGATAAACACCCGCAAGACCAGCTACCGATATTTGTGTTTTGTCACCCATTTCGGCGAGAAGTATCATCAAGAAGGTGGCAACTAATAAACCGTGACCTTTAACCTCGTCTTCTACATGATCTTGCTCATCCTCGGAGTGAAAAAGAGACTGTATGCCGAATAATGCGAAAAGTGCGGCCATAGCCGCAAGCACCCAAGTTTGTGGAAGCCAGGTTCCCAACGCCGACCCCAAAAGTACCGCAGCCGCGTTGAGCAGACCGAAGGCTGCAACCGCACCAAATAATACAGGCCGCGACCTGCCGTGCCTTGCCGCCAACACCATGCAGACCAACTGGCTTTTATCGCCTACCTCAGCCAGAGCAATTAAGGTCAGAGTTGCTCCCGCAGATTGCCACCATATAAGGTCCACTAGCTTGTGCCTTTTCGATTGTCATTATTGCGTACACATTGGAGAAAAAACATTGGTCTGGAAAGTGGCAAAGGTCGCCTTAGGGTCATGTGTGGACGGCTCCCTGTTGGCAAGGGTTATTTTGATATTTGTGCAAATTGGTCGGGTGCTGTCATGTGTCCGGCCTGTTGATGCGGCACACATGGCCGCTGGCCCTAATGCGATCCGCCGGATCGGGTCCCAATCAAAAGCACGCGCTTTATGCGCCTTGACCCAAACGGGTTTTCCCAATCCTCGGTTCGACCGATTTTGCATTACATCACTTTCACTCTGCCAAACTGTTTAACTCCTCTTGCCCGCACGCATTTCAAATTGCCGGAGTGGTTGCTGGCTTCTCATATGTCCCGCCTTGCCTGAGCAGTGCCCAGACGATGCGGGCGTTCTTGTTGGCCAGCGCCACCGCTGCGACTTTGGCTGGCTTGCGGGCTATAATATTGGCAAGCCACGGCAGGTTAGTCGTGCCTCGCCGTTTTGCGTGCAGGATCACCGACATGGCTCCGGCAACGAGTAGCCAGCGCAGATATTGATCTCCTTGTTTGGAGATTTTTCCAAGCCGTTGCTTTCCGCCAGTTGAGTTCTGCCGGGGAACAAGCCCGATCCAGGCTGCCAGTTCACGGCCATTCTTGAAGACCTCTGGATCGGTGATGGAAGCCGTCAGGGCGCTGGCGATAATTGGCCCGATGCCGGGGATGGTTTCCAGGCGGCGGCTGGCATCGTTTGATCGATGCCAAGCATGAATGTGCTTCTCGGCAACATGAATTTCCTGGTGAAGTGACAAGAAGTGCCTGGCCAGACTTTCCAGGCAAGTACGAGCAATCGGAGGCAACCGGGCATCGTCCGTATCGGCGATAATACTGAGGAGCTTTTTAACCTGCGGCACGCCACCCGGCGCGACGATTCCGAACTCGGCCATGTGGGCGCGGATGGCGTTAATCAGCATGGTCCGCTGGCGAACCAGCAAGTTCCGCGTCCGGTGCAACATCAACACGCTTTGTTGCTCCATGCTTTTTACCGATACGAAGCGCATGGTTGGTCGAGTGACAGCCTCACAGATCGCCTCTGCATCTGCCATGTCGTTCTTGTTCCGCTTAACGTAAGGCTTCACATAGTGCGGCGGCATCAGTTTGACCTCGTGGCCAAGTTCAATCAGTTGCCGCGCCCAATGGTGCGAGGTGGCGCACGCTTCCATGCCAACCAGACAGGGCGGTTGCTTCTTGAAGAAAGGCAGCATCTGAGTTCGCCTTAGTTGCCGGCAGAAAATCACGGCTCCCTCCGCGTCAATGCCGTGGACCTGAAAAATGTTCTTCGCAAGATCAACACCAATTGTGATAACTTCGCTCATGGACGGCTCCTATTTCCCTGTGGTTCATAGAACCACCATTTTGGCACATCGTGATGCCGGCGGGTGGGAGCCGTCCACTGCATCAAAAACCGAAGTCAGAGACCACCATTTTTAGAGTCCGCTGTAGACCTCATAACCGGAAGTCAGACGTTTTCCACAGCGACACCTGCCCAAGCCTCCGCTAACCTGCATTCAGGAGGCGCACATGACACCATCAATTGAACGAACAGCCATCGGCGACCAGTACGTCATACCGGGTGCTGAGCGGGTCGCGAAGCCCAAGCGGCGTACGTTTAAGTCTGACGGTAACCAGCTTGTGATTCCGGGAGCTGAACGCATCTCGACGCTGGCATATCTAGCGCGGTTGGCTGAAAGGCCGTTGCAGGCGCGCAGGGGTCAGGTTGGGTTGCACGGCACGTCGCTGTTTGGTGCGTTTTAAGCAGGACACAGCAGCGGTGCGACAGTCGGCTATAATCTGCATCGGGATCACGTAAATGCGCTGTATCCTCGTTGTAGGGTTGGCATAGTCATGGCGCTGCTATATGACACGCCCATGACCCACGACGATCCCAACCAAATTGCAGACGACCTGATCCAGCAGCACGGCCTGAATGGCGCTCTTAGCGCTGCTATTCGTAGCGCCGCCGCAGCAAACGACAACTATGTTCTTAGCGTCTGGCGGGAAGTTAAGGGGATATTGCGGGATAAAAGTACCGGACAAAAATAGAACATTTGCCTATTCCATGCGGCACCGTGCGGCATCCTTGCGGCACCCGCGCACCAACACAGGCAGGGACAGCAAGGGATAAGGCAATAAATACAGTTACTTACGGGCATTAAAGCAATGCGATCAGCAAACAGGTGTGCAAAAAGCAAAACCCCGCTAAGCCATTGACCTAACAGGGTTTTTTGATGGTAGCGGAGGAGCGTTACCGCCATTATCACAAGATCGGCAAGTTACCTCCGATTTGGCTCTAATTGGCGGCTTATTTCGATGGTTGTGGGGGCTCGCAACCCACTATTTCGTACGCCTATTTCCTCTTTTATTCCTACAGTTCGGACTGACACGATGTGATGTTCACATCACTAGTCAGATTTACATTTTTTTTATCTATTTAATAACGGAATTTTAGAGGCTAAAATGGAGGATGGGCTGCTTACATTCTTTATCAATGCATAAGATGTGGTATTTATGAAAAAGCATTTTACAAAAGTATTCCTTGTTGCCTTTCTAGGGGGGGCTTTTCTTATCTTCAGTCCAAACACTGTGTCAAAGTTGAGAGTAGAAATTCAAACTACTGTGGCATCTTTGTTGGATAATTACTGGGGCAAGTGGGAGCAAGGACTCAACCCACCACCAGGAAATTTACAACTAACGGCCCATGAAAAAACGCGACCCTCATCTCCTAGGCAATGTGTCGCTTCTGGTTTTTACCCGTATTATCACAATGGTATTATCTGTTAAAAATTAGCGACCGTCATGAATACTGCCAATGTCATTTTCACGGAAGTTACAAGTGACGAGGTAATAAGAAGCCATTGAGGCTGTCTCTCACCGGCAACTCGACTTAAATCTGTGGCAAATCAACACCTTTTTGCAAACAGGCTGCAACAACCGTATTCCTGAGCAGGCACGCGATGGTCATCGGCCCGACACCGCCCGGCACCGGCGTGATGGCTCCGGCGACCTTTGCGGCGCTGTCAAAATCGACATCGCCGACGAGGCGTGTCTTGCCCTCGCCTTTTTCCGGCGCATCGATGCGGTTGATGCCGACATCGATGACCACGGCACCCGGCTTGACCCAGTCGCCCTTGACCATGCGATCGCGCCCGACGGCGGCAATCAGGATATCGGCGCGGGCGCATTCTTCGGCTAAGTCCTGGGTCCGCGAATGGGCAATGGTCACCGTGCAATGTTCGGCCAGAAGAAGCGCCGCCATCGGTTTGCCGACAATGTTCGAACGCCCCAACACCATCGCCCGCTTGCCTTTCAGATCGCCCAGATGTTCCTTCAGCATCATGATACAGCCGAGTGGCGTACACGGCACCATGGCGCTTTTATCGCCGGTGGTCAGCTTGCCGACGTTGATCAGGTGAAAACCATCGACATCCTTGGCCGGCGCGATGGACGCCAGGACTTTCGCCTCGTTGATGTGACCCGGCAGGGGAAGTTGAACCAAAATACCGTTGACCGATGAGTCCTTATTCAAGGTGTCGATCAATGAAAGTAACGATTCTTCCGGCGTGTCGGCATCCAGCTTGTGCTCGAACGAGTTCATGCCGGCTTCCAAGGTCTGTTTGCCCTTGTTGCGCACGTAAACCTGAGATGCCGGGTCTTCGCCGACCAGCACCACCGCCAAACCCGGGGTCAGGTCGTGATCCGCCTTGATGCGGGCGACTTCAGTGCCAATACGCCCGCGCAGTCCTTCGGCAAAAGCCTTGCCGTCAATAATCGTTGCTTCGCTCATGGTTCTATCTTCTCAAATTTTATTTAGAATAGGCCGGCGATGCGGCCGTCCGTATCGATGTGAATGTTGGTCGCCGCCGGTATCCGCGGCAGCCCCGGCATTGTCATGATATCGCCGCAAACGACAACCAAAAATTCAGCCCCGCCCGATAACCTGACTTCACGGATCGGCACCGCATGGCCGGAAGGCGCGCCGCGTAGGTTGGGATCGGTCGAGAAACTGTACTGGGTCTTGGCGATACAAATCGGAAAATGTCCGTAATCTTCCTGCAGAGTATTGATCTGATCGCGGATTTTCTTGTCTGCAATGACTTCCTCGGCGCCGTAGAGCGACGTCGCCACGGTGCGGATCTTGTTCCACAGGGTCATTTCATCGGGATACAGCGGGTGGAAGTTGGACTCATCCTTTTCGATCTTGGCAACGACGGCTTTCGCCAGGTCTTCCGCCCCGGCCCCACCATTGCCCCAGTGATCGGACTCGACCGCCTCGACGCCCAGTTCCGAGCATTTCTGTTTGACCAGCTCGACTTCCGCCGCGGTGTCGGCGGAGAATTTATTAATCGCCACGATCGTTTTCATGCCGAAGTGGGAGATGTTCGAGATATGGCGTTCCAAATTGACAAAGCCCGCCTCCAGCGCCTCCAGGTTCTCCTCTTTCAGATTGGTCTTCTCGACGCCACCGTGGTATTTGAGGGCCCGGATTGTGGCCACGAGAACCACCAGATCGGGCTTGAGATCGCCCTTGCGGCATTTGATGTCAAAGAATTTCTCGGCCCCTAAGTCAGCGCCGAAACCGGCTTCGGTGACGACATAATCGCCCAACTTCAGGGCCGTTTGGGTCGCCATCAGGGTGTTGCAGCCGTGCGCGATGTTGGCGAACGGACCGCCGTGAATGAAGGCCGGGTTGCCTTCCATGGTCTGAACCAGATTAGGCTTGATGGCGTCTTTCAGCAGAGCCGACATCGCGCCCGCTGCTTTAAGGTCTTTCGCCGTCACCGGTTTGCGGTCCCGTGAAAAGCCGACAATGATGTTCCCTAAGCGGCGCTGCAGGTCGTCTAAGTCTTTCGACAGGCACAAGATCGCCATCACTTCCGAAGCCACCGTGATATCGAAGCCGCCCTGGCGCGGCGCGCCATTGGCGACGCCGCCTAAGGACGTGGTGACGTCACGCAGCGAACGGTCGTTCATATCGACGGCCCGGCGCCAGGTAATGCGGCGGTTGTCCAGGCCGGTGTCGTCGTTGTGGTGCCAGTAGACATGGTTGTCGATCATCGCGGCGAGCAAGTTGTTGGCCGCCCCGATGGCGTGAAAATCACCGGTAAAGTGCAGGTTGATGTCTTCCATCGGCACGACCTGGGCGTAACCGCCGCCGGCCGCCCCGCCCTTCATGCCGAAGCACGGACCCAGGCTCGGTTCGCGCAGGCACATGATGGCCTTTTTGCCGATTCTGTTTAAGCCGTCGCCGAGGCCGACCGTCGTCGTCGTCTTGCCCTCGCCGGCCGGCGTCGGCGAGATCGCCGTCACCAGAATCAGCTTGCCGTTTTTGTTCTTCTTTAAGGTGTCGATGTAGTCCAACGACATCTTCGCCTTATAATGACCGTAAGGCTCCAGATGCTCCGCATCGACGCCAAGCTTTTCGGCTGCGATCTCCGAAATCGGGCGCATGCTTGCCCCTTGCGCAATCTCGATATCGCTCTTCGGGTTCTTATGCTGGTCGTGCTTGGCCATGGTGACTTCCTCAGTTCTGTGTAAATCTTATTCTGAATTGGCTAATTTTTGGGTTTGGCTGCCCACCGGCTCCGTGCCAAAACGGGCCTCGTAATGTTCTTTCTGGCGAATCGCGGCAACAACGGAATTGCGCATCAGGATGGCCACAGTTACTGGGCCCACACCGCCAGGCACCGGGGTAATCCAGCCCGCAACCTTCTCGCAACTGTCGTAATCTGCGTCACCGACGACTTTGGTGTTGCCGTCTTCGTCAGTGACCTGATTAATGCCGATGTCGATCACCGCCGCCCCAGGCTTGATCATGTCGCCGGATATCAGGGCTGGCTTGCCCACCGCGATGAAGACCGCATCGGACCTTCTGGAATGGACCGCAAGGTTGCGCGTCATGTGATGGCATACCGTCACCGTTGCCCCCTCGGCCATCAACAGGAAGGCGATGGGCTTGCCGACGATCTCAGAATGGCCGATCACCGTCACTTCCAGACCTTCCAACTCAAGGCCGGTCTGCTTCAAAAGCTCGACCGAGGCCATCGCCGTGCATGGCCCCAGGCGAATGTCGTTATAGACGATGTCACCGATGGAGGACGGATGCATGCCCTCGACGTCCTTCAAGGGGTGGACGGCCGACTGCAAACGACGGATATTCATATGATCAGGAACAGGACGCTGAAGAATAATTCCAGTAATGCGGGGGTCAGCATTCATCGAGGCAATAGCCGCAAGCACCTCATCTTCAGTGCTCTCGCCAGCAAAGGCCCGCTCTTCGAACTTGATCCCCGCCTTCTCGGAAGAACGCTTCTGATTGCGGACATAAAGGGCGACTGGAGCTGAATCGCCAATGACAATGGCGACCAGTTTCGGCTGCCATCCCGCTGCAGCCAAATCGGCAACGTCTTGCGAAACTTCTTTCAAAATCTCTTTGGCGAGTAGTTTTCCGTCAATGTTCTTATGCATGTCTTTTCGCAACACCCATGAATTTCTGTATCAATGACTAAGCTATCTCGCCCCTTGTTCAGAACACGAGAGGGGGAGGCCCGCTACCACACCTTTATTATACCTTTTGGTAAAAATGGTATAACATAGAGATGATTGATCGGCAAGTCCTACTCGCCTTAAATAAGGGGTCTTATCATTTTTCCTATGAAAGAGCTTCCGAAGGCTTGCTTGAGGAAAGACGTTAACCCATTGTAAGTTCGATATACTTTAATTTGATAGTATTATTACAAGCATTCGATTGCATACCTTACAGGGTGTGGGCGTGTGCCGGCACAGAGAATTTCAAATTGACCCAATCATGTACCTTTTGTAGGGCACGTCTTGAAATTCAACCTGCCCGGCAGATGGCAAATACCGACAAGAAAAACGGTTCAGGCGAGAAGTGACGAAATATCGCGGATTGAATCAATTCTAACTTCGGGTTGAGGCCCATCACGTTCAGGATCGTCGGGATTGTACTTGCCGGTCCTGACCTGAACCGCACGCAGTCCGGCACGCAGCGCACCACCAATATCGGCATCCATGTCGTCACCGATCATCATCACGTCCCCCGCCGGCAGCGTCAAATTCTCCACGGCCGATGAAAAGAAGGCCGTGTCGGGCTTTCCCATCACCAGGGCGGAACGCCGCGTAGCATATTCAAGCGCCGCGACGAACGGGCCAATATCCAGTGACAATGCCTCACCGCGCCGACAGTATCGGTTTTTATGCAAGGCGATCAGCATGGCGCCGCCCTGTAACAT
>Ga0233449_1003181_pt1 | contig 12230 bp, 13 predicted proteins | sample SI_124_October20_FD_183012 | JGI IMG/M metagenome (GOLD analysis project Ga0233449, IMG submission 183012) | Seawater microbial communities from Saanich Inlet, British Columbia, Canada - SI_124_October2016_200_MG | ecosystem: Environmental > Aquatic > Marine > Inlet | place: Canada: British... | reverse complement strand
TATTACTCCAATTATAGGAATATTATTTATATGCAGTTTGATCTGGATGTTAAAATCCCGTGTGATTGACCCGATCGGTAAAGTCGCCCATCTCACCAAGAGGTTGGCAGAAGGTGATTTATCAATTCATATTGATAAAGAGCTAATGGCGAGCGATGAAATTGGTGAAATGGCTAACGCTCTTTCGATATTTAAAAGAAATGCGATAGAACGAAATGAAGCTGAAAGCCGCCTTAGAAAGATACTTGAAATAACGCCTCAGGCCTTGATCACTGTTGATAAAAATTTCAATGTTCAGATGTTTAATAAGGGGGCCATGAATGTTTTTGGTTATATTGAAAAACAAGTTATCGGCAAATCAATGGAAATGTTGATACCGGAGCAGTACCGCGAGACGCATTATTCTCATATTGCAAATTATATGAATGTTAGTAGTCCAAGAAATCTTCTCATGGGTCAAAGAGGGGAAATATCGGGCCTTAAAAAAGATGGCAGCACTTTTCCAGCTATTGCTTCTATTGCTAAAATAGATCATGGCGGCGAAAGTATGTATCTGGTGGCACTGGTTGATATATCTAAACAAAAGAGAATTGAGCGAAAATTACAAAAAGCCTTAGACCAAACAGAAAAAGCCAATTTGGTGAAATCTGAATTTATGGCAAGTATGTCTCATGAACTCAGAACCCCCCTTAATTCAATCCTTGGTTTTTCAGAAGTAATGAAAGACGAGCATATGGGGCCACTTGGCAGTCAACAATATATTGGCTATGCAACAAATATTCATAATAGTGGTCGTCATCTGCTCGATATGGTCAATGATATTTTAGATATTGAACGGATTGAAACAGGAAATATCAAATTAAAAATAGAAGAAATTATTGTCCTTGAGATATTAGAAGAATGTCGACAACTCATAAGACAGAGAGCTGATGAAAAGGAAATCCGGTTAAATTTTGATGTCAGTGATGACGTTGAATCATTTTCGGCCGACAGGCGTTCAATAATTCAAATTCTTACAATTTTACTGGTTAATGCCATGAAATTCACCGAGCAGGGTGGATTTGTTAATCTTAAAATCACCACCGAAGATGGCAAATTTATTTTTAAAGTTTCCGATACGGGAATAGGTATTCCCAAAGAAAAAATAGACATGCTCACCAATCCTTTTGTTCGTCACGAATCTGATCCTCATAAAACTCAGGAAGGGGTGGGGCTAGGACTTGCTATTTCAAATTCACTGGTAAAATTACATTTCGGTGAAATGAAAATTGAAAGCACAGTCGGTGTAGGGACCGTTATAACGGTGATACTGCCCGATAACGACCAAAGACAGCTTCATCTAATCTAAGATATTATCAAAGTAAGGGAATTTTCGCGCTTACCGCACTGAAATGATCAATATCACTTTGATTATTAAACAGTGATGCACCGACGCGAATTTTTGTGCCGCCATGCTTATAGGTCAGTTTGATGTTTTCAGCGTCATAAAGCGCCTTAACCTTGGCCGGGTCCTTACCATGAAAGTAAGTGAGAAAGGATGATCTGTTGCCTTCTGGTGTATCGGTTTTAAGTCCAATATTAACCAGGTTTTCCCTCATCATATGGGCGAGTGGCACGGTGTGGGCTTCGATGTTGCCAACACCAATGCGCTCAATGTAATCAAGCGCTACCCCAACAACGGAAATAGCGCCGAAGGCCGGCGTGGCATAACCATATTTTGCCGCATCCGGATAAGACAGGAAATCCACCTGTTTCTCTGAATCGGTAACGGAAAACATGCCGCGTCTATCGGCCCTAATTAATTCCTGCAGCTCTTTGCGCACGTAAAAGAAAGCGGCACCATAACTGCTAAGAAGCCATTTATAAGTTCCACATCCCATAAAATCGATGCCGGCTTTTTTAACATTCATTTCAAGCATGCCGACTCCCTGAATGGCATCTACATAAATATAAGCACTATGACTATGGGCAAGGTCAGAAAGTGATTTCAAATCATGTTGAAGGCCATTTTCATGCGAAACCCATGAAACGGATAGGATGCGTGTTTTATCATCAACCAGTTTTTCAAAATCTTCTAGCCGGGTTCTGCCGTTTTCGTCGCGTTTGACAATTCTGACCTCTACGCCTTTTGTTTTGGCATAGTGGTCATACAGAACGAAAGAGGCATTATATTGAAGGTCATCGGTAACCACATTGTCTCCGGCTTTTAAATCCAAATTGCCGGCAACTATATTTTCTGCTTCGGTTGTGGCGTGGATAAGGCCAATTTCACCGTGTTCAGCGCCAATTAAATTAGCAAACTTTGCTCTAACCTGCCTTCCTTCAGCGAGGAACGGGCCAATACCATCAGCCGGGTTTGCCCGGTCCTGGTAAAACTTTACCCCTGCTTCAACCACCTGATTAGGCGAGACGGCATGATAAGCGGTGTTTAGGAAATTGGTGGTTTTAAGCAGTGGAAAATCAGCTCGGATACCAAGCGGGTCATCGGCGCTAGTGGTGGCTGCCCGTGCTGATTTCAGCATAGGGGCAGCGACCATTGCAGCCGAAGTCAGATTGACAAAATTCCGACGTGATATTTTCACCTTAGTTATCCTTGAGATCCTCGGCCGTAAAGCGTGACGCCGGGTCAATGATAAAGTTAGGGCGGTTTGGCATCTTAATCGCCGCTAGAGAAGCAGCATCAAGTGTCAGGTTCGCATCATCAACAACGCCTGTTTCATTAAGCAGGAAGGCCACAAGACCGTAAGCTTCATCATTGCTGAGCGTTCCCGGGTCCGTAAGCGGCATGGCGCGGCGGATGAAATCAAATAGTGACGTGGCGTAAGGAAGGAGTTCAATATCGCGGCGTCCTTCATGCATGCTTCCCGCCCCCATGGCACGGACACCTTCAAGATTTTCACCGTGACAAAGTGCGCACTGAATTTCAAATATTTCAGCGCCAAGGGCTACATTACCACTCCCTGCCGGAAGGCCGGTGCCGTCCGTATGGATGTCGCCATCGTAACGCGCTACTTCATCCGCATCAACCGAGCGACCAAAGCCGTATTTCTCTTGTGCACTAGCATAAAGAGTTCCAAAGGCCAGTGTTGCGCCAAGCGCAGCAATTAAAGTAATTTTATGAACGGACATTTGTGATCTCCCCGTCTTGCGCGATGTGCCAGTTTTGTATGGCGTTATTATGCATCATGCCAATTGGTCCCTGTAATTTATACATTTGGTCGTATGTAGGTTGGGTATAACCCGTATCATCGGTGGTGCGGGACATTATGGTCGTTTCCTTGCCGTCCCAGTTCCATGGCATGGTAAAGCGGGTATGACATTTAGGAAGCACAGGTGCCTGCAGATTTGCATTTTGCCATGTGTTACCGCCGTCGGTTGATACTTCAACCTTGCTTACCGTTCCGGCACCGCTCCAGCCTAATCCACTGATTTCATAAAAACCGGGACCATTAAGCTTCATTCCTGCAGAAGGTGAGGTGATCACTGAACGCGCTTCCATAACGAATGAATAGGCGCGTATTTTATCATCTGGTCTCGGATCGGCATATTCTGTTACTTCATGATGGGTCCACCATGGTTTATCACCAACCTCAAGGCGACGGATCCATTTAACGTTCATATTACCTTCAAAACCCGGTACAATAAGCCTGAGCGGGAAGCCCTGTTCAGGACGTAAAAATTCGCCATTTTGCGCATATGCCAGATAGGCATCATCCATAGCTTTCCACATGGGAATGCTACGGGTCATTCTGGCGCCATCATCGCCTTCCGCAAGCAACCATTTTGCATCTCCGCGCACACCTAGCTCATTAAGCAGGACTTTAAGTGATACTCCCGTCCACTGCGAGCAACTGGTAAGGCCGTGAGTTTGCTGAACTGTTTGTCCGCGCGGGCCCATCCATTCTCCCATGCCATTACCGGCACATTCAAGGAAATGAAAATGGCTAACGGACGGAAAACGCATAAGATCTTCCATTGTGAATATTTTATCATCCCCAACAAGGCCGTGGATAAGAAGCTTATGTTCACTTGGGTCAATTTCAGGAACACCGCTATGATGCACTTCAAAATGAAGACCTGAAGGTGTGACCATGCCCTGGCTATTTTGTAGTGGTGTAATGCCGCCACCGCTAAGGCCATTGGCAGAGCCCCTCATCTTGCCATCTTTAACGAACGGCGAACGTGACGCATATGTCACTGATCCGTCGATTGTATCGCCGGGACCGCGGCTTGGGATAAGGGTTGTTTCCTGTGCAAGTGCAGTGCTTGATAAAAGCGCAGCACTTGAAGCCACACCAGCCTGCATAAAATGCCTTCTGGTTGGTTTATTGATTAGATCTGTTTTCATTATTGGCCTCTCTTAGATGTGAAGAAATTCAATTCCTGAATAGCTTAGGTCCAACGAATGCAATTTGCAAGTCTAACAAAGGCAATAAAAAACCCCGCATAAAATGTCATGCAGGGTTTTAACGAATTGTTTTATAAGTTTTATTCTCTGTTGCCCATAAAGCGAAGCAGGAATAAGAACATATTGATGAAATCAAGATAAAGCGAAAGAGCGCCCATGATGGCTTTCTTTGTGTGTGTTTCACTATGATCATTTTCAAGATACATCAGTTTAATTCTTTGTGTATCATAAGCGGTAAGGCCTGCGAAAATCAGCACACCGGCCACCGAAATGATAAATTCCATGGCGCTTGATTGCATAAAAATATTAACGATCGATGCAATGATCAGACCAAAAAGACCCATGATCAGGAATGAACCCATTCCGGTAAGGTTTTTCTTGGTAGTATAACCATAAAGACTAAGGGATCCAAATGCGGCTGCGGTTACAAAGAAAGTTTTGGCAACGCTGGTTCCTGTATACATAAGCAGGATATTTGAAAGTGATATACCCATAACGACTGCGAAGGCCCAGAAAATCATTTGAACCGTCGATGCCTGCATTTTATTAATGCCGAAATTAATCACCAAAATAAAAGCCAGCGGTGAAAACATCGCTATATAGCCCAGCATAGTTGGGGCAAGGAAGCCGCCTTCCATGGTATAAAACATTTCTAACACTGCTGGAGTATTGGCTGTCACATAGGCCGCAAGGCCAGTAAGCGCAAGTGCAGAGGCCATATAATTATATACGGTCAGCATATAGGCGCGAAGACCTTCATCAATCTCGGCTGCGCTCCTCGTTGGTGCTGTCGAATATCGTGAATTATAATCAACCATTAATTAATTTCCTTTCAATTGGGTGATACCTGAAAATAACATTATATCATATATTGGTATTATCTTCTAATAATCAAGTCTTTTAAAGATTATGTTTGTTTTGGATATGTTTCAAAAACCCCTGTGCAGCACGGTCTATAAATTCATAAGCGATGTCAAAATCGTCAATTTCGCCGTAGTATGGGTCTGGCACTTCGCTAATCCCCGGGCTGGTCTCAGAAAATGACATAAACAAATGAAGTTTAAGCAAATGGTTTTCCGGGCATTTACCCTGCATATATCTTAATATCTCACTATCCATAGCCAGCAAATAATCAAAATCTGCATAGTCTTCCTGCGCGAGTTTACGTGCTTTTATTTCCCCAATATCAATACCAAATTTAAGAGCCGTTAACTGCGCTCGCTTATCTGGCGCTGCGGCTAAATGAAAGCCAGCGGTTCCCGCACTATCAATAAACATTTCACGCGTAAAGCCGTCTTTAATTCCGGCATTGTTCGCATGATGTCTAAACACACCTTCCGCGGTGGGCGAGCGGCATATATTCCCTAAACATACAAAAAGGACTTTAACCATTTAATCAACATTCCATACCATATTCCCCGAGTGGGCTATATTTAAAGTTAAATGAGCCGTTGACGCAATGATTAATTAAAAAATTATTCTTTAGGCTTCTAACTGCCTTTTGCGTAGACGGGTTTTCTGTGCTTCGCGAAATGCGATGAACAGGGTTGAACCACAGATGATTGTGCCGCCGCTAATGGTCCATATATCGGGCAATTCTGAAAAAACCAGATAACCGGCAATGGCAGCAAAAATTATTCGGAAATATTCAAACGGGGTAGCAACAGTTACCTCGGCGTATTTATAGGCACTGATCATACAAAATTGCGCGCAGTATGTTGTTAGCCCAAGCATAGCAATAAGCATAAATTCATTATTCGTTGGCATGGTCCAATAATATAGCGCCGGACCAATGCACATTAGTACCGACACAATGTTGGCATATAGAACCAATGTGGTCGGGTGATGGTCTATGGTCAGTTTTCTGGATAATATAGCAAGACCAGCCATTCCAAAAGCCGCACCGAGCACCGCAAGATGAGCGAGCTTGATTTCACTACTGCCGCTGTCCCACGGATGAAGCACGACAATAATACCGATAAAACCGAGTATAGTAGCAGACGTTCGGCGCAGGCGGATTTTCTCACCAAGAAACACTGCGGCCAATATAATCAGAAATAACGGTTTTGAAAATTGCAGTGAGGTGACCTCGACGAGCGGCAGGTTTGATACCGAATAAAAATTGGTCAGGACAACAAACCCGGTGAGCAGGGAGCGCAGTGAAACAAGTCCCGGCTTCGAGCTTTGAAAAAGAAGCTTCCCCATCTGGAAATTTAAAGTGAGGGTAATCAACACCGTAATGAAGCAGCGCATCATCACCACTTCAAAGGTGTTTATGTTTTGACCCAGCGTTTTAATCAGCACCGTGCTTAAGGTAATGATCAGGCAGGTCGCCAGCATAAAAACAATGCCTTTTAAATTATCGGTGTTGGTCATAACGGCTTTTCAAATTTATGAGAGTAATTGGCGGTGGCTTGCCTTAATTTATCTCAACGCCCAACCATTCTTCAATTTCCTCAGGGATTTCAGGATTAGCGAGTTCTTTTGTGTTCATCATAAGAAAGGCAAAATTATCAGCGATAATTTCTTCTGGATGAATATCGAACCTGGTGTTTCTTCCAACCGTATCATAGAAATCAGCTATTTCATCTTGCTTATATATACGCGGACTTCCGTCACTATTAAGAGCCGGTTTGCAGATGCCATTATCAACGGTTACTTCAATAAGGTCACCGGAAATATGACCGTCAAAGCCACGTTCAATGGTTGGATCAAACCCGTCTTTATCTGTATGAAGATAAGACATGACGAAACTGTCTTCGTCGTCAATTTCAACGGGTAGGAAAAATTCAGTGAACGGCGCTTCCGGGTTTTTTACGCTATATTTATCAACTTCTTCCGTTGGCTGGAAATAACAGGGTCTAAAACCGATTATATTATAAAGACTGGCGCGTTTAATGCGGTTATATCTGGATAATATGTGAAATATCTGATGAAAGAACAGCTTCGTGGAAATGGACGTGCGCCGTTGCGGTGAAACAAATGCATTTCCCCGAGTGTGGGAAATTCCACTTTCAACTTCGTCGGTTACTTTAATAAAATATACCTTTTCGGGAAGAAGGTGGGATATTTTAGCTAGTTTCTTTTTATGGGTAACCAGTAACGCTTTCATCAAGGCCATTTCTGATTCTGGCCACTCAATTACATTGGCCGCATAATGTGCTTTAAGGTCATCCAATGTTTTATCAACAGTAGGCGAGCCAACCCTTAGCGCAATTTCATTTGCATTCATGCTGGTTAAAAATTCATCATTAGCCGTGAGAATTCTTACGGCTTGCTCTTTATTGGCAAATTTATATTCCGTCGCCAGCGCAGGACTGGCAATCAAAGCAAATATAGTGGTAATTGCAATAATGAATAATTTTAAATTTAACATTAAAAAAACGGATCTCTTTTTATAATTTTTCTACTAATAAACGTTATTAGCGTACTTTATAACATAATAGCATTAAAATTATAGCAATTGTTTTTCAATTTTAAAATTTGCCTCTGTTTGTGTCTTTGCGTCGTCAATTGAAATACCTGGTGCCAGCTCGGTAAGCGTTGCACCATCCTCATTAATTTTAAAAACACCCACATCAGATATAATCATATCGACCACCTTTACCCCGGTAAGGGGAAGGGTGCATTCTTTAATGAATTTCGCACTGCCGTCCTTTGCGTTATGATCCATAATAACGACTACTTTTTTAACGCCCGCCACAAGGTCCATGGCCCCGCCCATGCCTTTAACCATTTTACCCGGTATCATCCAGTTGGCCAGATCGCCTTGCTCGGAAACCTGCATCGCACCAAGAATACTAAGATCAATATGCCCGCCACGGATCATGCCAAAACTATCAGCCGATGAAAAATAACTGGTTCTTCTTAGTTCGGTAATCGTTTGCTTGCCAGCATTAATCAAATCAGGGTCAGCTTCGCCCTCATAGGGAAAAGGCCCCATTCCCAACATACCATTTTCGCTTTGCAGGGTAACATCAACCCCGTCCGGAATATAATTGGCAACCAAAGTAGGAATGCCGATGCCAAGATTTACGTAATAACCGTCCATCAGTTCTTGAGCAGCGCGTCTTGCCATGTCTTCTCTTGTCCAAGCCATGATTATGCCCCTTCTCGTGGTCGTGTGGTTAGTTGTTCTATTCGTTTTTCAGGATCTTTCGAGACAATAATGCGCTGAACGAAAATTCCCGGCGTGTGGATATGATCAGGGTCTAGCTCACCGATTTCCACAATCTCTTCAACCTCGGCAATTGTTACTTTGCCGGCTGTCGCCATCATCGGATTAAAGTTCCGGGCGGTTTTTCTAAAGACAAGATTGCCTTCTTTGTCGGCTTTCCATGCTTTGATCAGTGAGATATCTGCTTTAAGGCCTGTTTCCAGGATATAGGTTTCACCGTCAAAATCTTTATGCTCTTTACCCTCTGCTACCAAAGTGCCGACACCGGTCTTGGTGTAAAAACCCGGGATGCCAGCGCCGCCGGCACGAATTCTTTCTGCCAGTGTTCCTTGCGGATTAAATTCTAGTTCAAGTTCTTCGGCCAGATACTGTCTTTCGAATTCTTTATTTTCACCGACATAAGAAGAAACCATTTTCTTTATCTGGCGTGTTTGCAATAGAAGACCAAGACCAAAATCATCAATCCCGGCATTATTACTTATCGCCGTGATGTTTTTTGTGTTGCTATCTCTTAGCGCAAGAATAAGATTTTCGGCAATACCGCATAGGCCAAAACCGCCGGCCATAACGGTCATGCCGTCAAATAATATTCCATCAAGTGATGAGGCGGCATCCTGATATATTTTACCCATATTTTAGATCCTTAAAATATTAGTTTCATATGTAACAATATTCGTTGATACATTATAAAAACACATTTAGCCATAATAATCGCACCTCAACATAAAAAATATGCAAAAATGATATAAAATAAACCAGTCTTTGTTGACAATTGTTATAATATAATCAAAATTCTGACAAAATTAAAATTTAACATTGGCGTAATACCTGATAAAATGATTTCAGAAGTCAAATGTAAGAGGAATACTAATGAATAAATTCATGACATGGTTGGTGTGCACCATTTCATTCGTAATGTTAACGACGAGTTTAGCCAAGGCTGATAGTCGACAACTGCTGAGCAGTTTTCGTGATTGGGATGCGTTCGTGATGAAAACGGATGCCGGTCAAACGGTGTGCTATATAATATCACTGCCAAAAACTAAAACACCGGGTTCGTTAAGACATGGTAATCCGTATGTCACTATTACCCATAAACCATCACGTGAAATTCGTAATGAATTTAATTTCATCGCCGGATATAAATTTCAAAAGGGCTCTTCAGTAAGAGTGTCCATTGATAAGCAGGGCAAAGACGAACTCTTCACCGAAGAAGATGGTGCCTGGGCTTACGATTCTAAACAGGATGATGGAATGGTTGCTTCAATGAAGCGCGGCAATAGTCTTACGCTAAATGCCAGGAGTGGACGTGGTAATGCGACAAGTTACCGTTTTTCACTGTCCGGCTTTACAGCAGCCCATAACGCGATAACAAATGCCTGCCGTTAAATTTCGGCAATTTTCGGCATTTTAAGAGATAAAATATGAAGACTTTACCTTTAGGCGTAGAACCTGTTGTTGCGCCGCGCCATACATTTGATGAAAGCAGAAGTCTTATTGGCCTTACCCACCAAGAGGTCGGCGAGAAATTAAAAGAAATAGGCGTTCCTGAAAAGCAATGCCGGATGCGGGCACAGCAAATCTGGCACTGGATTTATTTCAGAGGGGCAAAAAGCTTCGATGAAATGAGCAATATATCAAAAGATATGCGTGAAAAGCTCAAACAGCATTTCGATGTGGGCCGCCCGGAAATCATAGAAAATCTAATTTCAAAAGATGGAACCAGAAAATGGTTGATGAAATTTCCTGATGGTCAGGAAGTGGAAACTGTTTTTATACCAGAAGAAGACCGCGGTACATTATGTGTGTCGTCGCAGGTTGGCTGCACGCTCACCTGTAAGTTTTGTCATACCGGTACCCAAAGGCTGGTCAGGAACCTTACGCCAACAGAAATTGTCATGCAGTTACTTGTCGCGAGAGATTATTTGAACGAATGGCCGAGCCCGTCTGAAGGTCGGTTGGTTTCGACAATAGTTCTCATGGGGATGGGCGAGCCGCTCTATAATTTTGAGAATGTTAAAAAAGCCATGCATATTGTCATGGATGATAATGGTATTAATCTTTCAAGGCGCAGAATTACGCTTTCCACATCGGGCGTGGTTCCAGAAATTTATCGCTGTGGTGAGGAAATGGGCGTTAATCTCGCCATATCACTCCATGCTGTCGATGATAAAACCCGAAGCGAAATTATGCCGATCAATAATAAATATCCAATTGATCAGTTGCTAACCGCTTGCAAAAATTATGCTGGCATCAAAAACAGCCGTAAAATAACTTTTGAATATATTCTGCTTAAAGATGTTAATGATAGCGATGAAGATGCGCTTAAACTGGTGAAGCTGATAAGAGACTATCAAATTCCGGCTAAAGTAAATTTAATTCCTTTTAATCCTTGGCCCGGCTCTTCCTATGAGCGCCCCAGTAAAACAAGGGTAGCCAAGTTTTCCGACATAATTTTCAGCAAGGGAATATCTGCCCCAATCAGGACAACACGCGGCGAAGATATCCTCGCGGCATGTGGGCAATTAAAGTCAGAATCTGAAAAAGCACGTAAATATTCTAATAAGATAAATTGAATATACATATTTAAGTCATTATGTTATACAATAACTTGTAATCAAATATGATTTAAACTAAATTAACTTAACATGTGTAATTGTTCTTATTGAGGTACTTATGAGGCTTACTTCCTTTACTGATTATTCAGTGCGCGTACTAATGTATGTCGCCATGAAAAACGGCGAACTAGCGTCTATTCGTGAAGTTTCCGGAATTTATGAAATTTCAAGCAACCATTTAATGAAAGTAGTTCATCTTCTGGGGAAAGGTGATTACCTTGAAACCATTAGAGGTAAAAATGGTGGTTTCAGATTGGGTAAAGAAGCCAAAGATATCAACATTGGCGAACTCGTGCGTTACACAGAAGATGATCTAAATATTGTCGAATGCTTTGGTAACAAAGATGGCCGCTGTGCGCTAAAGGAAGAATGTAATTTCAGTAATGTTATGGAAGAAGCATTGGCAGCATTTTTAAGCACCATTGATAAATATACTCTTGAAGATCTTATCGGTGATAAAAAATTAGTTACTTTTTTCAACCAATAACACCCATTAGATAAAATATTACCTGCTAAATTAGTTTATAAAGAACTGATTTTCTCCTTTTACTGTGCGCTTAAGTGGAGTAAAAAGGATGAGTGAAAATAATTCTATAAGGTTCAAGTAATGACAGCACGTATTTTTAAACCGACCAAGAACGCCATGCAATCAGGCCTTAAAAAGTGCAAAAGGTGGGAGTTCGAATATAATCCTGAGCAAGCAAGGGATATTGATCCGCTGATGGGTTGGACCGGTTCTGGTGATATGAATAGCCAAATACGATTATCCTTTGACACGAAGGCCGAAGCTGTGGCATATGCTGAGCGCAATAATATTGATTATATTGTGCAGGAGCCACATGTTCGCAAACGCCGCCTAAAAAATTACGCCGACGTTTTCGCCTTTCGCCCCTAATCAATTAAAAACACACATTGTGCGCCCGTAGCTCAGCAGGATAGAGCAACGGATTTCTAATCCGTAGGTCACAGGTTCGAATCCTGTCGGGCGCACCACTTTTCTTCTTATATTTCAACTAGTTATTAAATA
>Ga0233449_1003180_pt1 | contig 12230 bp, 10 predicted proteins | sample SI_124_October20_FD_183012 | JGI IMG/M metagenome (GOLD analysis project Ga0233449, IMG submission 183012) | Seawater microbial communities from Saanich Inlet, British Columbia, Canada - SI_124_October2016_200_MG | ecosystem: Environmental > Aquatic > Marine > Inlet | place: Canada: British... | reverse complement strand
CGATTTGGGGTCATCAAGGGAACGACACTATCAACGGCGGTGCAGGTAGTGATTACATGGATGGACAAGAGGGCGACGACTTGTTTGTGTTTTCTAATGGTGACGGAAATGATGCCGTAAGCGGTTTCGCTGTCGGTGCTGGCTCGGAAGATCGTATAGACCTCACTGCCTTTGGTTTCACTGAACTCAGCGACTTGGCTTCCGTTACACAATCCGGAGGCGACACGATCATTCAAATCGACACTGACGATTCTATTCGCCTCATCGGCGTTAACGTCAACGATCTGCACACTGACGATTTTCTTTTCTAAATGTTTGTTTAAGTCCGGTGTCATGTGTTCCCTCTCTCTTCATCTGATGCCGGACAATTCAAAGTGATATTGTCGATTACGGCGGATCTTGATATTCGTTGAAGCAAGAGAGGTCGCGTATATGGCTGATTCGCGATATAAACTGACATGCAGCAAACTCTGATAAGCAAATCCATGGCCTCGTGCCGTCGCGCCTTTTCTCTGGTCGCGATTGTCAGTCTGTGCATCAATTTACTGATGCTCTCCAGCGCCCTTTACATGATGCAGGTCTATGACCGGGTTTTGACGACGCGCAATGTCGATACGCTCGTCGTCCTGTCTGTTATTGTCATTTTTGCGTTGGTGGTACTTGCAGTCCTTGATGGCTTGCGCAACCAAACCATGGTGCGGGTCGGTGGTTGGTTGGACAAACAGCTTTCAGGCTCGACCCTTGCCAGCAGTGTTACGCAGGGACTGGTGAGCGGCGGGGCTACTGCCCAGGGCTTGCGAGACCTTTCTGCCCTGCGGGCTTATCTCGGAAGTCCCGGTGTCTTTCCCCTATTTGATGCACCCTTTGCGCCACTGTTTCTGGCGGCAATTTTCATGATCCACCCCGTGCTTGGCTGGATTTCTTTGGCCGGCGCTATCGTCCTGTTCCTGATCGGTGTCATTAATGATCGCATAACGGCGAAGGTCGCGGGTGAGAGCAACAGCGCCAATATTGCCGCCCTCAATTATGCAGATTCAGCAGTTCGAAATGCTGATGTAATTGCCTCAATGGGTATCCTGCCTGGCCTGACAAAGAAGTTCAGGGATATATCGGAGGAAGCCTTTGCCAAACAACGTTCGGCGACAGACCGTTCCGGTGTTCTTGGTGCCATTGCCAAGGGATTGCGCCTGATCCTGCAAAGTACGGTCCTTGGTGTTGGAGCCTGGCTGGTCATACAGCAGGAAATGTCTCCGGGTGTAATGATCGCTGCCTCAATTATCATGGGGCGCGCTTTGGCTCCAGTAGAACAATCGATCACGGCCTGGCGGTCCTTTACGGTAGCGCGCACAACCTATGCCCGTTTGGCACAATTGCTGGAAAGCGAGCCGGCATCTGCACCGGGTACAAGCCTGCCCCAGCCAATTGGCAAACTGTCGTTTGAAGATGTCTCGTGGGTGCCGCCCGGATCCGACAAGCCCATCGTCAAACAGATTAATGGTCAGCTGGAACCAGGCGAAGCACTGGGTCTGGTTGGCCCCAGTGCGGCCGGTAAGTCCACGCTGGGCCGTCTCATCATAGGAACCCTGACACCAACGCGCGGCGTGGTACGGCTTGACGGTGCCAACATGGCCAAATGGGACCCTGTTGAGCGCGGTCCCAATGTTGGCTACCTGCCCCAGGAAACTGAATTCTTTGACGGCACGATCCGCGAAAATATTGCCCGTCTGACCGATGCCGAAGATGAAGAAGTTGTCGCTGCTGCTCAGATGGCAGGAGTCCACGAAATGGTGCTGGCTCTGCCGGATGGGTACGAGACCCGCATAGGCACAGGAGGGATTCGCTTGTCAGGTGGCCAGCGCCAACGTCTTGCCCTGGCCCGTGCTGTCTTCCGCACACCAAAATTGCTCGTGCTGGATGAGCCAAACTCGAATCTTGATTCAGCCGGGGAACAGAAGCTGATGGGAGCTATAGGCCAGATGCGAGGTCTGGGTTCGACGATCATTGTTATTGCTCATCGACCGGCGATCCTTGCACAAATGGACAAGATACTGGTTCTTAAAGATGGTTCTGTCAGTGAGTTCGGACCGCGGGATGAAATTCTCGAGAAGTTAAAAGCCCCTCTGCAATCCATGCCGACAGCAGTTCCAAAGCCGGGCACGCAAATGGCTAACCTGAACGCCCAGCCAAATGACGAGGCTGGTTGAAATGGAACTGGGCAAGATTGAAACAGTTAAAATGACGCCGGACGAACTTGCAGCTGCCCGCGCTGAACAAGCCAAGGAGAAGAAGCAGCCTGTCGCTGGCTCGGCGTCAATTACTGGTCCACAGGTTGAATCAGGTATCCTGACTGAAATGGGGCTACGATCCCGTTTGATATTTGGCTCTGTCGTGATCGGGATATTCTTTGGCGGCTTTGGTCTCTGGGCAGGCTTGGCCCCCTTACAGTCGGGTGCGATCGCGGCAGGCTCTGTCAATGTGGCCGGGCAGCGCAAGACCCTGCAACACCTTGAAGGCGGAATTGTTGAAACCATGATGGTAAAAGAAGGCGATACGGTCCGGGCCGGTCAGGTCCTGGTTCGTCTTTCCAATACCCAAGCACTGGCGCAACTACAATTGTTGCGGGGGCAACTTGCCGCGTCTCTCGCGGCCACCTCCCGCCTCAAGGCTGAACGAGACGAAAAAGGGAGCATTGAATTTGATCCAACTGTCCTGGACCTGGTCGATGGTGACAAGGCCAAACATGACGAAATTACGAAGGGGCAGCAGGGTATTTTTATCTCGCGCCGGAAGGGCTTTCAAAGCCAGAAAGATCTGACCAAACAAAAGGTCCGGCAATTGACCGAGGAAATCAACGGGTTGAATGCCGAGATCGCTTCTCAAAATCGCCAGCTGGTCCTGATCAAGGAAGAACTGGTTGATCTTTCCGGTCTTGTCAAAAAGGGCTATGCCCGCAAGCCCAAGATGCTGGAACTTCAGCGCCAGGAGGCATCCCTGCAAGGGGCACGTGATCAGAATACTTCCCGTATTGCCCGCGCGAAACAGGCAATAGTGGAGGCAGAAATTGGCCTGATCGAAATCAGGACCCGTGCCATGAATGAAGTCGTAACGACTTTGCGGGAAACCCAACAGACCATCGCTGATTTGCGCGAACGTGCAACTGCTTCTCAGGATATCCTTTCTCGAATTGAAATCCGGGCACCGGTTTCTGGCCGGGTTGTTAATTTGCAAATCTTTACGGATGGCGGGGTCATCGCCCCCGGTGCAGCCATCCTCGATATCGTTCCAGAGGACGAAATGCTGGTTGTTGAAGCCCGCGTTGATCCGGTTGATATAGATGTTGTACACGCAGGTCTTAGGGCGGAAATCAGATTATCAGCCTTCCGTGCCGATGAAGTACCGGTCATCATGGGGGTGGTTGAAAACATCTCCGCTGACAGTCTTATCGACAAACAGACAGGGCAGGCCTATTACACGGCAAGGGTCGTCCTCGCAAAGGGTGCCAGGCTGCCAAAGGACAAGCCACTTTATCCTGGCATGCCCGCGGAGGTACTGATTGTCACGGGCGAACGCACCGCACTTAGTTATCTCTTTGAGCCCATCACCCGCAGCCTTAACCGGTCACTGCGAGAGAATTAACAGCCTCATTCCAAGCCCAGTTTGCGGTCACGCTTTATAAAGTTCGGCAATGGCTATGAGATGAAGTTTCCTTTAGTCCTGTCTAACGACTGCTTTGGGCGTGACCTCAAACGGTCATTGCAACACATTGGTTAAATCTGTCTGCGGCCGTGCACACAAGAAACAGGCCGTATCTCCCAGACAAGTTGACGATAATGGCCAACGGGTAGCCAGCTTTATCGGAATGTTGGGGTGATCTTGGATATTCTGACCTACCTCTTAGACGTTTCGGCAGGGTGGTAATCGGCGGGATGAGTAGATGTTGTTGTTGGGCGTGGTGTGCGGTTAACCACTATCAAGTTACTTAGTAGGCACGCCAAACAAACCCACGATCCAGTTGACTGTCACACATGTTGGCATCTCGCCAGGACCGGTATGACTGTTAAGCTTGTGTGCTCGTGCCGTACTGAAATGCATGTCAGACTTGAACCATCTGTACCAAAACACTCATTCACTTTGGTACAGCGTGAACCGTAGTATTCTGCCATTTGTACCAGAAAACCATTTGTACCATTAAATATAAGGGTAGAACTGCCAGCGGTGTAACCAGCTGATTGTTCTTCCAGTGACACCTCTCCACAGGTCTGTCCGGAAAACAGTGGTACAAATGGTACAAGTGGTTTTACCCAGTCATCACAAGGGCTTGGCCTGTACCAAAAGAAATTCACAATTGGTACAAATGGTACAGGCCAGAGGCAGCCCTCAGGGGTCCTCTGAGTAGTCTTCAATCCTTGGTCCCATCTGTGCTCTGTCTAAGGCAAAGACTGTTACACCGGGCATTCCTGGCACCCTGCGGTACGTCTTCCTGTCGCTGTCGGTGAGTGTCAAGATTCCATTCCGGTCTAGGATGCGGGCGATCTCAGCCCGTTTCAGACCGATGCCCACAGCGTCAACTATTTGGTCAGCCAGAATATATACGCAGTCATAATTAAACCAGCCATCTGCTTGGCGAAACCCTGAACTGGGGAGTTCCAGATTCTTGAGCGAGACTTCCCAGTTTCTCGCAATCCAATCCCTCAATGCGTCAATACAGTTCTGGTCAGGATCAAGCGAAGCTGCATCTGAGGATTTGAGATATCTGTCCCATGCCCAGTGTATAGCAGCGGCAAGATCGTACTTTGGCAGGACACCAAATTCCTGAGCCATTTCACCAGCTACCTGAATCAACGACAGGGGTAGTGCAGCCCGCTGCAGTGATCCTTCTGAGTTGCTGCTGCCAATCAACCTATTCGAAGTCTCCTGTATTCTGTGACGCAACTCATCCGGATTTTCATGAACACCTGACTTGATCAATGCCTCAACGAAGGCCGGACCGGCGCAGCCGAAATTGCCTTGGATGCCAGCCAATATTTTATCAATTATTGATTTATCTACATGACTGTTTATTTCCGTTACATCTATGTCTGTGAAGCGAACACTCATTCCCGGTAGCCATTTCCCTTTGTCAGACAAAACCTTTTCCTTGAGGGATTGCTCACCACTGGAAAGAACAAAAGTTGTCCATGTAAGACGGTCCTGCAAAGTCTGCTTCAAATTGGATCGGCTTTTGCTAGTGCCGCTAGTCAATTGGAAAAGGGTTGAGGCAACCATCTTTCCGTCAGCGAGTTTTACCTCATCAAGTGCCATGACGGTTCCATTTGAAGCCGAGGCCGTTGCCTCAAATGCATTGTCAGTTGATCGCCAGAGTGAAAGCAATCCTTGACCGGTCTCGGGGTTTGACCACGCGGAAGCAGCTATCTTCAGAGCGATTGTTTTCCCACGGCTGGTCATACCAGAAAAGTGGACGCCACATGTTCCAAGTTTGCATAGTTCCGCAATGGTCCCGGCGAATGAGGATGCCGCCGCAATCTGCCAGTGTTGGATCCCGCTCACTTGCGCTACCGCCTCAATCGAACTTTTCCATCCAGTAACACTGCCCTTTGCCTCCGACTGAGTGCCGATCTCCAGTTCAATGCTGGTCCCAGATTTTGCTCCAAATACTTCCCCTGTTGGAGCGACGAATGTGGGCTTCCCAAACTGGTGCCAGCCACGACGTGACACGACAACAATTTCTTTCTCTGGATCAACGGCTTTCAGGTAATAAATTACATTCTTTTCTCCTCCGCGAAATGTCCTCATCCCGAGATCAAACAGCAGGCTCTTGATGTCCTGTCCGCTATTGCGGGTGAGATGGCGACGAGCGATGTCAACTTCACGATCACTCCCACCCATGCCACGAACCCGGAGACGTAAACCTGATGAGTCATCTTCGTCGGCGCGGCGAAGTCTGGCCAGCACACCAAATGGGGTTGAGATTTGCACCTCAATCTCGCTTCCATCGTCTCTCTGCTTAGTCAACAAGATGACTTGGTCTTTCTCGAGGTACCTGAGGCCGTTTTCGCGGGCTTGTGGCAGAGGATATTTCTCCTGTTTTGTCATGATCAAATCTCCTTTAACGATAGAAGAATCTCGTGACGGATGCTTCGAATTACGCAGTTGATAATGTCCTTGTCGGTTGCAATTTCTTCTCCGTAGTGAAGGAGGAAACCTGTTGCGAGAATCGCTCTTTTAGTGGCCTGCGTAAGGTATCTACGACGAGGTGTAAGGGTGATGGAAACCGTGCAGTCATCACCATTGGCACCCCTGACGGTGATGCAGGTTTTCTGGATTGAAAGAACTGTGTTGATCATATTGTTTTCCTTGTGTGCAGGCACACAGGATGGCATTCAGCTTGACGCTGGTACGGGAACGTCCTAGTATTATCATGCGAAAACAATACTTTGCCCGTGCCATCCAGGTGGTGCGGGTTTTCTTTAGGCGGCGTTTACAGTGTTCTCACGGGTCTGGTCTCTGAGCCACGCTCTGAGGTCGCCTGCACGATATGCGACCAGACGCTTGCCAACTTTGATGAAGCGTGGTCCTTGGCCTTCTACGGCCCATCTGGCGGCTGTCTGTGATGCAATGGGTAGGTATCGTGGGAGGTCTGTACGACGGATCAGAGTGCCGTCATTCTCAGGGAGCGGAAGCAGGGCCAACTCGTCGGAATCTTGATGTTGCATAGTGATATGTACCTCATGTTTATGGTGTCTTGAGGCACAAGATAGGTGGTCACATCGCCACCCGCAGCAAAGTCTATTCTGACCTGCCAAATAGTAAGTTTATGTCAGTGATTAGAGACAATAAGAACAGTTGCTTAATTGCTTCGTCCCTGTTTCCAGATGTGACTTCTTCCGCAAACTTTCTTCTCCGGCGTTTAATCTCGTTTTGTTTGAACTGGTAATACATTGCTTCAAAGCTGTCGTATTGGTGAGCATGACCGAGTTTGTCATACTCAGCGTGAACAAGATTAATAGCGTTCTTCTTGCCAACGTTTTCTAGCCGTACTAAATCATCAACTCTTGTAAATGCGTCAAAATGCCATTCAGCTATTTCACTACCGGGGCCACGTGCCCATGAAGCAAGTTCTGGATCGCTAACTGCAATAGCTACTGGTTCGGTAGGGTCCAGATATCTTTCAAACCTTGCCACAAAGATTTCTAGGACTTCCTTGCTGTGATAATCGGACATCAGAAAGTTTCTGTCTGGATTGCCGAAATAAGGGTACTGTTACTCAGCTTCGATACCTCAATAAACAAAATCAATTTTTTAATCTCAATTGAATTACCCTTAAACAGAATTTAATTAGGTATGGAAAATTATTGTGATGGAAAGGGTGAAAGTACCCCTTCCGAAGTTTTATCTAATTGTTCTTTATGCTCCCATATTTATACTCCCTTAGTTCCTTTTCAGCAGCTTCTAGATTTGAGCGATTCAATTTGAATTTACGAGCAATGTTGTTGAATGCGTCAGCCTTCGATTGACTATTGAAAATTAATCGGTTGCCGTTTTGGACACTAAAATTCCCTTTTTCAAGCATTCTGAATTCGTAGAGTTTGGCAAGAAGAGAGTATTCTACTGAAAGCAACGTTAGTACTTCTTTATACGCCGCCGAAAAATTAGTTGCTTCAGTTCTGAAGGAATTGATTACTTGATCTGGAAAATCCAAAGGAAGAAGATCGATGCTCTCGGCAACTTTCCTTATCTTGTTTTCGTGGCGTCTCAATAGTGTTTTGATCTGATCTATAGCGATTGATGCATTCTCACTGGCCTCACGAAGACCCAACAAATATTTATTTGCCTCCCCATCTGGTAGAGAATACGGATCAGCAATGGAACTAAATTCTGAGGAATGAATGTCTTCCAATATTTCTTCGATTTCAGTGCGGTTGGCTGCACTAAGCACTAAAAGTTTGGTTTCAAAACCAGCTATAGCGGAATCATGAATTGTTCTTAATGTTGCCTGCGTGAATTGGGAAAGCCAAAAGACAACGATAGTGAGTATTAGCGCGACAGGGGTACGCCACCTTTTGTTCTTCTAGGTGAATATTATCGAAAGGACCCATCCAATCAAAGAAGCCCCAATAAGCTTTCCAGACATGGCTCCCAATAGCTCATCGAAAGTCCCTAGGAAAGAGTCGCTAGAGGCGTAACCCTCACCAACAACTGATGCGCCAAGGGCAATAATTAGTATGACGCTGAGAGAGCCTAGGGTTTGCTTCTTTGATTCGCTCTTCACAGTATTTTGTTGTTCGCCTGACATAATTCAATTCCCGAATGGCCTCAAATCTAGACCTTGTTAAGTGGTCAACCAGAAGTCGACAGCCTCATTGTTGTGAGTTGTTCTGCGTACCTCTCCATCCACCCTTCTTGGGGGCGTGTGCTCCTGTGATCAACAACAACGGCCAAGGATGATCTACCATTTCTTTCTGGCGACCAATTCAGAGTCATCTTGCACCAACAAGTGAACGAAGGTGCTCATCCCAGACGACAAGAGCATCGTTGCGTTCTTCAAGATACTCGTGCTTCTGATACACAGCTGCAACACCTGAAATAGTCCCAGACTGGTGGTTCAGAATCTTGTCTGCAATATGCGGAGCGATTCCAATCTTAGCCAATCCACTGGTAACTGTTCTTCTGATGTCATGGATGCGCCAGTTATCCACTCCACTATGTTCATCAAGCCGCTTCTTGGACTTAGAGAAACCACTAAATGGCGTCTTGCCGTTTGAAGTGAACACATAATTCCCACTCTTTGGAATTTTGCCAATGACAGCTTTGGCATGCTCCGTCAGGTGAACAAGATGCGGTTTCTCATTCTTGGTTCTCTCTGATGGAATTGTCCACGTTGAAGTTTCCAAGTCCAACTCATCCCATGCCATTTCAGATACTTCATTTCTGCGTTGCGCTGTCAGGATCAGTATCTGGATGATGCCTCCAAACGGACCACCCATTTGTTCCGCTGTTTTAAATACTGAAACGAGTTCATCATCGCTGAGAACACGATCCCGGGATTTCTCTCTTTGAGGTGCGCTTACACCTTCACAGGGTGACGCTGTAATTATTCCCCGGGACAGACACCAACTAAACAGCTTACGTACAGCGGCAAGGGTTCTATTGGCCATTATTGGCGAACCTCTGTCTACAGCAGCATCCAGTAGATCGTTGACGTCTCGTTTTCCAATTTGGTGAACGCTTCGTTTGCCCCATGCTGGCAGAACATCACGTTTCAGGATTCTTGTTGTCTCGTCTACGGTGCGATTTTGTGAAGCATGCTTTGCGAGGAAGTCTTCTGCAATTTCAGCAAAGTTGTCCGATGTGGTTTTGCGTCTGGCACTTTGGCGTTCCTCGGCAGGGTCTCTGCCTTCAGCGCGTAACCCTAGTATACGAGTGGCCTCACCCTTGGCTTTGTGAAGGGTAGTTTCACCAAACTTTCCAAGAGAGTACTTACGGGTTGGAGCACCACGACCACCTGCACGATACTGGACGAAGAATGTCTTTCTGCCTTTGGGAGTTACCTTCAGAGCAAGGCCAGTGACGACAGTGTCCCAGTAGTAGGCGTCCTTATCGTCAGGTTGAATGTCTTCAATCACGCGCTTGGTCAGCTTCAATCTAGCCATTGTGTACCAGTTCCATCCGTGCTACCTAGCTTGAATATAGGAAGCACCAGGAAGCAATAGTCAGTAACCCTGATGCATCTACAGGAACCATTGTAGCACACAAGAATGGCTATATACAAACGTTACAGAATTTTCAGGAACTTTAAGATATTATATATCTCCTGATTCGTAATCAGTAGGTCGGAGGTTCAATTCCCCCCTGCGGCACCACTCTCGCCTCATAGCTTCATGTAACACCTTGAACTCCAACGGTTCTTATCTTGACCGGTTTGGAGGGTAGACCATGCGGAAGACCAAAGAGGCGCCATTTCTGTTTCTTAAAAGGGACATTTACTACTTCAGTCGCCGTGTTCCATCCGATCTCGTGCAGCATTATCGATGTGCGCGGATCATTATGTCGTTGAAGACCAGATCACTGAGAGCGGCCAGAGCCAGAGCGGCATCGATGGCTAGTAAACTTGATCAGGACTGGTTGTCACTAAGGTGGCAAAGTACTGACGGAGAGTTCTCACGCTTCCTGTCTGATCAAGTGGACTCAGCGATCAGGGCATCATCAGCACCAACTCTGTCAGAAGCTGGTCGTTTGTATGTGGAAGCGAAGCAGCAGGGCAGACCGGAGACATTCCATCAAGCTGTTGATCGTGTTGTATCCAGACTGGTTGCTCTTGCGGGTGACAAGCCGATTGATACCTATAGTCGCGACGAAGCAAATGGGCTCCGTGACGACATGCGCAACAAGGGGCTCGCCAACTCATCTATCAAACGATCGCTCAATGTCATTCGCGCTGTCGTTAACTTCGTATCGAGAGAGAAGGGGCTTGATGAGATCAGGACGTTCTCTTCAATCTACTTTGGAGAAGACGATAAAGCGGGGTCCACAAAGAGATCGTCATTTAGTCATGTGGACCTGACCAATATTCAGAACCAGTGCCTTGAACTGGATGATGAACCTCGGTGGTTGATCGCATTGATTAGCGACACTGGTATGCGATTGAGTGAAGCAGCCGGGCTGATCAAGGAAGATATCAACCTAGATCATGACCCCCCTCATCTGATCCTGAGGCCACACACTTGGCGTCCACTAAAGACACGGGGCAGTGCCAGAACGGTTCCTCTGGTTGGGATGTCACTGTGGGCAGTTCAGAGAGCTGTTGAAGCTTCAGATACAGACTACTTGTTCCCCAAGTATTGTGGTGAGAAACGGTGCAAATCAAACAGCGCCAGTGCGGCCTTGAACAAGTGGATGTCTCCAAGAGTTCCACAAGGCTGTGTCGTTCACTCATTTCGTCATTCCCTCAGAGATCGATTGCGTGCCGTTGAATGTGCGAAGGATATTGTTGATCGGCTGGGTGGTTGGACAGTTGAAGGAATAGGGGAGACCTACGGCGAAGGATATCCCGTATCTGTATTGCATAAATGGATGGAGAAGATTGTCTGAGCCAGCATGGTCTACCCTCCAAACCGGTCAAGATAAGAACCGTTGGAGTTCAAGGTGTTACATGAAGCTATGAGGCGAGAGTGGTGCCGCAGGGGGGAGAGATGGCCCCCGTCTCAGGCACTTCATGTATCTGAAGTCCAACGTTTCCGCACCTTAGGCAATGCCAGGTTCGATGTATAGAGGCATTATTGGTCTACCATTTGGTCTACCCCATGCTGGTTCAGCTCGGGGGCAGCCGGCTGGATCTCCGGCCACCACCCTTCCCTCGATCTCTCGCCATCGATCTGTAGTCCAAGATGATCCCCGGGAAGATCGCCAGTCCAAGAGCAAGGCGATCTCCAAGTTGGCGAGCTACGGGGTGAAGCCAGGCTGGCGACCTGTCGTTCTTCATCGAAGGAGGTGGGCAAGGGCCACCAGGGGGGCCTGGCACCAGTACTAGCAGCCCCTCGCTATTTTATATATTTCCCCTGGGTACCACTTCGGGGAGTCTTGGAAGCCCCCGCGATCCACCGTGTTTAACTACATAAATCCAGGCCTATCCACGCCAGCTGACGGGTCGCTAGAGACTCTCTGACTCTCTTTGTAGGCCTACCCTAGAGAAGTTGCCAGGAGACTCCTGATCGGCTTCTGGAGTCCTTGTAGGGGGCTGTGAAAGTGTTTGAATACAAGGTGCCCATGAGCCAGGACGGGAGTTCATTGAAAGAGAAGCCAGGAAGCGCGGCGCCGGTCCTTGGGCAGTCATGTGTGCCTCCAGACCCCCTCCATCACCGGCTAATTCAGGCTTGGGGGGAGTGTATTTCAATACAAGAAGTCTTCAATGCAAGTGGAAGTCTGAATGCTAATACAGAAGAAACTCCAGGTTCTTCCTACTGGATATCTGTTCTTCCTATTGGATATCTAAAGCGGTCTCCAATAACTGCCATAGTACCATATTAACATATTACCACCTCAAGACTGACCAACACTCTCGTCTACAAAGCCATCATCAGCGACTACAGAAAGGGCTCCGCAGCTCTTAATACAAGAAGACTTAAGTAGATGGGGTAGAGGCAGTTTGCTAATGCGGTAGGAACTTCAGGTTCTCTTGGACTAGCTTCCTACAGCTGTCTTAAATAACTGCCATAGTACCATATTAACATATT
>Ga0233449_1003179_pt1 | contig 12233 bp, 12 predicted proteins | sample SI_124_October20_FD_183012 | JGI IMG/M metagenome (GOLD analysis project Ga0233449, IMG submission 183012) | Seawater microbial communities from Saanich Inlet, British Columbia, Canada - SI_124_October2016_200_MG | ecosystem: Environmental > Aquatic > Marine > Inlet | place: Canada: British... | reverse complement strand
CGGCCCGTATCTCGATCTGGCCAGTTTGTGCCGTCAGGACCTTGTCCGGAGAGGCGGCTTGCGCCAGTACAGGCTGAACCAACCCGGCCACTGCGGTTGCGGTCGCCGCTTCAAGGAATTTTCGTCTGGTTATGGTCATGTTTTACGGATTTGCACTTGTAAATTGTCAGGTACGTCCATTATGACGCTTCCAGCCGAGGGAAGGTCAAGTGTCTTGTTCGGATACAGCTCAGGTCAGGTTCTTTTCCTGAGGCGGAGACAAAAAGCCCTATGGAAATGGCGACGGTAAAACGAGTTATGATGAGCTCAAATCCTACCTTGCCGATTCCATGACATATCGTGCGCGACGTTACTATGGCAGAACCCAGACGGCCCAAATCACAATCAGGTAGGGCAATCCGATTGACCCGTCGCTTTCCCTTCGATAACGTTTGCCTATGACCATCGGGGGAAATATCAGACAGGGGGCGCGTATATGAGCGTCTTTTTGGCCAAAAGGTTTTTGACCTTCGTGGCAACTCTTCTGGGTGCCTCCATCGTTGTCTTCCTGGTCCTCGAAATTCTGCCAGGCGATCCATCGATGACCTTGCTGGGTGCCGATGCCGATGAAGAAGCCTATGCAGCTTTGCGGTTGAAGCTGGGTTTGGATGATCCCGCATTTGTGCGCTATTTCGAATGGATGTGGGGCATGTTTCATGGGGACTTCGGTGTTTCCTACGCTTATTCCGTTCCTGTTATGGAACTTGTCTGGGGCAGCCTCGGCCTGACCGTGCCGCTGGCGATGTTTGCCATGGCGATCACCGTTGTCGTTGCTTTGGGGCTGGGTGTATTTGCCGCCTCCCGTCACAACAAACCCGGTGACTATGTGATCATGACGATCAGCCAATTGGGTATTGCCGTGCCCAATTTCTGGTTTGGCATATTGTTGATCCTGTTTTTTGCCGTCAACCTTGGCTGGTTCAAGGCTGGCGGCTTTATCCAGTGGGAAGACGGTATCTGGCTGGCATTGAAATCCTTGTTTCTGCCTGCAATCGCGCTGGCGACAGTACAGGCGGCGATCCTCGCGCGGACCACACGTTCCGCCGTGCTGGAAACTTTCCGCGAAGATTATGTGCGGACGGCCCGGGCCAAAGGCCTGACCCGCAGCCAGACCTTGTGGCGACATGTCTTGCGCAACGCCCTGATCCCGGTGATCACCGTAATGGGTTTGCAGTTCGCCAATTTGTTGGCTGGCACCATCGTTATCGAAAGTGTGTTTTCATTGCCTGGTCTGGGCAAGCTGGTCTTTCAGGCCATCGCCAATCGTGACATGCCGGTGGTCAAGGACATTGTCCTGTTGTTGGCCGGTATGGTGATCGTCGTGAACTTTATCGTTGATGTGACTTACGCCGTCATCGATCCGCGTCTGAAGGTGCACGATGTCTGAGGAAAAGCAAAACCCGGTCATGGCCGCTTTGTCGCTGATGATGCGCTATCGCAACTTCGTCATCGGTGCGGTTCTGACGGGTCTGGTGATCGTCGCAGCTTTCCTGAGTACTGTCTGGACACCTCATTCAGCAACTGATCTGGCCATTCGCAGCCGTCTGCAATTTCCGTCGCTGGAACACTGGTTGGGCACAGACCATTTCGGACGGGACATCTTGTCGATGATTATGGTGGGTGCACAAAACTCACTTATTGTTGGCATCGTGGCTGTCGGGATTGGCGTCATTCTCGGTGTGGGACTGGGCTTGTGGGCCGCGGCCCGACGAGGCTGGACGGAGGAGCTGATCATGCGCTTTTCCGACTTCACCTTTGCTTTCCCGGCGGTGCTATCAGCCATCATGATCACGGCCCTGCTGGGACCGGGCGCTGTGAATTCGATCCTGGCAATCGGTATTTATAACATTCCGGTTTTTGCCCGGATCTCGCGCGGTGCTGCCAATGCCATCTGGTCGCGGGAATATATCATGGCCGCCAAAGCGGCAGGCAAGGGGCGCTTTCGCATCACAATCGAGCATGTGCTGCCCAATATCACCAGTGTCATTGTCGTTCAGGCAACGATCAGTTTCGCCATTGCCATTCTCGCCGAAGCGGCTTTGTCCTACCTCGGTATTGGCACCCAGCCACCTGAGCCTAGCTGGGGCCGTATGCTGAATGACGCCCAGACCTATGCCACCATCAAACCCTATCTGGCGATTTTCCCGGGTGCTGCCATTTTCCTCGCCGTGCTTGGTCTGAATATGCTGGGTGATGGTTTGCGCGATATCCTTGATCCACGTCTGACGAGAGGGCGATAGATCATGGCATTGCTGGAAGTCAAAAATCTTGATGTTACCCTGGCGACGTCGCGTGGCCCGGCACGCGCAGTCCGAAACCTGAGTTTCGATCTGGATCGTGGCCAGACCCTGGGCATCGTTGGCGAAAGCGGTTGCGGTAAATCGATGACAGCTTTGGCGCTGCTGGGTTTGTTGCCTGAGAATGGTGTCACAACCGGGAGCATCAATCTGGATGGCCAGGATTTGCTGACCCTGAATGAAGATGCCATGTGCGGTGTGCGCGGTAACCGGATTTCGATGATCTTTCAGGAACCGATGACGTCGCTGAACCCCTTGCATACCATCGGTCGCCAGGTGACCGAACCTATGTTGATCCACCAGGGCATGACCCGCGACCAGGCACGCGATGAAGCTGTGCGATTATTGGAACGAGTTGGCATTGCCAGTGCGGCCCAGCGCCTCGACAGTTTTCCGCACCAGTTGTCGGGCGGCCAGCGACAACGTGTGATGATTGCCATGGCGCTCTCGTGCAAGCCGGATGTGTTGATCGCGGACGAGCCGACCACGGCACTTGATGTGACGATACAAGGGCAAATTCTGGATTTGATTGCCGACATTGTTGCCGAAGCCGGGATGGCGCTGATCCTGATTTCTCATGATCTTGGTGTAATCGCTGAAACCGTGGATCGGGTGTTGGTGATGTATGGCGGGGCCGGGGTTGAAACCGGGCCGACCGCTTCATTGTTCGAACACCTCGCCCATCCCTATACACAAGGGTTATTCGCGGCAGTGCCAAAACTTGGCAGTGGCGGCAGACGGGGACAGGGTGCGCGGCTTGCGACAATTCCCGGGCTGGTGCCGGAACTGGTTGACCTGCCGACGGGTTGCACTTTTGCGGATCGCTGCAATATAGCGGACGGTCAATGCGCTGGAACGGTCCCAACGGTACATGACGTCGCAGAAGATGCCGGCCACCGGGTTGCCTGTTTGAAACCGGACGACGCAAAGCGCCAGTTCGCGCCAGCGGAGGCAGGCAGATGACCGAAGTACCTGTCGTCAATGCGATCGATGTCGTGCGTCATTATACATTGCCGCGCGAAAGTCTGTTTCGACCACCTGCTGTTGTCCAGGCCCTGAACGGTGTGAGTTTTTCCATATCACGCGGCCGCAGCCTCGGTGTTGTGGGCGAAAGCGGTTGTGGTAAATCGACCCTGGCGCGTTGCGTTATGGCACTTGAGCCACTGGATGGCGGCAAGGTTGAAATTGAAGGCGCGCATCTGGAAGGGCTGGATGTAAATGCCTTGCGCGACAAACGGCGGCATTTCCAGATGGTCTTTCAGGACCCTTTTGGCTCGCTCGATCCACGCCAGAAAGTCGCCCGCATTGTAGCGGAACCTCTGGAAGCCCTGGAGAAACTGGGCAAGGCTGAACGGCTTGAGCGCGTGGCCGACGTCATCGCTTCGGTTGGCCTGAAACCCGCAGACATCGATAAGTTCCCGCACGAATTTTCAGGCGGTCAACGCCAGCGCATTGCCATTGCCCGTGCTTTGGTAACCAAGCCAACGCTTATTGTGGCGGACGAGCCGGTCTCGGCCCTTGATGTTTCGGTGCAGGCGCAGGTGTTGAATCTCTTGCAGGATTTGCAGGATCAGTTTGGCGTGACTTATTTAATGATCAGTCATGATCTGGCTGTTGTTGAATATGTTTGCGACGAAGTGGCTGTGATGTATCTGGGCTCCATTGTTGAACATGGGCCGGCGGCGGAAGTCTTCGCCAATCCGGTGCATCCCTACACCAGGGCGTTGCTCGAAGCCGTGCCGCAACTTGTTCCTGGCCGCAAAAAACGCCAACGCCTGAGTGGCAATGTGCAAAGCCCCATCGATTTACCCGTGGGATGTGCCTTTGCGGACCGCTGCCCACAAGTTGAAGCCCGTTGCCGTGAAGCGCGACCAGTGCTGGAAGAAGTCGCATCCGGCCATAAATCTGCATGTTTCCTCAATAATTGAGGAGCGACTTAGCTTTTGACGACGCTGCCGGAAAGTGGCATGCTTTTGAACAGGTTCAAAACAACGCAGGGGTGTTGCACAAAACATGAGCGACGTCGTTACCCTCGGCAGTTATAAACCTGCACGTTCCGCGACGGAGGGACGTGCGGGAGCTGATCCCTTCGTCTCCTCTCAACAAGTTGTATTCCAGCGCAAAGAGCTGGAAGTCATCCTGCAAATGTATAGCCGGTTGGTCATGGCCGGGCACTGCCGGGACTATGCCATGGGGTTTGAGAAAAACCAGGCTGTCTTTTCCATGTTCCGTCACGCCTCGGAAGGGGCCTATTACCGTATTACCAAAACCCCGGCGCTGGCACGCAAGCAAGGGGCCTACGCGGTGCTGTCAGCACATGGGCGCATCTTGCGTCGCGGGCATGAATTGCAGACGGTATTAAAAGTGCTGGAAAAGAAGTCGCTTAGATTAATCTAGGGCGACTTCCTCAAGACAGGAAAGCGCGCAGGGAAATGTAAATTCCCAAAATCAACAAGGCCAGAAAAAACACTTTACGGAATTTTTCCTCAGGCAGGCGATTGCGAATTCGGATGCCGACTGTCATGCCCGCCAGCGCCGGCAGCACAGCCATGGCGGAGACGCCCAGCACATCAGCATCAAGCAAGCCAAATCCGCCCATGGAAAAACCCAGGGCAATGGTCACTGTCGTAAAGGACATACCCAGAGACTGGATCAGCATGTCGCGCGGCATTTTCAAGGCTTGAAGATAAAGCGAACCTGGCACCACAAAGGAACCAGTCATGCCGGTCATGAAACCCGAAGCCAGACCCATTATGGGGTTCAGAGGTTTTTCGAAGTGACCCGGTGGTGGCACCTGATACAGGGTCAGGCTGATCGTTGCGTATATCACAAGAATGACACCCAGGATCGCCATCAGAATAGCGCTGTTCACTGTGGCCAGAACCCCGGCGCCAATCCAGGTGCCGAAACAAACACAAGCCAGAAACAGCCAGAGCCGCCGCAACAGGGTCTTGAGATGTGGCCCGGCAAGGCTTTGCCAGATGTTGGTGGTAATGGACGGAAATAACAGCAGGGCAATAGCAGGCTGAAGCCCAACCGTCGTCGCCAGTAAAGCAAGTGACACCGTCGGTAATCCCAGACCAACGGTTCCTTTCACGAAACCGGCGAACAGAAAAACAATACCGACAAGGAAAAGATTTTCAGGCGACCACATCGTGACCGCCTTGCTTCGACGCAGGGATCAAATCAGCGTTCGATCTTGATAACGATACGGCGATTTTCTTCCCGGTTCTCGGGAATGCCTTCACCATCTTCGTTCAAATTAGGGGCAAGTGGCTGGGTCGCACCATAACCGACAGCCCGCAAACGTTCCGGGTCAACACCGCGGCTGATCAGCCAACGCACCACGGCGGAAGCACGGGAGGCCGACAGTTCCCAGTTGGACGGGAATTGTTTGGTGCGAATAGGTACATCGTCCGTATGGCCCTCGACTTCGACGGTGTAATTTGTGATGCCCATCAGGCTGACCAACTGGGCAACGCGATCGAGCAAGGGCTCGGCTTCTTCGGTAACAGTGGCCGAGCCACCCTTGAACATGGAATTACTTTTGAAATTAAATGTCATGCCATCCGAAGATGAATCCACTGAGGCATCCCCGGATTCATCAAAAGTGCTGACCGTCTCCTGCATCTCCTGGGCGATGACCAGCAAGGCCTCGGCCTTGGCGGCATTCTTGCCTTCCAGTTCCTGCAAAATACCGCCGGCAACCGCATCGAATTTTTCCGGACTGGGTTCCGAGATGGAAAACATCATGACAAAAAAGGCCATCAGAATGGTAATGGCGTCGGCATAGGTGACGAGCCAGTCCTCCGAGACAGCCTCGTCAGTATTCATCTCAAAGGAACCGCTCATGTCTCTGTCCTCTAAAGCCTGTTCGGTTTACGCCGAACCGCATCAGGCGGCTTTCTTACGCCGCCCGCCCTTCTGGTCCATGGTGTAATGGATTGACGGATCGAGATAGCTGTTCATCTTGTCCTGGACGTAGCGCGGACTCTTATGATCCGCCAGCATGGAAAAGCCTTCCGTGACCAAAAAATTCCGAAAGCGCAGGATCCCCTCTTTTTGTGAAACCTTGGAGGCAGCAGGCAGGAACACAAGTCGCGCCAGTAACACGCCATACAAAGTCGTCAACATGGCCACCGCAAGACCGGCACCCAGGCCGCCTGGATCACTGCCCAGGGATTGCAACATCACGATCAGGCCAACAAGTGTACCGATCATGCCAAAAGCCGGTGCCGCTGCAGCCATATTTTTCAAAATGTCAGCCTGCACCATGGCGCGCTGAAACGCGCCCGTAGAAGCAGCCGTCAACATGGCCCGGACTTCATCACCGGAATAACCGGAGATCACCAGCTCGATGCCATAGTTCAGAAAGTGATCCTGCTTCTTGGCTCCCTTGATTTCCTTTTCAAGCGCCAGCAAGCCCTGCTTCTTGACCAGATAACCCCAGCGAATAATCTTGCCGGTTTCCAGCGTCAGCATCTTGCGGTCTACCTTGCCTTTGACGAACAAAAAGCCGATGTCACGCAATGCAAGCATAACGTAACGGCCTTGATAGCCGATAAATGTCGCGGAAAGCGTACCACCCAGAACCATCACGATACTGGGACCGCTGAGGAAACTTTCGTAATTATCTGTGGCAGTAACAATGGCTCCGATAAACAGACCCAGTCCCGCCAAAAATCCTAATAACGTGGCAATTGACATGCAATCGTCCCGATTTTCCCGGTCGCGTCCAAGCCGCCCCGGGCCCCTTGTTTGACATCCCCTGATGTGGCTTCAGGCGTAAATTTCCTGTCCGACACACCGATTCATCATACACGAAGCCGCAAAATGGTTAATATTCCCTTGAAAAAGAGTTTATCACGATCTTGTGGCAAGGTCTAAGTGATTGAAATGATACCATGTAATATGGTTAACATGCAAAAGGCCGGTCTGCAAAACAGACCGGCCTTTCCATTTTGATCCGTGCAATCAGGCCGCGCGCGGAGCAGCAGCCTTTACACCATCGTCGACACTTTTTTCGAATTGTTCGAAATTGGCACTGAAACGACCGACCAGATCACGGGCGGTGGTGTCGTAGGCACTCTTGTCAGACCAGGTTTCGCGCGGCGTTAGAACTTCTGCCGGAACACCTTCGCAGGATTCTGGCACATGCAGGGCGAAACTGGCGTCTTCACGAACCGGCGCTGCAGCCAGGTCGCCATCCAGTGCCGCTGTCAGCAGGGCTCTGGTGTGATTGATCGGCATGCGATGGCCGGTGCCATAGGCACCACCCGTCCAGCCGGTATTTACCAGCCAGCAAGTAACTTCATGACGGGCAATTTTTTCGCCCAGCAATTTGGCATATTCTGTGGGGTGACGCGGCATAAATGGCGCACCAAAACACGTTGAGAATGTTGCCTGAGGTTCGTTGCCCAGACCTTTTTCGGTACCGGCAACCTTGGCTGTGTAACCCGACAGGAAGTGATACATGGCCTGTTCCGGTGTCAGTCGGGCAATTGGAGGCAGAACACCAAAGGCATCTGCCGTCAGCATGACAACGTTTTTCGGATGAGATGACATGCCGCTGGCCGAGGCATTAGGAATGAAATCGAGCGGGTAGGAAGCCCGGGTATTTTCTGTCAATGAACCATCGTTCAGATCAAGCACACGTGTGCCTTTGTCATATACGACATTTTCCAGAATGGTGCCAAAGCGACCGGTTGTGGCATGAATTTCCGGTTCGGCCTCTGCGCTCAGGTTAATCACCTTGGCGTAACAGCCACCTTCAAAGTTGAAGATACCATTGTCTGACCAGCCATGCTCGTCATCACCGATCAAGGTCCGGTTTGGATCGGCGGACAAAGTCGTCTTTCCGGTGCCTGACAGGCCGAAGAAAATGGCTGCATCATCAGACTGGCCAACGTTCACAGAGCAATGCATCGGCAACACGCCCTGTGGCGGCAACAGGAAGTTCAGCAGACCAAAAACAGATTTCTTTATTTCGCCGGCATAACTCGTGCCGCCAATCAGAACTGTTTTCTGGGCAAAGTTAACCAGAACAAAAACTTCTGAACGGGTACCATCCAACGCCGGATCAGCCTGAAAGCGGGGGGCGTGGATAATTGTGAAATCCGGGCTGAAGCTTGCATATTCCTCTGCTGTCGGCTGCAGGAACATGTTATGGGCGAACATCGCGTGCCAGGCATTTTCAGTGATGACCCGGACGCCGACGCGGTAGGCGGGATCAGCACCAGCCCAGTTGTCTTTGATATAGAGATCACGAGACTGTAAATAGGCCAGCATTTGCGTGCGCAGACCATCGAAAACTTCCTCGGAGACCGGTTTGTTAACGTTGCCCCACCAGATTTGATCGCTGTTCTGAGGCTCGTCGACGATAAACTTGTCGTTGGCGGAACGACCAGTGTGTTGGCCGGTCTCTGCCAACAGTGCGCCACCCAGACCCATGGACGCTTCGCCCCGGTTGATTGCGTGTTCATAAAGCTCTGGAACTGAAAGATTCCAGTTTGCGACATTGGCGTTACGAACGCCTTGTTGATCGAGGCCATTTTTCGATACGTATGGGCCGGTGTTATTCAACGGGGGGGTCTCCGAATTTGGCGGCTAAAGGGGCTTGGGGTTAAACTTGAGAAAGACCTTAAAGTCGTGTCCAGCGAGTCGCAACCGGGACTCAGGGTCCGTCAGAAGATTCCTGTGGATAACTTTTTTCTGACCAGAATTCAACCTGCAATCAGATGCTTTCGAACTTATTTTCGGCTGGCTTTTGTCATTTCCATCAAAAAGACCCTCGCCATGGAAATTTCTGGCAAAATCTCTGGAAAATCAATCCGTTCTGCCCTGCCGCCAGACCTGAGATCAAAGCCTTCTGCATCAAGACCAGTCATCTGCCAGCTTGCCAGCTCAGTTCCGCAATAAAATTGGGCCATGTCATCCAGGGCGGACCGGTGATCTTCGTTCATATGGTGGATAATATTTTCTTCATTCAACTCCGGGTCGTTGGTCGGTAATTGTGGCGTTACCAGATCAGGTTCACTGATCCTGTTCACCCTGCCAAATCCGGCGACATAATGTGCTTCAGGTTCCGTCAGGCGAAAAAAGCTGAAATCCTCGAAATCAGCATAAAGTGCTGCATCTTCATGACGCCGCAAAAACCGCTGCCTGTGGCGAGGCTCTGTTGTCCGCTCAAGACTGCCTGAAACCGATACCCTTGGGCCCGTCATAGGCAGATCCCGCTGGCCAGTGCCATCAAATAGCAATGATACTCGTGCGTCTCCGTCCAGATGGCGAGTATGCCGGGCCAGCGTCGACAATAGTAATATTAGTGTTCCGTCCGTATCGCATGCTGTCAGAACCAGACTGACGTATGGTGCGCCGGATTTATCGACGGTGGCCAGGGTTGCTGTCAGGCATTGGCGGATTATGTGCCGTGCTTGTGCCGCCGGGTCATCAGATTTTTCAAGGGGCTCGGCTTCATTCATCAGCGCACTCAGGTGTTCGGGTTATTTTGTCCGTCTGCACTGTATCATGATGTCGGACAAACAGGATATGTTCCGGCATGAACGATAATTCCCGTACCAGTCCACCGCCACCTGTTCGCACGCTTGCGGATCATATACGGCTGACATTGAATTTGGCATGGCCCGTGATCATATCACGATCCGGATTGATGCTTGTGGTAACGACAGATGTCGCCATGACTGGTCATGCCGGGAAACAGGAACTGGCCTATATCAGTATCGCCATGGCGTCCCAAATTCCCTTATTGCTGGTGGGCATTGGCATGTTGTTTGGCACAATGGTGCTGACGGCACAGGCCCATGGTGCCGGTGAACATAATAAATGTGGGGGCATTTTGCGGCTTGGCCTGGTTCACGCATTTGCTCTGGGTCTTATTCTCGGGGTGTTCTGTCTCTTCGGCGAAGAGTTCCTTTTGGCAATTGGCCAGACGCCGGACATTGCCGCAGGCGGCGGTCGGGTGATGATGCACTTTGGCTGGAGCATGCCCGGAATTCTGATGATGGTGGCGACCAGTTTCTTTCTCGAAGGGATCAGCAAACCCCGGGCGGCAATGATCGTATCGTTGGCCGCGGTTCTCGTAAATGTCGGCTTGAACCAGATCCTGATTTTCGGCGCATTTGGCATTCCCGCCATGGGTGCGGAAGGGGCTGTCATCGCGACGTCGACGGTGCGCTGCCTTATGATGCTTACCCTTGTCACATATGCTTTCACGATGCGGGACAGTGCTGAATTCGGCATTCGTGGCGGACGTATCGCAAGCTGGCAAACGGGAAAAACCTTGCGTCGAATCGGCTATCCCTTTGGCCTTGCCCAGGGCATTGAAGCCAGTGCTTTCTCCAGTCTGGTATTAATGGCCGGATACCTGGGAACAGAAGCCCTTGGCGGCTACCAGATTGCCCAGAATATGATCGCCCTGGCTTTTATGTCAGCCATCGGCGTCGGAGTGGCAACGGGTGTGCGTGTTGGCAACGCCATTGGCCGGGATGATCAGGTAGGCATTGTCAGGGCAACATGGGTCGGCGTCGGTTTGGCGACTGTCGCGATGGTACTTATTGGCATTATCTTTCTGGTATTTACGGAACAAATTGTACGGGTTTATACGACGGACCCCGGCGTAATTGCTGTTGCCACCACGACACTGTTTGTCACTGCATTCCTGCTTGCCTTTGATGGTGCACAAGGGGTTTTTATGGCCGTACTAAGATCTTGTGGCGAGGTCTGGACGCCGGTTCTGATGCACGGGCTATCGTTCTGGGTTATCGCAGTGCCTCTTGCGGCCTGGCTGGCGTTCAGTCAGCAATTTGGAGCGCCAGGGCTGATGGGCGGAATGTTCGCAGGCGTCGGAATTGCCTGCCTGTTGCTGGGATTACGATTTCGCTGGCTCACACGAAGGCCAATTCGCCGCCTTTAGGTTTTGGGCAATCGCGAATATACTTGGCGCAGACATTCGCGGAAAAACTGAAAAATGCGTTCCAGACGTGTCACAGTTCCGTCACAGTTCGACCGCATTGGTGTCGCAATGGTAATAAATAGTGGCAGCCCTGATTATCGAGGGATGCCCCAATGAACCGACAAGTGAACCAACTGATGAGCCAACAGGTGAACAAACAGGCTGTAACGACCATCGCCCTGGTGGATGATGATCGCAATATTCTGACGTCCGTTTCCATGGCCCTTGAGGCTGAAGGATTTGGTGTGCGAACTTATCGCGACGGGTCCGAAGCGCTCAGGGGGCTGACGGACCAGCCAGCTGATCTGGTGGTGCTGGACATCAAGATGCCGCGCATGGACGGTATGGAACTGTTAACAAAATTGCGGCGACAAAGTGAAGTGCCTGCCATTTTTCTGACATCAAAAGATGACGAGGTTGACGAAGTTCTGGGGCTGAAAATTGGTGCCGATGACTATATCCGCAAACCTTTTTCTCAGCGATTGTTGATTGAACGTATTCGGGCCGTATTGCGGCGTGCGGGAATCGGGCCGGATGCAGAAGACACGCACAATCAAAATGCCATTGTCCGGGGTGATCTGGTCCTCGACCCTGACCGCCATCTGTGCAAATGGAAAGACCAGGCCGTTCAGCTGACGGTGACAGAATTTTTGATCCTGCGTGCCCTGGCCCAGCGTCCCGGTCATGTCAAAAACCGGGACCAGCTGATGGACGCCGCCTACAGCGAAAATGTCTATGTCGATGACCGTACGGTTGACAGCCATATCAAACGCTTGCGCCGCAAGTTTCGACAATATGATAGTGATTTCGACATGATTGAAACGCTCTATGGCGTTGGCTATCGTTACCGGGAGGGGTGACGTCCCGACTATATGTTGAACCGCGCCAAACACAGAATTTCCCCTCTCACTTTGCGCGTTCTGGCG
>Ga0233449_1003175_pt1 | contig 12242 bp, 14 predicted proteins | sample SI_124_October20_FD_183012 | JGI IMG/M metagenome (GOLD analysis project Ga0233449, IMG submission 183012) | Seawater microbial communities from Saanich Inlet, British Columbia, Canada - SI_124_October2016_200_MG | ecosystem: Environmental > Aquatic > Marine > Inlet | place: Canada: British... | reverse complement strand
CAATTCTAAAATTTCCAAATCATCAATTTCAAAATTAGAGGGATAATATCCACCAAGATTCTTAGAATTTAATTTACTTATCTTTAAAAAAGAAAAAAATTTGTCCAAACTAATTTTGAAATTTTTATTAGAATTATTTTTTCTTAGTTTTATAATTTTATTTCTTATCTTGGATTTATTCACAAAAATTTATTGAGATATATTTTCTAACTTTGCCTTTTCAACAAAATTAGATATTTCATCTGCTGCCTCATCAATTAACTGTTCATACTTTTTATGATTAGCTTCAATTTCATTTTTGAAATTTAGATGATTTGTGTTTAATTCTTTGATCTCTTCATCTTTTTTATCTCTATAGTCATAAATAAGAGACTTCAATTCTTTAAATTTATTTGAAAGGTCTTTTAATTCATTTCTTTTTAAATCAACTTTTTTTTTAGTTTCATAATATTCATCCATGATTTTAACAGCTGTGATTAAAAGCAATTTATTTTCCCCTAAATTTCCTAAGTTATTTTTTAAATCATTAAATTTTTGATTAATGTGAATTAAAAGTTCCTCAAGATGCTCTTCTTGTCCATCTTCACATGACAATAAAAACTCTTTATTGTTAAATTTAATACTTACATTTGCCATTTATCTATTTCTTCTAACAAAGTATCTGTTTCTTGGTTTAATTCATCAATTTTTTCAGAGAACTCTGTCTGTTTTTTTTGTTCTAATTTTTCCTTATTTTGAATTTCTTCAAGTTTTTTACTTAAACTTGCATGGTCATCTAGTAATGATTTATATTTATCTTCTAGTTGAGATTTTTCAATTTCTAATTGAGTTTTTTGGGAACTCAAATTTTCAATATTATTTTGCATATTAGAATTGCCTAGATCTAAATTTTTTAATTTATCTAAAGCATTGTTTAATTTTTTTTCTTTTTCGTTTATAGAATTCATATATATATGTTTATATTATTAAATAGATTCTTCTTAGTCTAGTCAGGATAATTTTTGAATAAACTACACAATGATTTAGCAAATTGCATCAGATTTTTATCAATTGATGCCGTACAGAAGGCAAATTCTGGTCATCCAGGTATGCCAATGGGTATGGCTGATGTTGCAACAGTGTTGTTTAAAGATTTTTTAAGATTTAATCCTAAAAATCCAGATTGGTTAAATAGAGACAGATTTGTTTTGTCAGCAGGTCATGGCTCTATGCTTCTTTATTCTTTATTACACTTAACTGGATACAAAAGCATTTCACTTAACAGTATTAAAAAATTTAGACAACTTAACTCAATATGTGCAGGACATCCAGAATATCATCCTAAAACTGGTATTGAAACAACAACTGGACCGCTAGGTCAAGGAATTGCAAATGCAGTTGGCTTTGCGATAGCTGAAGAAATTTTAAAAAAGAAATTGGGTAAAGAAATTATTAATCACAAAACTTATGTATTAGCTGGGGATGGTTGCTTAATGGAAGGAATAAGTCATGAAGCAATGAGTTTAGCTGGACATTTAAAACTTAAAAATTTAGTTATGCTTTTTGATAACAACTCAATATCAATCGATGGACCAACTAGTCTAGCAGTATCAGACAACTTTAAGAAAAGATTTGAAAGTTATGGTTGGGACTACATTCTTGTTAATGGTCACAATGAAAAAGAAGTTTTTAAAGCTTTGAAAAAAACTCAAAATGCAAAAAAACCAACTGTTATTTCTTGTAAAACTAAAATAGGTTATGGCTCACCAAACAAATCAGGTAAATCATCATCTCATGGAAGCCCTATTGGGCTAGATGAAATTAAGCTTGTTAGAAATGCTCTAAGTTGGAATTATAAACCTTTTCAAATTCCAAGTAAAATTTTAAACGAATGGAGAAAAATTGGTCAAAGAGGCCAGCAACTTGAAAATAAATGGAATAAAATTTATAAAAAGAAAAAGAAAAAGATAGATAAAGCACTTAAAAATAATTTTACAAAAGTTTTAAAATCTGAAAAAAAGAATGCTCTTAAACAGCTGAAAAGTTTAGCTACTAGAAAATCTTCAGAATTAACTCTTAATACATTAACTAAAGAAAATAATACTTTAATTGGTGGTTCTGCTGATTTAGCAGGATCAAACAATACTAAAACAAAACACCATAGAATAACTAAACCAGGTGATTTCAATAGTGATTATATTCACTATGGGGTAAGAGAACATGCAATGAGTGGAATAATGAATGGTCTTGCTCTTCATAGCAATTTTATTCCATATGGTGGAACATTTTTGATATTTTCAGATTACTGCAAACCATCGATACGACTGTCAGCATTAATGGAACAAAGAGTAATTTATATTATGACTCACGATTCCATTGGTCTTGGAGAAGATGGTCCAACTCACCAACCAATAGAACAATTGTCAGGTTTACGATCTATTCCAAATCTAAATGTTTTTAGACCTGCAGATAGAATGGAAACTATTGAATGTTGGGAACATGCGCTAAAAAGTTCAAAAACACCAAGTGTTTTATCTTTAACCAGACAAAATCTTGAGCCAATAAGAAAAAAATATTCAAACGTCAATAAATGTTCTTTAGGAGCTTATGAGGTTTTTCGAACAAATAAAAAGATTCATTTAACTATAATTGCAAGTGGTTCCGAGGTTAATTTAGCAATTGAAACTAGCCACAAATTAGCCAAAGAAAAAGTGTACTCTAAAGTTATATCAATGCCATGTCAGGATCTTTTTGACTCACAGTCTAGAACTTACAAGCAAAAAATTCTTAATGAAACTAAAATGAAAATCTCTATTGAAGCTGCATCAACAGATAGTTGGAAAAAATATGTGGGTAATGAGGGTTTAACTTTTGGTATTGATACTTTTGGTAAAAGTGCACCATATAAAGAAATTTATAAATATTTTGGTTTAACAGCAGCAAACATTGCTAATAAATCAAAAAAATTAATTAATAGGTAAAAATGACTATAAAAGTTGGAATTAATGGAATGGGAAGAATTGGTAGAATGGTAATTAGAGCAGTCATTGAAAGCCAAAATAAGAATATTAAAATACAACACATCAACAATAGATCTAATTCAGAGGCGAGTTGCACATTAATAAAATATGACTCTGTTCATGGAAAATTTAATGCTGACTTAGATTTTGATGAAAATCATTTGATTATAAATAAAAATAAAATTACATTTTCCCAAGAATCTAAAATTGAGGATATTAATTGGAAAAAGTTTGATGTTGATTATGTTTTTGAATGTACGGGAAAATTTAATTCAAAAGAAAAATTAATGGCACATATTAAAAATGGTGCAAAAAAAGTAATTGTTTCCGCACCGTGTAAAAATGCAGATAAAACTATTGTGTTTGGAGTAAATGAAGATGTGCTTACAAAAAATGATCAAATAATTTCAGCTGCCTCATGTACGACTAATTGTTTGGCTCCAGTTGCAAATGTCCTTCACAAAAACTTTGAAATTGAAAAAGGTTTCATGACTACGATTCATGCTTTTACAAGCGATCAAAGAATTTTAGATAATTCTCATAAGGATCCTAGAAGAGCAAGATCTGCAAGCCAATCTATAGTTCCCACATCTACAGGAGCATCAAAAGCTATTGGAGAGATTATTCCTGATTTGAAAGAAAAACTAGAAGGTATAGCGATGAGAGTTCCAACTCCTAATGTTTCACTAATAGAATTTGTTTTTTGTACAAAAAAAGAAATAACAAAAGAAAAAATTAATGACGCTTTTACCACCGCTTCTAAAAACCAAACAAAAAAAGTTTTAGAAATAACCAAGGAAAAGCTGGTATCAATTGACTTTAATCATAATTCTGCTTCAGCAATAATCGACTCTACTTTAACAAATGTTGTTAGCAGAGATATGGGAAAAATTTCAGCCTGGTATGATAATGAGTGGGGCTTTTCAAATAGAATGTGTGATATAGCTGAGTACCTTCACAAGATTTAAATTTTAATGAAAAGTATTTTAGATCAAGATCTTGTTTTGAAAGGAAAAAAAGTGTTGGTCAGAGTTGACTTAAATGTTCCCATGAAAGACGGAACAATAACTGAAGTATCACGAATAGTAAAAATCTTACCTACAGTTAAATTATTAATAGAAAAAAAGGCTAAAATAATAATTTTATCTCATATAGGTCGCCCTAAAGGAAAGGTTATAAATGGAATGTCTCTTGAGCCTATTTCAAAAAAACTATCTGCTCTTTTAAATACAGAAATTTTATTCAACAAAGATAAGATAGATGAAAAAACTTTAAGCGAAATTAATAAAATTCCTGATGGTTCAATTATGATGTTGGAAAACATACGTTTTTATGAGGAAGAAGAACAAAATGAAGATTCTTTTTCAAAAAAAATTTCAAACCTAGGCGATATATATATTAATGATGCTTTTTCATGTTCTCATAGAGCACATTCTTCAATTGAAGGAATTACTAAATATATTCCGTCTTACTGTGGTTTGCAATTTATTGAAGAAATAAATGCTTTAAAGAAAATAACATCTAAAATTACGAGGCCTGTTACTTGTATTATTGGTGGTTCAAAAATTTCTACAAAGATTAAAATTATCTCAAATTTAATTAAAGATTTTAATAACATAATCATTGTTGGTGGTATGGGTAATGCAATGCTTAAAAATACAGGAATAAATATAGGTAAATCAATATGTGATGATGGCTATAAAGATCTTGTGGGAGAAATATTAAAAAAATCTAAAACTCATGACTGTAAAATACACTATCCTCTTGATGTTGTGGTTTCAAAAACACTTGATGGAAATGGAACAATAAAAGAAATTAATAAAATTGATAATGACGAAATGATACTGGATATTGGGCCTAAGACTATCACATCCATAAAAAACATAGTCGAAGAATCAAATACAGTATTATGGAATGGACCAGCTGGATATTTTGAAAATCCAAACTTTGCTAGCGGAACAAAAAATATTTTAAAAATTATTGCTGATAAAAGAGTTAAAGATAAAATTTATGCTGTTGCGGGTGGAGGAGAAACTGTTGCTGTAATAAATAAATTTAACAAATTAAACACATTTAATTTTGTTTCAACTGCTGGTGGAGCTTTCTTAGAATACCTTGAAGGCAAAGAACTTCCTGGTATAAAAGCATTAAAATATAATGTCAAAACTTAATAAAATTGCTCTTAAAATACTTTCTGACGGCAGAGGAATTCTTGCAGCAGACGAAAGTAACGGAACAATGACCAAAAGATTAGAATCGGTAAATATTACATCAACCTCAGAAAATAGACTTCTTTTTAGAGAAACCCTTTTTTCATCAGAATGTATGACCGAATGTATTGGTGGGGTAATTTTATATGATGAAACAATAAATCAATCTTCAATTTCTGGAAAAAAAATCCCTACTTTAATTTCAGATTCAGGTGCAGTGCCAGGAATTAAAGTTGATACTGGTGCAAAAGTTTTGGCAAATTCATCTGAGGAAAAAATTACAGAAGGTTTGGATGGATTAAGAGAAAGATTAAAAGAATATTATCTACTAGGGGCAAGATTTACAAAATGGAGAGGTGTTTATAATATTAGTGAAAAATATCCTAGTAAGCTTGCAATTAATTCTAATGCTCATGCTTTAGCAAGATACTCTGCTCTTGTCCAAGAATGTGGAATGGTTCCAATTGTTGAGCCAGAAGTATTAATGGATGGTGATCATTCAGCAGATGATTGTTTAATTAAAACATCTGAAGTAATTCAAAAATGCTTTGATGAATTAACGACTCACAAAATTGATCTGACAGGGATTATTTTAAAACCAAATATGATCCTAGCAGGAAATAAATCAAAAAATAAAATTTCTAATGAAGAAGTTTCATATAAAACACTAGAATGTCTTAAAAAATCTGTTCCAATTGAAGTGCCTGGAGTTGCTTTTTTATCTGGTGGCCAATCTGAAATAGAAGCAACAGAAAATTTAAATCTAATTAATAAAAATAATAATACTAATTTTATAATGACTTATTCATATGGAAGAGCTTTACAACAAAGCGCTCTAAAATTTTGGTCAAAAGATACTAAAGATATAAAAGGAACGCAAAATGTGTTCAATCATAGAGCAAAAATGAATACTTTGGCTGCTCAAGGAAAATGGTCTAGCGAGCTTGAAAATAAATAAAAAAAAATTTATTTATCTTATTTCTCCCAATAATATTTCTACTAATTTCTATAAAAATTTAAAATTAGTTTTGAAAACTGGTAAAATTGGTTTTTTTCAATTGAGGCTTAAAAAATATTCATTTAAGCAAAAAATGTTAATCGGAGAAAAAATTAGGCAAATATGTGTAAAAAATAATGTGAAATTTTTAGTAAATGACGATCCTATTCTTGCAAAAAAGCTTGGTGCTGATGGTTGTCATTTAGGGCAAAAAGACACTAAAATAAATGAGGCAAGAAAAATAATGGGAAACAAGATAATAGGAGTTACCTGCCATAATTCTATTAAATTGGCAAAGTACGCTATCAAAGAAAAAGCTAGTTATATTGCCTTTGGTGCTTTTTTTTCAACTAAAACAAAAAAAGTAAAATACAAAGCCACAACTAAAATTTTGAATAAAGTAAAAATATTAACCAAAACACCAATAGTGGCAATTGGAGGTATCGATAATAAAAATTACAAAAAACTGTTATTGAACAAAGTTAATTTATTAGCTATTTCAAGCTACGTTTGGAATAATAAAAAATATAAACCCTTAGAGGCAACAGAAAAATTAAAATGAAGATAAATGCTGGTGAAATAAGAGTGGGAATGCTTTTGGAATATAAAAATGACTTATGGCAAGTACTGAAAACTCAACATGTAAAACCTGGTAAAGGTGGAGCATTCGCTCAGGTGGAAATGAAAAGTGTGGGAAAAAATACAAAATTAAATGAAAGATTTAGATCTAGTGAGTCAGTGGAGAAAGCATCGCTAGAAGAAACAAATTACAATTATCTTTATGATGATGAAAATAATTATATATTTATGGATCCCAAAACATTTGAACAAATAGAAATCAAAAAAGATATTGTTGGAGAAAAGGGAAAACTATTAACTGAAAATCTTCAAGTTACTGTAAGTTTTTATAATGAAAATCCAATTTCAATTGAACTTCCAAATCAAGTTACATGCAAAATTGAAACAACTGATGTTGCATTAAAAGGTCAAACAGTTTCATCATCATACAAACCAGCTACATTAGATAATGGGATGCATATCCAAGTGCCGCCTTTTATAGATTCTGGTGATGAAGTAATAGTTGATACAAGGACCTTGGAATATATAAAAAAAATATAATTCAATGATTTCTATTTCTGCAAATCTCAATATAATGATTAAGGCTGCTGAAAAAGCATCTAAATCTATTATTAGAGATTTTGGTGAAGTTGAAAAATTACAAGTTTCAAAAAAAGGACCTTATGATTTTGTTACAAAAACAGACAAACATGTGGAAAAAATTTTAATTGAAGAATTATCAAAAATAAAAAAAAACTACTCTTTCATAACTGAAGAAACAGGAATAATTAAAAACCAAGATAAAGATAATATTTGGATTATTGATCCAATTGATGGAACAACAAATTTTCTTCATGGACTGCCTCACTTTGCAATCTGCATTGCTCTTAAATCTAAAGATGAAATAGTGAGTGGTTTAATCTTCGACCCAATCAAAGATGAAATGTTTTTTGCAGAAAAAGACAAGGGAGCCTATTTAAACAACCAAAGATTAAGAGTCTCAAAAAAAAACTCTATTGATGATTGTCTGTTTTCAAGTAATCATGAAGGTGTGAAATTTAGTGATCTTAACATGAGATACAGTGGGTGTGCTGCGTTAGATTTAGCCTATGTTGCTTCTGGTAGATTTGATGGTTTTTTTCATAATAAAATCAATCTTTGGGATGTTGCTGCAGGAGCCATAATGGTTAAAGAAGCAGGTGGAATAGTAACTGATCTTAATAAATTTGATATAGATAAAATTGATATAAAGGCTTCAAGCGCTGCAATAAGTGATAAAATGTTAGAAAATTTAAGGAACTTTTAATTGTTTTATAAAATTCTTTTGCTATAAGTCACGATATGAAAAAAGACATACACCCAAACTACCACACAATTAAAGTAGAAATGACTGATGGAACTCAATTTGAAACAAAATCAACTTGGGGTAAAGAAGGAGAAGTTTTAAAATTAGAAATTGATCCAAAGTCTCATGCAGCTTGGACAGGTGGGAAGCAAAAACTAATGGACAAGGGTCGTGTAAGTAAATTTAATAAAAAATTCCAAAACTTCAGATCAGAAAAGAAAGATTAAATGTCAAATGTACCATTAATGCCAATGGCTACTGCCGTTTGGTTAGTAGAAAATACAACACTTACTTTCAAACAAATTTCAAAGTTTTGTAATTTACATGAGGTTGAAGTGCAAGGTATTGCAGATGGTGAAGTTGCAAAAGGAATAATGGCTTATAATCCCATTATATCTGGTCAACTTACAAGAGAAGAAATTGAACTAGCATCTAAAGATGAAAATAAAGAATTACAGATAAAAAATACTGATATTGAAATTTCAACTGAAGATAAAAAAATTAAAAAATATATTCCTCTATCTAAAAGACAAGATAAACCAGATTCTGCTTTATGGTTAATCAAGCATCATTCATTACTAAAAGATTCACAAATAGCAAAACTAGTTGGAATAACCAAGGCTTCTGTTACAGCAATTAAAAATAAAAGTTATTGGAATTATAACAATTTAAATCCAAAAGACCCTGTAGCATTAGGACTATTTTCTCAAAAGGATCTAATTGAAGCTATTGAGAAAGCTGAGAGAAGAATAAAAAGGGAAAAAAAGGAAAAAGAGAAGGCAAAACTAACAAGAGAAGTTTCGAACATTGAATAATTTTAATAGACACCAAAATTATATGATGGTAATTAAACATTCTTAAAAAATATTTATGAAAATAGAAGTCAAAGATAACAATATTGAACAAGCACTTAGAGTTCTTAAAAGAAAATTGCAAAGAGATGGTTTTTTTAAAGTAGTAAAACTAAAAAGTGTTTACGAAAAACCTTCTGAAAAGAAAAAAAGAATATTACAAGAGAATATTAAAAGAGTTAAAAAGCTTAATAAGCTTAAAAACAGAATTTAATTATACCGCGGGGTGGAGCAGTCTGGTAGCTCGTCAGGCTCATAACCTGAAGGTCGGCGGTTCAAATCCGTCCCCCGCAACCAATCCCAGTGACAAGTGAATTAAATTTTAAACCTAGATTTTTTACTATCAAGCAAAAATGCTTTAACTGTTTCTTTGGTAAGTTGATCAAATGTTTTCCCAAAATTTTCAATTTTTTCAATAGTTGTTGGTGGAATAGTTATAATATGACAACCCAATTGTTTTGCTTGTAAGTAATTATAGGGTTCTCTAACACTCGCCCAAAGTATCTCTACATTTTTAAACTTTTTTGCCATTGCTATGCTTTTTTTAAATTCTGGCACTGGATCTTTACCGGTGTCACCTGCTCTACCAGCAAATATTGAAATTATAACTTTAGTCTTTTTATTAATCAATTTTAGAATCTTTTCTGTTTGTTTTGCACTGTAAATTGCTGTGATATTAAGTTTAATATCCAAATTATTAAGTTCTTTAATAACTTTTCCCATAAAAATACCTTTAGAATTGGCAACCGGTACTTTTACATAAACATTCTTTCCCCAAGTATTAATATGGAGAGCTTGTTTTTTCATTTCTTTATATTCGTCTGCAAATACCTCTAGTGAAACAGGTTTATTGTTGCAAATTTTTAATATTTTTTTAGAATATGATTTATAATCTTTAGCTCCTGCTTTTCTCATTAAGCTTGGATTAGTCGTAAAACCTTTAACAATTTTTTTCTTATTAAATTTTTTTATTTGGTCTAACTCTGCAATGTCACAAAATATTTTTGTAGTCATTAATTTTTAAAGATTTTTAGTTATGTCCTCTGTCATTTTTTTTGCGTCTGCAAATAACATTAGTGTATTATCTTTATAAAACAATTCATTATCAATTCCAGCATATCCAGGAGATAAGCTTCTCTTTACAAATAATACTGATTTGCATTTTTCAACATCTAACACTGGCATTCCATAGATTGGACTTTGAGGGTCACTTTTTGCAGCAGGATTTGTTACATCATTGGCTCCTATTACAAATGCAACATCTGCATTAGCAAAATCATTATTAATTTCCTCTAATTCAAAAACTTCATCATAAGGTACATTGGCTTCAGCTAACAACACATTCATATGACCTGGCATTCTTCCTGCAACAGGATGAATTGCATAGGTAACCTTAATGTCATTTTTCTTTAGTGTATCTACCATCTCTCTTAATGCATGTTGTGCTTGAGCAACTGCCATTCCGTAACCTGGAACAATTATAACTGATGATGCATTTTTCATTAAGAAAGCTGCATCTTCTGCATTGCCACTCTTAACTGGTCTTTGTTCTTTATTTCCTGTTGACGCAGATTGTTCTGTTGCACCAAACCCTCCTAAAATTACATTAAAGAAAGAACGGTTCATACCTTTACACATTATGTAAGATAAGATTGCCCCAGAAGATCCGACAAGCGCACCTGTTATAATTAATGCACTATTTTCTAAAGTAAAACCAATTCCTGCTGCAGCCCAACCAGAATAAGAGTTTAACATTGATATCACCACCGGCATATCTGCTCCACCAATTGGGATGATTAATAAAAATCCTATTAAAAATGAAACAGCTATCAATACCCAAAAAAAGTTAGGTGATTGAGAAGAGCAAAGTAAATAAGTTAAAACTATAATTGAGATTAACAATAGAGCATTAAGAAAATGCTGTCCCTTAAAAGTTATTGGTGAACCTGACATTATTCCTTGAAGTTTTAAAAAAGCAATTATTGAACCTGAGAATGTTATGGCTCCAACTGCAGCTCCAATTGACATTTCAATTAAGCTTGCTAGTTTAATAGCTCCTGGTGACCCTAGATTAAATGCTTCTGGATTTAAGAAAGCCGAGATTGCAACAAAAACTGCTGACAAACCGACTAAGCTGTGAAAGCCTGCCACTAATTCTGGCATAGCAGTCATTGGTATCTTGTAGGCTATGAATGCCCCTATAAGTCCACCTACTAGTAAAAAAATTAGTACATAAATTAGTCCACTAGAAAAACTTCCGACTGATAAAAATGTAACAGTAATGGCTATCACCATTCCTAAAATTCCAAAGAAATTACCTTGTCTTGAAGTTTCTGGTGATGAAAGACCTCTTAACGCTAAGATAAATAGAACTCCCGAAACTAAATAAAATATTGCTGATAAATTTGCTGACATAATTATTTATCTTTCTTCTTTTTTTTATACATTTGAAGCATTCTTTGAGTAACTAAAAATCCACCAAATATATTAACAGCTGCAAGCGAAATTGCTAAAAATCCCAAAATATTAGAAACAGTAAAGACATTATCTGAACTTCCTGCTAAACCTGCAATTATAGCACCAACAATAATTACTGACGATATAGCATTAGTTACTGACATTAATGGTGTGTGCAAAGATGGAGTTACACTCCATACAACATAATATCCAATAAAAATGGATAAAATAAATATGCTTAATCTAAATATAAAAGGGTCTATTTCCATAAATCTATTTAATTAATGTTTTGTTAATTATTTCATCTTCTAAATTAATATTAATCTTTTTATTTTCTTTATCATACAAATTGAACACAAAATTAAATACATTTTTTGAATATAAGTTCGAAGCCGAAACAGGAAGTTTATTTAGAATATTTGTTTCACCCATAATTTTTACTCCATTTTTAATTACAACTTTATCAACTTCAGTAAATTCTGCATTTCCACCTTGAATTGCAGCTAAGTCATAAATAACTGATCCAGAATTCATATTGTCAATCATGGAGCCTTTAATAATTAATGGAGCTTTTTTTCCTGGAATTAAAGCAGTACAAATTACAATATCAATTTTCTTTAAAGTTTCGGCTAGAAGATCTTCTTGTTTTTTTTTAAATTCTTCAGATGCTTCTTTCGCATAACCCCCTTCAGTTTCAAGATTTTCAGATCCTTCAACAGTTAAAAATTTTCCACCTAAGCTTTCAACTTGTTCTTTTGAAGCCATTCTTACATCTGTTGCAAAAACTATTGCACCCATTCTTTTTGCAGTTGCAATAGCTTGAAG
>Ga0233449_1003169_pt1 | contig 12252 bp, 5 predicted proteins | sample SI_124_October20_FD_183012 | JGI IMG/M metagenome (GOLD analysis project Ga0233449, IMG submission 183012) | Seawater microbial communities from Saanich Inlet, British Columbia, Canada - SI_124_October2016_200_MG | ecosystem: Environmental > Aquatic > Marine > Inlet | place: Canada: British... | reverse complement strand
CATATGACCGAGACGATATGGGATACAAATTTCTTTCAACTCATGGTGGTTTGATGTTGTTAGCAGTACCATTTCAAGTGATGTTAGCAACAATTCCATTATTGGTATTATTAGTTCTTCCAAAAGAACTCGTTCGAGCTGATAGAGGATTAGAATTAGCACTTCTAATTTACATGATTTGTCTTGTTTTCGTGATGAAATATTTTCCTAAAATAGCATACAAGTACATCAGTGTCGCTTCGGTGACAAGAAAATGGTTAGTGTCAATGACCAGATTGTCTTGGTTGGCCCCAATTTTGGTATTGTATATGATGGGAAGAATGGCTGCAGTAGTTGTGATTGGATGGATTGGTGCAGAAAATGGGTTGAGTTTTTCCTTTGAGAAAAACTTCTTTGAATCCCTACTTGGAGTCGACTCAATTCCAGATACTTCTTTCATCGATTTACTTACTGCTTTAGCGGTTATGCCAATGGCCGCTTTTACAACTCTTGCAGTGTTGGGTGGATGTTCTGGAAGGCCACCTGAATGGATGAGAATGGGTAATGAGCCGATTATTGAAAAAGCGGAAGATGAAAATGATAAGCCGGCGTTTCTTGATAATATGGTGGTCAAAGGTGCGGGAATGGTATTGGCAGGAAGTGCCACAGCCGCAGTAGTCGCCGCAACTGGAATGGCCGGTAAATCACAATTGGCAGTACAAAGTATTGGGGCATTGGCTGCAGGAACGCCAGCAGCTACAAGCGCTGCGGCTCAAGGGGTAGGAGTTGCCCAATCAGGTGTTGAAATGTTGCCGGGAAGTGGCATCGGAGATGCTACAGATATTCTAGGTGATGCAAGCAAGCAATTATCGTCAATACCTGAACTATCTGAAAGTGATATTAGCCTTGGTGAACTAGATGACATCATTTCTGATAATTCCGAAATTGCAGACCATAATAAACCTGCAATTAAGGGCTTAGGTCCGAGTTAAATCAATCATAAATCCATGTTTGACCCCTAAGGGGTCTAATTTTACCGGCACTCATTTGACGGCCACATTCATAACCCGAACCAATGTCCCATAGGCGTTGGTGCTTATGCGTCGTATCTCAAATGTTGCTCTTGTTGCTTTATTATTGTTGCAAACTATGGCTTTAGGATTATCTTATCCTGCCACTGCAGGTGGTTCAAATGATGATTTCAGAGTATCGGGAATAACCATTGGTAATGGCAGTGCTATGCCTGATACTTGGGTGCAGTCAGATGGTTCAACTGTTGAGTATATTTTTGAACAAACATCAATCGAAATTTCAATGTCTGTTGTACGTGGAGGAGGTTCTCTAAGTTTCAAATCAGCAGATGCAACTTTGGAAGTAGTCCATCCTATTGGTTTCGTAATGGAAACATTTAGTTGGAATACCGGCGATTTAACTGGTGGGCAAGGTGCATCAGAATCGTTTGTATGGGCTCCAACCGCAGCACACTCAATCCTTAACACAACAACAAATGACCTCAGTGGTGGATTAATTCTTAGAGCAACAGTCAGTTACTCTGGTGATGACCGTAACGATAATGACCAGATGGAAAAATCAGTTCCAGTTGCAATCGCAGAAGATGTCTTTGATGGATGGGCAGGTCCTGGAAAGTTATCTTTCTTGTCAGCACGTTATCCAGTAGGTGGTGGAGATTCTACTGAAGCAGGCTCATGGCAAGATGATTCGGGTGCAGCAATTGGTTCAAAACATTGGAGACATTCAACACCAGGTGGTTCTGATTACCCATCAAGTGCAAATGACCGCTTGGTAAACATGTACCAAGTAAGTGACGGACAATGTGGCACAGATGGTCAAATTGATGCAGGAATGTCCCAAACTTACCAAATGTGGGTTTGCCGCAAACAATTTTTCTCAAGCAATTATATTTCATCACAATTCCATATTCAAGCATGGGGCAGTATGGAAGCAGGAGATAGCGTCTCAATAGAATTATGGCGCGCTTCAGGCAACATTAGTAGGCCAATGGAATCTGTTCGATGGAATATTGCAGATGGCAATCCAAGTCCTGTACAAGATCAATGGTCTAACCTCTCATGGGACCCACAGGAAACATGGAAGCAAAACCCTAGCCTATCAAATCCAGACTTATTCCTCGGTGGTAATTCATTCTTCATGGGAATGCTTTTCAATTCGGATTCAAGTAGTGCGAGTGAAGGATTCCACATTGATGATTGGGTTCAATTTGGGATTACGAAAGTTTCTGATTACACATTGGAAATGAACTGCGATAATCCGGCAGGTGGATATTCAGGTCCACCTTTGGGTATTCTTCAATTGAAGTGTGATATTACCAATAACGGATACGCTTCTGCACTTGTTAGAGTTGAGACAAATGTGTCAAATACATCATGGATGAGTCCACAAATGCCAATGATTAGAATTGACGTTGCTGATTCCAACGACCACGATTTCAATGTATTAATGCCAGCAATTCCAGGTGGGGCTACACGTGAAGTCTATGTTAATTTGAGTATCCCTGCAGGAGCTGATGTACAGCAACAAATCTGGCAACTTTGGTTTACTGATGCCAGCAGTTCTTCAACAGGTGAAAAAGGAAGATTGATAATGGATGTTGCAGTTTCCGAACAATTTGGAGTTTCTCTAACATCTACTGTGCCTCTTAATGCAATAACTCTCTCTCCTGGTGAATCTGGTGTAGTTCCATTTAGGCTTCAAAATTCAGGAAATAAAGATGCAGCATTCAATCTTGCCTCAACCTTCTCCGAAGAAGGATGGATTGCAATAGTTGAAAACGAAACAGGTGTAGTTCAACAAAACCCAATCAGCCTATTTAGAGGTGAGCAAAATGATTACATGCTCAATATTACTGCTCCAAGTGACGCTTCACCGGGTGTAGTTTCTTTTAATTTGAGAGCAACCTGCGGTTCATGTGGTGCGCTATTTGGAAATGATGTACTGGTGCGCAATATTGATGTTCCAGTCTTCCGCCAAGTGTCATTGGAATCTGATGTAATTACAGTTGAAGGTGCGGCAAATGGGGTAATGAAGAAAGTCTATATTACAATTCTAAATCAAGGAAATGATGATGAAATTTATGACTATTCTGTAACACAAACCAATTGGTATCTAGGCGCAGAAATAACCGCTGCCCAAAGTCCAGTCATGGATGCATGGGACGGGGAATCGACAATTATCCTTAATTTGCCGATGCCTATTGGTCTGACACCTGGTTTGTATGGTACTACAGTATATGCAACAAATACAATTGACAATTCAGTTAAGGCCCAACTAACAATAAGCGTTGATATTCTTGACACAGCAGCAGTTTGGGTTTCAGATGAAAATGCAGACCAATCATATATTCCGGGAGATCCTGCTCAAACTATGGCCTTTGAAGTAAGAAATGATGGCAACAAACCTGACCGTTTCACAATGTCATTAGATGTGCCAGAAGGAATGACTGCTGAGTTCACAAATTTGTTGGATGGGAAAACTCCCGAAATAGATACTGGAGCCAGTTTTAATGCATCTGTGAGATTCTCATTCAGTGAAGGAACAGATGGACAAAGAACACTTGGAGTAATCGCAACCAGTGTTGCTGAAGATGATGTATCTGCAAGGGGCGAAGCAGTTTATTCAGTTGGTTCTCTTGGATGGTTGAGAATTATTTATAATCAACCACCATTGGAAATTGTTGATTCTGAAGAAGATTATACGATTACAGTTTCGGTTAGAAACCAGTATACTCAAGCACAATCAGTTGCTATGGAATTAGATAATGGGGAATCGGGCTCTTGGTTCCAAGCAAGAATACTATCCACTGATAGAGGATTTATCCTTCAAGAAGGTGAAGAACGCACAGTTACTATTGAATTCGATATTTCTGAAACTACACTCATCAATCTAGATGCAGATACACTTTCAACAAATCTAACTCTATGGGCACGTTCAGAGACAGTTAGTGATGCTGCTAACTACAAATTGCAAGTGGTCCTAACCAAAACAGACTCTGACTCAGTAAATAGTCAAACAGATGGTGAATCATCTGCATTTGAATTCCAGAATATCCTAACTTGGATTATTTTCATTGTCGTAATGGGTGTTGGTGGAGTATTCCTCAAGAACTTAATCTTCGTTGAAGAAGAGGAAGATGATTACGGCGGCTGGGGAGAAGAAGGTTATGAAGAGAGTTTACAATCTACATACGGTTCTGTTTCTGCAGCACCAACTGTCAATTCTCAAGGCGTATTCTCTGCACCAGAGCCTGCAAAGATAGTTCCTCCGGTATCAATGCCACCTGCCGAAGCACCGCCAGTCGCTGCAGCACCTGTTGCAGAGGTAGCACCAGTTGTTGAAGAACCGGTTGCACAAGCGCCACCAATTCCAGCAGAAGGTCTTCCAGAAGGATGGTCAATGGAGCAATGGAACGCTTACGGTCAAATGTGGCTTGAGCAAAATGGTCGAGTTTGATTACTATTTGGCTAAAATAGTGTAAACTTGACAAGATTATTTGCTTATTGAATAAGCGTAGGGTTCAAGGCGAGGGAGTCGTCGGCAAAATTACAGGGAGGTTCAATCCAATGTACGGTAATGGACAAGCACCAATTTTTATTCTGAAGGATGGCACACAAAGAACTCGTGGACGAAGTGCACAATCAAATAACATCGCAGCAGCAAAAGCGGTTGCCGATGCAGTACGTTCAACACTTGGTCCAAAGGGCATGGACAAGATGCTGGTTGATTCTATGGGCGATGTAGTAATCACCAATGATGGAGCTACCATTCTAAAGGAAATGGACATTGATCACCCTGCTGCTAAAATGATAATTGAAGTGGCAAAAACTCAGGAGCAACATTGCTATGATGGAACTACTACTGCTGTAGTTCTTTCAGGTGAATTATTGAAGAGAAGTGAAGACTTAATTGACCAAAATGTTCATCCAACTGTAATTTGTGAAGGATTCCGTCTTGCTGCTGAGAAAGCAGTTGGATTATTGGAAAGCCATGGTATTTCTACAGAGAATGATGATTCGGTACTAATGGAAGTTGCAAAAACAGCATTGACAGGTAAATCTGCAGGTGCGGTAAAGTCATTCATGGCAGATATTTGTGTGCGCTCTGTTAATGCAGTGGGAATTATTGAAGGCGATGAGAGAATAATTGACCTTTCAGATATTAAAGTCGAAAAGCGTCAAGGTGGTTCGATCAAAGATTCAAGTTTAATCGATGGAATTATTCTAGACAAAGAAAGAGTACACGCTGGTATGCCACGTTCACTTGGAGATGCAAAGATTGCATTGGTTAACTCTGCTATTGAAGTAAAGAAGACTGAAGTAGATGCTAAAATCCAGATTACAGACCCTAATCAACTTGCACAATTCTTGGAAGAAGAAGAAAATTATATTCGTAAACTTGTTACTATGATTCAGGAAAGTGGTGCAAATGTATTGGTTTGTCAAAAAGGAATTGATGAACTTGCACAGCATTACATGGCAAAGGCAGGAATAATGGCTATTCGCCGTGCTAAGAAATCTGATATGGAAGCGCTTTCAAAGGCTACAGGGGGAAAAATCATCACCAATTTAGATGATATCACTGCAGGCGATTTGGGACATGCAGCAAAGGTTGAGGAGAAGAAAATTGGAGAAACAAATATGACTTTTATCACAGGTTGCCCTGAAGCAAAATCAGTTTCGGTTCTACTTCGTGGCGGTACGGAGCATGTTGTAGACGAGATAAGAAGAGCATTCGATGACGCAGTTGGTGTAGTATCAGTTGCTTGGGAAGATGGTGCAGTTTTAACAGGAGGCGGCTCAGTATTAGCAGCATTATCAAGAGACTTGAGAACATATGCTGAAACCGTTGGCGGATTAGAGCAAATGGCGATTGAGGCCTTTGCCAGTGCATTAGAAATCGTACCTCGTACCTTAGCAGAAAATGCAGGGCTTGACCCAGTTACTACACTAATTGAACTTCGTAAGGCACACGCAGATGGTGCAAGTCATACAGGAATTAACGTCTATGAAGGTGGAGTAGTTGATATGAAAGCAAAGAATGTTATTGAACCAATGCGCGTTGTTGAGCAAGCGATACAGTCAGCAACCGAGACCGCAATAATGATTTTGAGAATCGATGATGTGATCTCATCCAAAGGAGTGCCGATGGGAGATGACATGGGCGGAATGGGTGGAATGGGCGACTTCCAAATGTGAAGTTCCCATCCATAAGTATTCCAATCAATTTCCTCTAAAAAACAGAGTATTGAATACTTTTTTTTCGCTTAATTTTAAGGCTGTTATGTGGTAACCTTGAAAGGCCGTTCTATGGTGGAAAGATTGCTCAGCATACGCTTGAGCGTCGGTGTCCCGAATGTCCGTTATCGCAAAGGTCTGGATTGAAGAAGACTGCATCACCTGTGATGCATGTCAAGACATCTGTCCAGAAGTATTCCAATTGACTGATGAAACCTCTCAAATTGTCGCTGCAGTACGTGTTGATGGGCAATTTGACCGCAATACAGGTGGTTCTCTTCTAAAGGCAAACTTTGGTGAAGAATTCGCAGAATATATCGAAGAGGCTGCAGAAGCCTGTCCAGTTGAAATTATCAAATTCGAAGTCGCAGGAGGTGCAGCCCCTGCGGTTGAAGCAGCAGCACCGGTTGCAGAAGTAGCGCCGGTTGCAGAAGCAGTCACTGTATCAGCAGGAACAAGTGATGCATTAGCAGCAGTATTTGCAGGAGATAGAGCACTTACAATTTTGTTTGGTTCACAAACAGGCAATGCAGCAGGACTTGCAGAAAAAACAGCAAAGTTAGCCGCTAATTATGAATTAAATGCAAATGTAGTTGACATGGAGGGCTATAATCCTGCCAGTTTGGTTGGTGCTAAGAGAGTACTGATCATCACTTCTACCTGGGGCGAAGGTGAGATGCCAGATAATGCAGAAGATTTCTGGCAAGGAGTAAATAGTTCATCGCCGGCATTAGCAGGAGTAACTTATTCAGTTTGTGCGATTGGAGACTCTTCATACGATGAGTATTGTAAAGCAGGAATTGATTGGGATGAAAAGTTCTCCGCACTGGGTGGAACTTCAATTCAAGAAATCCAACTTTGTGATGTTGATTTTGATGAGCCATGGAGTCAATGGGTTAATTCCGTTTTACCTCGTATCGCTTGTGTTGATGGTGCAGGAGCCTTCCAAGAATCACTGGTTGAGGAAATGATTGCATATGGTGCAGGAGGAGATGATTCAGTTTCTTCAGGTGATTTCACGCCTGGAACTGTATCGATGGCTGAAATTTCAGTTTCAATTGAATTATTCAGATACTGCCCGAGTGCAGCAGAATCCGGTTGGGATAATATTTCATGTTCAATTCCTGCTCATGCAACAGTTGAAGATTTGCTGATTGCAATTCAACAGGATGTAGATGGAAGTCTCGCATTCCGTAGGGGAACAACAGGCGGTACTCCAACTACAGGTATTTTTGTAAATGGACGAATAGTTCTTGCAGACTTAGCCCGAATTTCCGATGTTATCGACTCAAAGGGAACGCTCAAGATTGAGCCAGCACCGGGATTGCCAATCATTCGTGATTTGATTGTTGATTTGTCTGGATATGAGGCAGCAAGAGCAAGAGCAGAGCCATGGATGAGGGCTGACCCAAGAGAAGGAGCTCGTTTGTTGAACGGTGCAGCAGTTGGTACAATGGATGCTTCAAGCGCTACAAAATTACATCAAAAGAGTGATATTTTATCTTATCAATTAGTTCAATCAATGTCTGATACCTCCATTTATGACAAGTCATACGAAGGACCAGGTGTTCATTTACAGCAGTGGCTACGTGCTGAAGACCCACGCTGTGGAGAGGAACAAAGAAAGAATATTATTTCTTCATTGAACGAAACAGATGGTGTTTGGGCGGAGGCAGATTTGTCCTCCATCGCTCGTTATGGTTCTGATGGTAAACTTGCAGCCCGTGGATTAAATGAAGCAAGAGCACACCTACTCAACACAAGCGATTATTCAGGAAAGCATGGTCGCTTAGTAAAGTGGTATGGTCGTAGTGTGAAGTGGACAGGTAATGTCAATGAAACCACACTATATCGTCAAGTTCTTGGGCCATTGGGATTGGTTAGCAATATTTTCAATGGCGTATCCGCACGAATGGTATTAGGCTTCACTCGTAATGGTGGACCACCAATTCGTGGGATTCAGGGATTATTGATGCCTCCAGCAGGGGTTGGTAAGATTCCTAACATGATTAATTCCAAGGTTGACGCTCATCACGAGGTTGTCAGCCTATTCAATGAAATTGACAAGAGGTTCTGAGGTGATTGGTATGGCAAAGGTAGCATATTATCCAGGTAATACAGCAAGGGCAGCTTCTATGGAAGTTGAGGATTGTATCGTCCCATTGTGTAAGACACTTGGAATTGATTTAGTTGAAATTCCTAAGGCATCGAGTGATGGTGGTAATATCATCAGTCAAGCATCAACAAAATTACAGCATTCATTAGTTGCTCGTAATCTTGCACTTGCTGAACAAAAGGGCATTGATATAATGACAACTTGTGCAACATCTCATTCAATCATGTGTGAGACGGCTGATACTCTTGCTGCAGATTCAATATACGCTTCGCAATTGAATAATTTAATCGCTAGGACATCTGGAATAGAATATTCTGGTGAATCAAAATCACGTCATCTTCTTCATTACTTAGTTGAAGAGATTGGTTTGGACAAGATCAGAGATGCAGTAGTAAATCCAATCAATTTGAATGTTGCAGGATATTATGGCTCTAATATGCAAAGAGAAGGTGCTTGCGGAGGCGATGACATCTTCCTTCCAAGTTACTTGGAGCAATTGATTACTGCATTAGGAGGAGTACCAATTGATTTTGAGTTAAAATGCCAAAGTGTTGGCGCACCTTCTCTACTTACTCTTGAAGGTACAGCAATGGCAATGACTGCAGCAGTTCTTTGTGATGCAAAACAGAGTGGAGCTGATATGATGGTGAGCGCTTGTACCATTTCTCATTCCAATCTTGATTCATATCAATCAAGGGCTGGAAAACTAACTGGCAAAGATACTGCAATGCCTGTGGTCCATCTTGCAGAAATAGTAGCATTTGCATTGGGGCATTTCCCTGATAGATTTGCTCAACTAAGAACACGTTCACTCTTAATCGGAAGTTGAATACTCAAGCATGGAGTATTTCTTGTATCGTTGAAGCAGTAGCAGGGCCGATACCTTCAACCTTTGACAATTCATTTTCGTTAGCACATAATACGGCTGCTACAGTTCCGAAGTGTTCGAGCAGTAATTGTGCCTTCTTCATTCCGAGATTTGGAATTGCTGCAAGAACTTCAACTCGCTGTTTGGATACAAGTTTATCCCAACGTTTTGCTAGAGGTCCATTTTCTTCTTGTTCATTGATTATTGTTAGAATTTCTTTATTGGCGGCACTAATACAATTATCAATTTCTTCTTTTTGTGAATCAGCGGGTGATTTTTTTGTCAAAGAATATGCGGCTAATTTTTCTAGCAAATCAAATTCTCGTTTTGCGACAATGCTGATGAAATGAGCAGACTCCTTCGCATCCTTGGTCATCATTACAGGCACTCCTAAGTCCAATGTAATATGGGCTAATGCACCAAGGACGGCGTTTGGATGAACTGCATGACCATTACCAGTTCCCGTTTCAACCAGCAACAGTGGCCGAGGTGCAGAAGCGAGCAACCGTCGGCACTGTGATAGCAGGCGCCCATCTATGAGTGAAGAGATAATGTCGCGTGAACTTTTTCTTTCGATTAGAACTCTATCAGATATGCGAACATCACCATGATACAAGTGAGTAAGTTGAATATTACATTGTAGGCTGCGCATATGTGCAACAAATGTGGTGGATGCTTCTCTGTGATCAACCTGAATGATGCCATGGCCAGCATCTTCTTTGTCAATTAATTTCTGTTCAGAACCATCTAATATGACATTCCACTGAGTTTTTGATTGAATATCTTGGGTTATAGTCACCTCAGCGACTTTTTCCACAATTGGATTCTCTGTGTCACTGGTTGCAATAAATGAATCTAATCCCATTTGATTACTTGGTCTTCGCATTGCTGGACTTATTACTGGTATTCTATTACTTTCATTTTTCACTTCTGGTTTTGCTTCTGCAATATCTTCAGGGGCTATTGTTTCTATCACTGGGAATAATTTCTCAAGCCGTTCTTTTTCTGCAGCCAAGAAGTCAACAGCAGAGATATTTTCTCCACCATCAAGCACGGTAAAGTCAGAAAGAACATCCTTTGGAGGTTCAACAAATATCATTCGGCCTCGTTTTTTTATTCTCTCCAATAGTGTGTACATTTTTTCTTCTCTGCGTTTAGAAGCAATGTAGACGAAGACATCTCTAGTATCCTTTGTGATTAGAATATGAACTTCTCCATCTCGTTGTCTTGCAGTTCTACCCCTTCTTTGAATTGTGCGAATAGCGCTTGGAACCGGCTCATATAAGATGACTAAATCTGCTGCTGGAACATCCAAACCTTCTTCTCCTACTGAAGTAGCAATTAGAACATTAATGTCTCCTTCACGAAATCGTTGCAATTGTGCCAATTGTTGTTTTTGATTCATACCTTTTCGACTTCCTGTTCCAGATTGACCAATAAATCTATCAGCAACTATTCCTTCTATAGAATTGAGTTTGTCCGTAAGTAGTTCAACAGTATCTCTGTATTCAGTAAAAATCAAGACCTTACTATCGGGTGAATCCTTCAATTGGCGTGATACTAATTCTGCGGCATGTGCTGGTTTTGGATGTAACTCATCCAATTGCTTTGAAGCATTCCTAAATTTATGAATACACGGTAATGCAATGAAGCTATTTGTCCCTCTTTGACCACTTCTTCCATCCTCCTCTGCCCGTTCAACAAATGCTTGAGCCGATTTCAATCCTTGAGTTCTTAGTAGGTCTAGTAAGATGTGAACTCTGCGTAGGTTAGATATTTTTCTTGCAGCATTATATCCGCGAGCATCTCTTCTTTGGATAGCGATACTCGCACTACGTTGTGCATTTTCTATCAATTTCGAAGTGATATGACCTGTTGGGGCTAAAAAACCCATTTTTCTTAATTGTTCAGCCTCTGAATTCTGATGGACTTCTAAAGGTTGGATTATCTTTTTTATCTCGTCATTCAATTCTAGATAGTGGGGAGTGATTTGCATATTGACTTTGTATGCTTGCAATAGGGAACTTTCCTTTTTGCTGATTGAGAAGGTTCGGATATTCAAATTATTTGCAACTTCTAATATTCCCGCTTCGGTTGACCCAGGACTAGCAGTGGCTCCAATCACTGTACAATTTGGGTTCTCTTGTGCAATCAATTTTCCAACTTGAGAATAAGCATGGTTTCCTGTTGCATGATGAGCCTCATCGAAAATAAGTAATCCTAAATCGGTTAGATCTATCAATCCGTTTTGCACATCATTACGAATTACCTGGGGGGTTGCGATAATGATTGTTCCATTATTCCATAACTCCGGTCTATTTGCTGGAGTGTTTTCCCCTGTGTAGGTGATGATTAATTTTTCATCAATATTTATCATCGCCCTTGCCATTCTTTGTTGTTGGTCAACCAATCCTGTTGTTGGTGCAATAAGCAGAACTTTACCTAATTTCTTGTGTAAACAATTCGCCATCGCCATCCATTCAACTGCGGTTTTTCCAAAACCTGTAGGCATAACCATCAATGTCGATGCTGATAAACAGTAATTCAGAGCGTTAAATTGGTATGCTCTTGCCTCAACACCATCGTTTAGGAATGGATGTTGAACAGTTGCCATATCTCTCCCTTTCCGGCGAGGGTAAAAAAGGATAATGCGAAGAGCCGCAGAATAATGAAAGTGAAATATGCAAAATTAATGATGCGGTCAAGATATATTTTTAATGTAATTATTGGTTGGTCAGTTTACTCAAGAACCATTACACTAAGCCGCATTTACAAACCGAACCACTCATATAGGGGAGGTTGGTCGGAGGGTTGCTTAAAGGTGAGTAGCCAGACACACAGGACAATCCCCAGAGGACTCCTATAGTCTCGTTTCCCAACAGTGGAAATGGGGCGCAGTGTCACGGCTTCTCCTACCCTGAGAGCCCTCGTACGCCCCTTCGGTGGGGCCAATTCGTTGTAACAAAAACTGGAGGAATCCCACATGGCAAAGAGAAATCACCCACGACGTGGATCGATGG
>Ga0233449_1003166_pt1 | contig 12255 bp, 13 predicted proteins | sample SI_124_October20_FD_183012 | JGI IMG/M metagenome (GOLD analysis project Ga0233449, IMG submission 183012) | Seawater microbial communities from Saanich Inlet, British Columbia, Canada - SI_124_October2016_200_MG | ecosystem: Environmental > Aquatic > Marine > Inlet | place: Canada: British... | reverse complement strand
AGCCATTACTATGTCGAATCCTAAATCAATATCGCATTTAATTGTGTCACCGTCTACAACCTTTGTTACCTTTGCTTTATATTCATGCATAATTTAACTCCAAAAAAAAAGAGGGACAGGGAAAAAATCCCCATCCCCCTAAATTTAAACAAAACAGAAATTACATCAAGTTTGTTACATTAACTTTTCTGTAATACTGATTACCGTCAGCAGTAAGTGCACCACTGCCATTTCCAACAAACGGATTAGCAACCATACCATATCGGGTTTTAAATCCGATTTTTGGTTGGAAGGTGTTCTCTCCCATTGCACGAACCATCTGCAACGGAACATAAGGACAATAGAACATGCCAGCATCGTAAGGAGATGTACCTTTATATCCCAGTGTATAGAACTGTCCAACACCAGAAGTATAATAAGGATCAACATAAACCTTCATGCCGTTCATTGTACCAGCATAGGTTGACATTGTATCATCTGTAGAAAGAGCATGACCTGACTCCAACATACCTGCCATAGACATTGCAGATGCAACGTCAGCAGAACAGATCATAAAGTTACCTTTACCGCGTCGTGTTTCGTGTCCGATTTCATTTCGGTCACGCTCGATTTGGAACATCAAACCTTTGAACTTCTCAACAGACCATCGGCCGTTTGAATCAGTATCAAGATTAAATGTACCAGGCACTGCTGTATTGAGCTGTGCACCATCTTTGGCAATTAAGTAAATTGTACGAATAACTTCACGGTTAATCTCTTGCAAGATTTCCGTAGAAAGAATATTTGCCAATTCTGTTTCAGCATCCAAACCGTGAACTGCTTTCAAGTCCTGTGCCAACTCCGTAGAGTATTCAGCTTTCAGTGCTCGAGATTTTGCAGTTACCGCAATTTTGTCGATACTGAATGCCATCTCTGCAAATGAATTACCAGTAGCATCGCCGAGTGCTTCAGCTGTTCCAGTAGCCATACCTTCACCAACATTATGAGCAGGATCAGTGAATGGATTAACAGCACCCGTCAAACCCGTTTGACCAGTTGCAGCTTTTGCTGCCTGATTACTGTGATCTGTCTCAGCTTCATTAAACAATGCTTCTGTTGTTCTTGTTCCATCACTTCGTACATACTGTGATTTCATTGCAAAGATCAACCCCGTTGGGCCAGTCATTGGTTGAACACCAGTAACATCATATGCAATCATCTGAGGCATTGCACGACGAACTAGGGAAATCAAAATCGGATCCCAGTTATCAATCTGTGCACCAGTTTGGTTAGTAGGTGCTGCTTCTTTCAAGAAATTCTCTTGGTTTTCCAAAAGACGCAATGTTACGTCCCTTCGATATGAATCTTTAATCTCAGGAAGATCAGTGTGCTCCATTACTGGGGCCCATTTCTCCTGAATGTTTTCTGATAAATACATTTCTTACTCCTTTAAATTTTATTTAATTAATTAAGTTAACCTTCGCTCATTCCATTATTTTTTTGATAAGTGAGAAATTGCACTCATTACACTATCCATACGACTATCACTTGTTCCATCTACAACGGGATTATTAGTGCCTGCAGTTTTCTTGTTATCTACAACATCTTTTGTATCTGATTTGAAATAGCTATTCTTGATAACATTGAGTTTTTCTGCGTACTGGTCATCAGTATCGTAGTCAACATCTTCTGTTAGTTCAGTAAACTTTTCAACATCTGTATCAACCATTCCTTCTGAAACGGTGTTAAATACTGAAGCAGCTTTATATGTGTTTAATTCTTTCACTGTATCCATATGCTTCTCAGTTTGTGCATCTAGTTTTTCTTCAAGTTCTGCAACTTCAACAACTAGACTTTCAAAAACATCTTCTTTCTCTTCGGGAACATCAATATAATGCTCTTCAAACAACTTCTTCAAACCAGTAATGAAACTCTCTGTAACTTCGTTACGAACACCAGTTTCTACTGATAGTTTATTCTCTTCCATCCATTCTTTAGCAGCATAGTTGAGATACTTATCCATATTATCAGTCATTTCTTCCTGAATGGATTCAACACGCTCATCTTGCTCTTTCTTAGACTCTTCACGAATCTGTTTACGAATCTTGGAAATCTTAGACTTAACTGCAGCTTCAAAAATTGTAGCAGCTTTTGTCTTGAATGCTTCAGAAAGTTCTTCGCCGTCTATAAGAGCAGCAACGTCTTCTTCAACATTAACTTCGATTTCTTCTTTCTTCTCTTCGTCATCGTCATCACTTTCGCCCTTTTTCTTAGCGATAGCTTTTTTCAGAGCAGGAGGAAGTTCGCCTTCTTCCATCTCTTCTTCGTCTTCTTCTTTACCTTCTGCTTTTGCAGAAGCTTTAGATTTCTTTGTTTTAGGATCAGAAGCTTTAGATGTTCCACCTTCGCCATCTTCTTCCTCTTCTTCTCGGCCATCGTCAGCGTCTAGTGCTGGAAGGCCCAATTCTTTATTAGAATCTTTTGCTTGTTCAGCAATTTTTCTCTCAATTTCACTGTCTTCCATCATATCTGCTTCTTCAACTTGTCCATTTTCTTTAGCCATCTTAATGCTCCTTTAATGTGTTTAGTATACTTATTTATAAGATTACAAACCACCCATAAATCTAGTGAATAGTTCTACCTTCTTTTCTTCGAGCCTTGCTTTTACGGTATTCTTGATTTCTTTTTGAATAGAATATTCAAGTTCACCTGTCAAACTAAACTCTCTACCTTCCATGATGCCATTAACAAATGCGTCAGGAGCACTAGGGTCAGAAACAATATCAACTGTAGAAAGAACAAAATCATCTTGAACTTCGTTTACACCAGATTTATTTGTCTTTACTGAACCAAGGCCTCTTGAACTAACACCCAAACGAACACCAGATTCAAGAAGATTTTTTACAATCTTACCATTTGGTGTATCAATAATTTTTGCTTTACCAATGAAGTTTTTACCATCTTCATTCAATTCTGTGATAATATGAGAAACCCTATCAAGATTGACAGAGGGGCCTGCAGGATGTCCAAGCTCTCCTAGTGCTCTATCTTGTTTTACGAATTTTTCATTAAATGCACTTACTTGTTTTTTAAGAACAGAATAAGGGTATATTCTACCATTCTGATTCTGAATATCAGACTGCATAAAAATACCTTTAATATACTGCTGTTTGTTTTTACCTTCAACAATATATTCTACATCATTTGTATGTTCTGTTATTAGTTTCATTTATTTTTCCCCTTTTCGTTTTTGCAATCTTTCAGATTCTTTCTGTCTTATTGAAGGTAATAATTTTTTTGCTATTCTCTGAATAATTGATTTTTTCTTATCTACCATTTTTTCTAACTTTTCTCTACTAACAAAAGATAATTCATCCTTATCACGATTTTTTAATATTTTATTTTGAATTATTTTTCTAGCTGCTTTGCCTGCACGTTGTTTTAATTTTCCTGAAGTAGCTCTTTTTCTCATAGAAATTTCACGCTTTCGTGCAATTATGCCACTTTTAGCTTTCATCATACGAGAACGCTTCATTCTTTGTTGTAATGTAAGAGCCTCTTCCATCTACTTTTCCTTTTTCTCTGCTTCTTTCGTATCTGCTTCTGCTTTTTGAATTGCAACATACTTAAACGCATTCTTAAAATCATCAATCGCGGCGTATGCTTTATCTCTCATAAGATTAGCAAATTCAGAATTTGCTCTTGAGAATTTCTTATCAATTACGCTCTGTACTATGTTGGACTTTATCTCATCACTCATTTTAATTCCTTTCGTTTAATATAAAAGATTCATCATTTATTTTTTCTCTAAGTAACCCTTCGTCAATCTTAAACTCTATAGAAGCTTCTAAAATTGATTTGTTAATTTTCTCAATTCCGTTTATATCTGTAAGTTTGAAAGCATATCTAATTGCCTCATTAATCTTTTCAGAATCACTTGGAACTATTTTATTTTTATAATTATTTAAAAAGCTAGATTTAGATATACTCATTATCAATCCCCTTGATAGTCTAGTAAGTCTGGGTTAATCTCGGCATCATCAGGATCAGTACCAGTTTCACCTTTAATCTGCCTATCCAACTCTTCGATTTCATCTTCAGATTGTCGGAGAACATTTTTTCTAACCCATTCGTTAGAATAATATTTTCCAATGTATTCATCCAGTGATGAAAGGACTTCAAGACGCTCTCTAAGAATTTCATTTTGTTTCAACTCTGCATAATGAGAATCTTTTGTCCAAACATATTCTATCGCATCTTTAATTTCGTACCAATCATCTTCTTTAATAACTCCTTTAAGAAGCAACTGTACTCTAAGTAAATCTGTAAATAGAGATGAAAATCTTTGTCGTAATCTTGAAATAAACTTAGCAAACTTTATTTCATCGCGATTAATCTCTGAGGTTCTTCCAAGATTGAATGAAGTTGATTCTGTTCCTTCAATCCTTGAAATAGGAATGTTAAGAGACTGATAAAGTTTCTTTCTAAAATATTCTATGTCGTCAATCTCTCCAAGATTCTGTCCTGAAGGCAGAGTATTAATTTCAGTACCCCGTCCACCCTCACGCCTTGGTAGCCAGAAATCTTCCAGCATTGACATTTGTTTTTTCTGATCTTCTACTTCACCCGTCTGGGCATTGTATACAACTTTCTGTTTATACTTATCCATAACAGAACGCAAGTATTGTTCTGCTTTTAGTTTTGGTAGATTACCAACATCAATATAAAAAATTCTTCGTTCTGGTGCTCTTGCCAAACGATAGATAACAAGTGAATCCTCAATCATCCTTAGTTGGTTATAAGGTTTAATTGATTTATATAGATAACCTAGAATAACTTGTTTTTCTGCATCAATCATTCCAGAGTGAACATAAGAGATAGCATCAGATGAAACCTTTACTTCCTCATTATGTTTACCGCCTGGTAAAAACTGGCCAGTAGATTGATCTGGTTTATAAATAAAATATTCTTCAATTTCTTTTACAAACTCAACATTTGATACTACGTCTTTTTCTCTTTTAATCTCTCTTACTTTTTTGATATCAAGAGCATCAACTGGAATTAAATTTTTAATTCCTTCTTTTGGTTTTGTTTTATCTATGATGATATGATGATAAAGCTTACCATCAATATACCATTTTCTAAAAATATCATAACCAGATTTATTGAAATCAAGAATTTTTACAATCTGTTTAAATTCATCAGAAATCTTTTTCTTGATTGAATCACTTTGTTCTAATTTTTCTAAAGATAAATTTATTGAAGATTTTCCAGTTTCATGCAAAACAGCTTCATTGATTACATCTGTAATTGCTAAGTCAACTTCTTGCGTAGTCGCCATCTCCCGATATTTTTGTATAAGGAGATTTTCATCCTTTGCATCAATATCTGTATTGAGATATGTTCCTACAAATCCGCCACCTTCGACATAGGTAATCGCACCGTCATCATTCTCTGGTGTTACGAATGTTTTTGTTGTTTTCTTTTTTGAAACTGAAAATCCAAATAAGTCAAAAGCCATATTACTATCCTTTGTTCATTATTAAAATGAAGGGGGAGAATAAACTCCCCCTTATCAAAAACTTACAATCTGATACTAGCGCCATCACTACCAATACTAACGCGTGCACCACCAATATTACCACTAACATTAAAACTAACATCAAGACCATTACCGTCACCACTAGGCTCTGGAGAACTGGTACTATACCAATTATTCACAGCGAAAGTGATTTGGAATTCTTCAACAGAATCATTAGTATCAAATCCTAGATCAATTGCAGCTACGTTTGTTGGATAAATATCTTCCATCGTATATGTTGCAATTACTCCGCCAGATCGACTTAGCTGTTGAACTGTAGCAATACCATAAACATCGGTAGCACGTACACTCCTAACAGGATTTCTGTGACCCTGAAGAACTTGACTCCATTTTTCAAAATATGACCTTGCTGACCATTCACCATCATTGAAAGCGGTCAATGTCCAATCTTCAAAAGTTCTGTCGCCAGGAACTTTCAATTGTCGGCCACGGTAAGGAACATCAACATTACCAATAGTAGAAGCAGGAATACTTGCTGCTTTTCCCAAAAATTCAAAATTACCAGTACCAACTGGACTTTTAGTAATTTGGACTTTGAATTGATTAGGTCTTACGCCACCTTGAAACTGGGTTTTAAACTGTGAAATATTACTCATTGTTTGTTACTCCTTTAGTTAAATATATTTATAAGACTTAACCGCCAATTTCTGAAAAAGATATATCAGAACGAGCAGCAATAAAGTTAAGTTGAATGAAGTTAATAGACCTGTTTGGCTTAATAAAAATATCACCAACAAAATTATTAGTATCAATAACTTGACCTGTATTATTTGAAGAATCACAAACTACTTTAAAATCTGTGAGTCCTCTACGTCCCTGTACTTCCCTAAGAAAAGGAGAAACAATATTTACAAATTGTGATCTTGTGAACTCATCATTGAACTCAAATAACATCGCTTTAGCAGCAATTGCGATTGCTTTCTCAAGAACGATAAACAACCTACGAACATTAATACGATCAAATGCTGTCGGGGTTGTCTGCATTGTCTTATCACCAAACAGAATAACTCCAGCTCCCTGCTGTGTCGTGATAGGATTAACACCAGCTTGATATAACTCATCACGCTGTGCCTTATTTGGCTCCCAAGAGGATTTTACAATATTCTTAATTGTACCTCTCGTTAGACCAGCAGGAGAAAACCATGCATCATTGGTCAAATCAGTTCTTGCACAAAGACCAGCAATATCACCGTTCATTGGAACATTAACAAAAACATCACGGTATCGGTCATACTGATATTTCCATGCATTATCCATAACACCATAACTAGAAGAACCAAATGCAGTTTTCTGAGCTTTAATAGAAGTAACTTGACTATTTGTAGCTGCAGATACTACTGATAACTTAGTAGGAGAAACAAATGCAATACAATCCTTACGGACAGAAGCAATGTTATCAATGATTTTTTTACCAGTAGTCGGATCAGCAGGCCCCGCCATAATCAACGATACATCTACAATTTCAGCATCTTCATAAAGAAGATATGCTTCCTCTTGCTGACCAGCCGTAATCAAACCACCAGAATCCCCACCAGCCAACGAACCACCAATAATTTTCTGCGCATCATCTGCAGCATTTATTTTTTTGAAAGTTCCACCCGCTTTTGCTTGTCCAGCAGATCTGCCTAGATCAACTGATGATTCAGTAATTTTCGAAGCTTCTCCCAACCAAACATACTTTGATTCATTTCTCAAAACATTTCCTATATAGTTTGATGAACCATCAAATCTTTTTGCATCAATTGCTTTACTTACATATGAATGACGTTCTAATACATCATTAGCTGTACCACTAAATAACCCATTCTCATCTATAACAAGAACATGCATTTCATCAAATGAACCACCTGAAGCTGCAACATCAGCTGATGTGCCGGGAGCATTATCAAAGCTAGATATGAATAATGCTTGGTCTGGTGTTCTTGAAGCTGCATCTGCTGGAAATGATGCCCAACCTGCGCCATCTACTGCAATTACTTTTAAACTATTTCCTCTTGCACTTGGATATTTTGCAATAAACAATTGATTTGTAAATGCCGCAAGATCACTATCATAATCAGTAGGATTCTGAACAGTAACCGCTGTAGCAGCATTAGCAGCGATATCACCGACTACTGCGTTTCGTGCAGTTGCATCTGTGTTTCTTACTACTAACAGATTATTTGAATATGCTAAATAGTTAGCAGCTGTCCAAAAATATTCTGCTGTAGCAGTATCTGGCTCACCAAATGTTTGTACTAATTCATTCTCTGTAGTAATTCTAACTCTCTCTAAAACTGGGCCCCATTGAAACTGTCCAGCCATAGCACCAATACTTGTTGCAACATTGGGCACTACTGTTGTCAAATCTCTTTCTGTAACTACTACGCCTGGGCTGACTTGAAATGCCATTTTAATCTCCTTTACAATTAATTACATTTTTTATATTAATATATTTTTCATCAATTGCATAATTTAATTTACTGTTTCCCATACTGTTCCATCTGAATCTACTTCATATTCTTTCTGGTTTAATCCATTATCAATAACACCAAAAGGTGTCGTTAAATCTTCTAAATTGTTTAATTGATTTTTGTATAAATTATCTCTTATATTTTGATTACTTAAATCTTTAAAATACTGTTGGTCTATTAACCAAGCAAATAATACCATAGTTATTACTAGGTCATCGTTGGTTCCTTCTTCACCCGAAAAGGATTCACCCATAGCAATAAATGTTGTTAGTTCAGTTATAATATCGTAGTCATTGAATAAGAGCTTATTCTCTTCAATCAGTGATTTTAAATTGGAACAACCTATTTTTTTCATAGATTTTGTTGTTCTAACACCGAATGCAGATTCTCTCTTTGCACCACTACTTAATTGCTGTCCATGCCTACCATACCAAGATGTTGAATATAAGTGCTCATACTCTAAATCGTGGTGTAAAACGTCAGCAACCTGTGAACCAATATCATTTATCTCTATTAAAAGATAGGCATAATTATATCTCTTTCCAACAGTATTTATAATATTAGGAAAGTGTAGGGGTGCTACAGTATTATCACGGTATTTAGCCACTATTTTGTACGGAATTGCAGTAATATCGAACACCGAGAAGGCAGAATAGTCCTGTCCTTGGCCTCTAGCAACGTCAACCGTGATAGTGTAAGTATGACCATCTATAGGCTCCTCATGCACATCTAATCCCTCTCTGGAGAATAATGGTGCATTATACGACATTTCTTGCAATCTTTCAGTAGAAATCAGTGTATTTGTAGAACCCAAAAACTCAGCCTCATACTCCTGTCTGAAAGCATCTTCACCAATAGTCGATACAGTTCTCTTATACCATTCTTGATCGCGGCCTGGAACATTAGACCAATGCACCTTGAATGGGAAAAATGTATTGTTTCCAGATTCAGCATCATTCCAAAATTTATAGAATAGATTAAATCCATTTGGAGTAGATACTATAATAACTTTTGTTTCTTTACCAGAAGAAATCGTAGGGTAAACTGAACGAATAAATTCAGATGCAATATGTCTTTGAACGTGAGCAAACTCATCTAGGAGAATACAGGAAAAAGAAAATCCACGAATTGCACTTGAAGATGTAGAAGAAGCGATAACCTTACTTCCATTTTCAAGTTCCATAGAACCTTTATTCCATTCTCTTAAACCTTGCTGAAGAAACTTGGGGAGATGCTGATATGATGTTTGAATTCTACCGAGGATTTCACGTGCAGTAATTGCTTTGTTAGCTAGAACACCAACAATCTTTTCTTGGTTGAAAAGAATATAATGTAACAACCAACCAATAGTAGTTGTAGTCTTACCAACCTGCCTACCAGTTTTTACAATAACATTTCTATTTTCAGTTATTGCATTTACTAATTTTCTTTGAAAATCATACATCTTAAAAGGAACAAGTCCTTCATCAACGTGCACAATCTTTACATAGTTTTCCAAAAAATAGATAGGGTCATCTTTGCATTTGATGTACTCCTCTATTTCTTTTTTTGTAAACTTATGTTCTACTCCTAAACCTTTTAATAGGTTGTTGCCTAAATAGGAATTATCTTCTGGCATATTATTTTTTCTTTTTCATATCAAGAAGTTTTTGAAGTTCGGAAGTACTACCAATGAAAAGATTATTTTCTGTTTTTCCAGATGGAGTTTTATTACCTTCAACTTCTTTCTTGGTTTTTTGTAATATCAAAAGTTCTTTAGTTGTTGCAGCTAACGAATTCATAAGCTGAGTTGCAACTTCAAATGCTCTAGGTTGTTCACCTTCTTTTGCAATACTTAATAATTCTATTAATGCTTCATTTCCTTTTTCAATTATATTATGATATTGTTCTCTTGAAAAATCATAGTCACTCGTTAAGTCAGTAGTAGTTATTTCTACTGCTGGTGCTTGTTCTGTTTTTTCTGGTTCTTCAATATCAATAATATCATCTGCAATATCTAAAATATCATTCAATGTTTTTACTGTTTCTTTTTTCATATAGTCTCATTATACATCAGTTATTGTTGTAGTGGTTGATGGATTATCATCAGGGTCAGCATCAATTGGTTCTGGTTTAATATCAATGTTAACTTCTTTAACATCTTCATCCTTAAAACTTGTTCCAGCATTAACATCTACTTCTCTAATTATTCCAATATCAGAAGTTGGCCCATATAAATAACCCTGAACTGTAAAGGATAAAGTATGGGTCAATGATCTTCTGGAAAGAAAATCACCTTCATAGTCATCTTCTGTTGACATACTATTTAATATAATAGGGATGTCTCTCTTAATACCAAGTGTAGCCATTTCATTTAGAGTAACGTGAAACTCTGGAGTAAAGTATGGTAAAATCTGTTCTAGTATCTGAGCTCCGTCATCACTGTTTTTAACCATAACAGACAAGTCAATCTCAAAGTTATATGGAACGGGAGTATAAGCACTAACCAAAGTAGTAAGACTAGCATCAAGATTAGCTGTCGCCTTTGCCTTTGTTCCACCACCACCAGTTATAGTAACCCGCGGGGATGTAGTATATTGAGTTCCTGCTAAAACAATTGTTATAGAGGTAACAACCCCGTCTGTAATGGCTGAGGTAGCCGTTGCTGTTACTCCACTTCCTGCAGGATCAGAAATTGTTATAGTAGGTGCTGAAGTATAACCTGAACCTCCATTTGTTATTTCAATTTTATCAAGACTACCAAGAGGTTTTATTTCTTTTATTTTTTTCGTTGTCTGTAATTTTCTTGTAGGGTCATAAGACATTGTTGTGATTTCAAATGATAATCTTGGAAGTTTAATTGCAAGAGTTTCCTTATCTTCATTAATAGGAGCTTCTAACTTTGTTAAGTATTTTTGTGCAGGGCCGTATGAAATAGGAACTTTGAATTCACTTTGAGTAGTTCCGACTGTCTGCAATCCAGTAGGAGCTAAAACTCTTTTTACTGTGATATCATTAAAAACTGTTCCAAACAGGATAACAATATTTCTTATGTTTTTATTGTAAAAATATTTTCCGAACATTATAAGTCTCCCTCACTCCAAGGATCGACTTCGCTGAAGTCTAAAATGTTATCCCCGTCTGTTTCAAATATTTTATTATCGTCATATTCAGTTGAAGTACTAATCTGGTCATCTATTGAAATTAAATTAAGAGCAGTAGTACTTTTATTACCTACGACATTTGTTCCTGAAACAAACTCACCAGAAATCCTATACACATTTAATTTAGTTCCACTTTGACTTGCAACTTTAGCAGTAACAGTAGCAGTCGATAAACTTGCACCCTGAAATACAATTTCACTTGGAGTATATAATGTTGAACCAGCAGTAGTCAGCTGAATTGTAGTTGAATTTTCTCTTTCAATTTTATCAAATATTTCACCCATCTCGGCCGCTGAAATATCAAATACCTGATTACTATAACGAAATAATTCACAAGTCAATTCGTATACTGTATTTTTTCCTAAACTATAAAAAGGTTTTTCGTGCTCAACAAATTTAATTTCATATAAACGTTTACCCAATGGAAAGTAAATTAAGTCACCTTCTTTTGGGGCAGCGTTAAATACCTCATCTGTAAATCTTTCTTTATTTACAATTAGAACTAATTCATCTTGAACATCTAAACCAAACTTTGAGACAACATCACCTGCACCACCAAAACCTTCAGGAGTATTAATATACATCTCTACTTCTTTGGTAGAAGTAAATCTTGACAATGCATCTTCATTAAGAATATCATCCCTCTTACCAGATTTTCTCTCAAGATATAATACATCAATCCCATTTATCTGAATTACTTCTTTAGTAAGACTGTTAATCAGTTCTTGCTGAACGAAAGAATTAAAGTTTTTGAAATATTGATTAGTTGCCATATTAACCTATAAACCCGTCTGCCGGAAGTTCGTATTTAAGACTCATCTCTTCTTCTATTTTTATAATTTCTTCAACGGCTTCGTCATATATAGTTTTTCCATCGAGTGTGATACCGCCGGGCAATACTACACCCTGAAACTTTTTCAAGTTCTCACCCCATTGTCTTTTGATTAAAGCAGTACAATATTTCTTTAGAAACATATCATTCCATACTTCCCCATACTGTGACGGGTTTAATGCACGATATGCTTCAATAACTAATACATCAGCTACATTAAATTTTTCCGACCAATCTGCTTCTAAG
>Ga0233449_1003165_pt1 | contig 12260 bp, 5 predicted proteins | sample SI_124_October20_FD_183012 | JGI IMG/M metagenome (GOLD analysis project Ga0233449, IMG submission 183012) | Seawater microbial communities from Saanich Inlet, British Columbia, Canada - SI_124_October2016_200_MG | ecosystem: Environmental > Aquatic > Marine > Inlet | place: Canada: British... | reverse complement strand
TAAAGTACACTCTAACTGTTTGCGCAGTTAAGTCAATTGGTGCCCACGTAGTGGCGTCGTCTTCATCAAGCGTTTTACCTGCAGCTGCAGTGTTTGAGTCTCTTAACGTAAAGTTAAGCTCTGGTTTGTCATCACCCGATACGAGGTTGATTGTGTCGTAATACGCCATTTAGGCCTCCAATATTTAACCGACTTAGTCGGGTTGTTCTCAGCATTTGGTTATGCAATACATTCAATATATACTTGTTACTTTAAAAAGTCAACACCTATTTTTAAACCTAAGGTAGTAGGTGTTGTTCTCTGCCTTCATATCACCACTTACAGATACATGTGCCTTATACGCGGCATAGTTCAAGAGAGCCTCTGTGTACGTGTGAGGGAGCTCTAGCTTGGATCTAATGTTCTTAGATAATACCACTTTAACCGCTACTGCACAACCTTAAATTGATTTAATATTGGTAATGACTTAGTAAACTTACGTCCCCAGTCTTCTGTCGTGTATATATCAGATATTTTACTGATAGTCGGTCCAGTAACCCCTAGTAGCGGATTATTACCCCACTCACCCTGTTTCTGAACATCTAGGAATACCTGCGCAATACTATACAGTCCTGAACGCTCCATAGCATCTGCGAAGTCACGCTCAGGTGGCTCTTCATCTGCCATAGCATAACGGATCGTATCCCTAAGTAATAGCCCCATTAACCCGAGAGGTATAGTAGTCGCCACCGTAAGTATTGGCAGCATAGCCCTTGCATAAGCCCCACCGTTCGCGTGCTGTTTCGCCTCCCGCCCAACTTGGTTCATTATAGTAAGTTGGAACGAATACATAAACTGTTTGAGATGCCACAATAACACCCACTTAGGATCCGATGCCCATATTGGCCGTTGTGTAGCATCAGGGCGTATAACAGCCTCATCTACAAAGCGGGTCATAGCCTCAATAATAAGTTTCTCGTTAACATTAGCTGCTGATGGGCGGGGTTTGCGCTTACCATTCTTAACCCAAGTATCAACCGCTTCTTTAGTAAGTCCTAATGCCTCAAGGTTCGCTTTATCCCCTGAAGCCGCCCACTTGAGCATAGACTGCTCGCCCATTGATAGTGCCATTAACCGTGAGAATCTAGTGAACGCCTGCATACCGTTATACTTAAATAGCTTATCGTTCCATTTATGCGCTTTCTCGTACATAAAGCCGTGCTCATACTGCTCTTGGACTGCGTGCTGCACATTCTTCTCTGTAACAATCCCCCACCACTCAGCAGTTTCTTGCAGTAATTTAGGATCACTACGCATAGCTTTAAACGCGTCCTGCATACCTTTCCACGAATCTTTAAGTCCTGCATCCCCGCGTATAGCTGGTCCCACGAGATCAGGTAACTGTGAAGTAAGTGCTAACGGGAGGATTAACCAGTTAACGAGTGCTAATGCCCAACCCTGTGTTTTATACAATGAGTCGTTCATATCAAGACCTAGGCGGCCTTCAAGCGCAAGCATAGCTTTACTGAACATATCCACCTGCTTTTCCGTAGCTCCCATAACTTTCATCGAACGTACATGAGAGTGAATAGATGCTGATGGGTCCCACTGTGTACCGAAGTCAGTATGCACATACCCACCGAAACGCTCATTCCACTCTAATCCTTTAGCGACACCGTGATTATATTCTGTGAATATATCACCTAGTGAACTTCGAATAAGCCCATGCTTCAGTAGTACATCTGTAGGTATATTTAATATCCTATGCTTATCCCGCTTAATACTTGCTGGAGTCTGTGAGAACTCCTCTGCATCTCTAAATAATGCGTCACTTCCGCGTGTTGATAATTTATCGAACATATCTTCTTTATCAACCTTCGGAGTATACTCATCGAAGAGCTTAAACATAAGGTCTTTATTCTTAGCGACTACGATCTCGTCCCATATATGCGGGATATAGTTCTCCCGTTTCTGAATACGATCAGCCGGCTTCATACCCATTTTTGTCTGTTCGGCTAAGATATTATCAAACATTTCATCGAAAACGGCTTTAACCTTAACACCCTTAGCTGATAATTTATCACCATTAATAATAGCATCTAATATCTGCTTCTGTTCAGTAGCAATATCCCTATCTTTCATACCTTTAAATATACGGTCGAACTGCGTCTGATATTCACCTGTACGGTTCTGCAACGACTCCCGGAAAACCTGAGTCTTCCCAGATATATTCTCCGTAACTTTAGTACGTGTCTTATGATAAAACTCAGATATAACTCTGTCAGCTCCGGGAACCTTAAATGATTCTAGCATCCACGGAAGTGTCCATAAAGTCTTACGGGTTACGTCCCAAATGGGAGATCCCACTCCCCTGATACTCCGTCCGATTGCGGCGAAGAGGGCTTTCTCCCTACCGGGGCTGACGGCATTTTCGTAATGCGCGGGGTTTTTGCTATTACCGCTTTGTTTCTTCGTTGCCACTCCGGGTCCGACGCTACCCGCCGCCCCGTGTGTCCTAGTCCCTGTGCCACTTCTAGCTCGCTTAATTTTTGCATAACTGCCCTCTATATATTTAGTAATTGCAGGATACTCACCCCGCTTTTCGTGATGTAACAGGTAAGCCGCCGCGTACTGCGCGTGCAGCTCTAAAAGATACGCGCCCATCATATCGGGTTTAACGATTACACGGTCATTTTTAATATCCGCGAGTTTTCCGTTATTGTATGGATGTGCGAAAAAAGATGTGTATGGAGCTAACCCTTTAGAAGCCTCATACGCCTTAACGAACTTTTTATACTCTACTTCAACCGATGCAGGAGTAAAGTCCATATCATAACCATCGGCTGCGTGATGAATTGCGTGCCCTAACTCGTGCGCAAAAACATGAGCCATTTGCACCTTGTCCATCTTTTTGTCTTTCTCTGAGTACGCAATAACAATATATTCCCCCGGCATGTATGAGCCTAAAGTTGTTTCACCATCCTGCTGATCGGCTATCCATACACCATTTTTTAGGTTGTTAAACACCTCTTTAGGTAAACCATTCCCTTCAAAAAAGTCGAGCGCAGCATTGAAAAGTGCTATCTCCTCACCTTTTGGAGCTCTAAAGTTTTTATAGCTATTACGCATATCTGCATCTGGTTTTATAGCTCCTTGAGATATAACTCGTGGAGAAGCAGTTTTTTCTGTATTTGGGATAGTAAGATTTATATTAGTTGGAACATATTCTTTTAGTTCTCTCTCAAAAACTGCTGATCCGTTATCGCCTACATATTGGTCAACTCGTATTGAACTGTGTTTACTGAACTCAGCCTTAGCTGCATCTAATTCGCGTTTGCTCCCATTAAGTCTTATCGCCAGTTCATTAAGCGCATCGACTATAGGTGTATCGTGCATCTTACCCTTCTTATCACGAATTGGTATATTCCCATCAAGTACACCTAAATTAGCCGCTTCTTTTAGCTGCTTATTCATCGAGTCTATTACATCATCTATAATGTTATAGTTAGTCGATCTATCGAGGAACGCCTCATTAAGTGTTTGCCCAATATCTGGCATAGCGATAGGTGAAGCTTCAGCCGCATCATGTAAATTCAAGAACGGAGTTGCGGCTACATGTTTATTTAACGCTTCAACACTATTAGCCCCATCATACGAGTGCGTAAGTACAGGCATCGTAGCTGACCCAGGGTCAATAATACTTTTATGCCTAATACCTGCGCTTATACTCTTTTGCCCATTTACTGCCATATGAATCTGAACAGGTGGAGTATTACTCGCTATTTTCTTAGATTTCCCGAAGATTATCTCGCCAGTACCACCCTTCATACGAGGGAGCATAGGTTCTAAACTCTTCTCTATCTCCGCACGCTCGGCTTTAGTAATAAGGTCTTTACCCTTAAACGCTGCATCTCTAGCCTTAGCATATAAAGCTGCCTGTATAGACATAGCATCTGTAACTACTTTGTAGAAACTTCTAATTTCTGTGAGCTCTTTCTCTAGTATAGTAGCTATAGCACCTACCTCTGTATCATAGGACATAACCTCCACATCTATCGGTGTGGTTACGTCGCCTTTAGCCTCAGCCGCCTCATATAGCGCCATCTCAACACTATTAAACATACTACTATATAGTAACGTCGTTTTAACTGACTTTTTACTAGCCCCGTACATATATATGGTAAACGGTGACTTCAATAGCTTACGCCAAGGGGCATTAACGTGCCCTTTGGTTGTTACTGGCCCAAAGAGCTTAATTAGTTCCGGTATCTCTGAGGCAGGTATTTTTTTAGCTAGTGTCTGGTAAGCATCGGTTGTCTGCTTATCCTGTGCATACAAGCTGCTATTTTTATGCTTACTACCGGGGACAAACACTCCAATCTTACCTAGCCAATCAGTCCATTTAGTAATAAGCGGGCTGTTCATAAGTCCGATAGCAAACCCATTAGTTTTACCATCCATTTCTAGTGATATATTTGAAGTGAATATCGCCTCAGAGTTATACTTCTGAAGTTCAATATACGCCTTAAACCCATCGTAATCTACAGCGTCAAACTCAACTAAGAACTCTTTAGCGTGCGCAGTTGATACTGGCGCTTTATTAGCCTCTATCCATGCCAATGCCTTTTTGAATGTAGCTACATGCACGCTTCTTTTAGTATTTTCATCATTACCAAGGTGGTGCGAAATAGCTAAAACATACTGAGAGTAATTGCTTGAAGCTGACTTGATCTTAGGATTAACCCTAAACGACTGCTTTGCAGGACGTATAAATAATCTATGGAGTTTACTCCCCTGAGGAGTAATGATCCCCTGCATACCCATACGGATATTAGCCCACGCTTCATTCATGATAAAGAATGGATCCCATACTTTATCCCGCTGGGTTAGCGTGGAGAACTCCATCATATTATCCAAGTCCCGCTTAGTAGCTGCTAACTTAGCCCTTTCATCTTCTCTACGACCTTCGTGGATTTTATCAAAATCAACGTTCGTTCCTGATAACTCTAGTAGGAAATCTTCAAACCCCTTTGTATCACGAAGATTCTTAAAGCTATCGTCGTATACCCACTTAACATGCGAATACTTAAATAACGCATTTAACTGTTCTTTCTGTACTTTGAAATCCACCCCAAACTTAGCTTTAATAAATTTCTTAATTTGTTTAAAAGTAGGTTCCGCAAATGACGGCTCTTCAAATACATTATTTACACCGACTAATATATCGTATACAACATTATTAGACTTAGCTATGTCCATCGCAACTTGTACGTTTTTATGAGGTTTTTCAAGCCCCTGTTTATCGACAGTATGTATTACTTTAATAAAGTTAGTTTTAGACGCGCCCTTCTCTGACACTCCCGAAAATTTAAACTTCGTCCGCTCCGCAGCAGTCATACCCTGTATTTTAACAAGTGACATATCAGTTATAACACCCAGCGCAAACGTACCTAACGCCGTGTTCATACGCGCATCCATATCATGGATAGTATCATCAACCGCTTTAATACCTAACGCACTTTTAATCTGCCCCCCTAGCTCATTAGCAGCTACAGTCATTGGTATACCCATAGACTTAACTTTCTTATACTGAGCGTTAGTAGGTCGGGCATCCATAAGCATAATATTCTTAACCTGATCTTTACTCAGATTAAGCGTGCCACTACTACGCTGCGCAACCCACCGATGGGCAACTACTGATATAGTAGCTAAATCCGCATCGCTATACATAGCAAAACCATCTCGCATCTGCTGTATAAGTAGTGATGGATCATTTAATATATCGTCAGGGTATATCTTTTTACGTTGTGGAACTCTGCCTATTTTAATGGCCGCAGCACTAAAGATACCCTTAAACTTATTAATACTAGCCGTCAGTTTACCAATATCAGTAGCTTCTTCAAGTTTACGAAGCTGATCTTTATCAGTAGTTTCTAATGTTTCGGGTAATACCTTTTTATCATCACGGGTAAAGTTATCCTCAAATGTAGTACCCTTTAAGCCTTTACCTTGATTGCCAGACGGTATAACTTCTATCGGGGTACCCTCTTTAGCCTCTACTACCAGCGGCTTCTTCTTGTCCCCCTTAATATATGCGATAACCGTATCAGCACTAATACCATATTGTTTAGCGAATGATGCAACATCTGGTTTAAACGGTAAGTCATCAATGACCGTTTGCCATTCAGCTTTCTGTTGCTTAGCCTCTACTACCAGCGGCTTCTTCTTGTCCCCCTTAATATATGCGATAACCGTATCAGCACTAATACCATATTGTTTAGCGAATGCTGCAACATCTGGTTTAAACGGTAAGTCATCAATGACCGTTTGCCATTCAGCTTTCTGTTGCTTAGGCTTAGGTGCCACCGCACCAATACTTTTAGCATACGCCTTAATCATTGCAGTTTTACTTGCTCCGTACTCAGTAACGGCATCCTCAACACTCATCCCATTATCTAATGCTACTTGCCATTCAGCTTTCTGTTGCTTAGGCGCTGGTTTAGGCTTAGGCGCTGGTTTAGGCGCTGGTTTAGGCTCTTTCGCTGCTGCTACATCAGCTTCTAACTTCGCGGTATATTGGGTATAAGCCTCGGGGGCTCTAACTTTCATCGCTGCTAGTAGATGCTTTAGTTCATCATACTGCATTTGCATTATACGCTTCTGCAGGTCCGATAGATCCTGCTGGTTACCACTCAATAGAGCAACAGCCGCACCCCACCGGTGATGAACTTCTTTAAAGAAGTAATGATTAGACACCTCAGTTTTGTTACTCCACGGCACTCCATCAAAAGCTTCCGCCACTTCCGCAGCACTAGGGTGTATAACTTCACCTTTATCGGTGTATGTAGTTTTAGGTCGCCACTGTAACCACTTGTCTTCTACTTGAGGATTAGTATCTTTTTCTATTTCAGGAAATCCATTAGATGCACTTTCTTTTACCCGCGCCTTAGACCTCTCCTGCGCCATATCAGTATAACGCGTTTTAATAGCCTCTACTAATTGGGCACGGTTAAGATTTGAGCAACTAGCCATTATGTACACGCCCCCATCTGCTTAGCTACATTATTTAGATCAGTCATACTAATATTTTTCCCGTTTTTAAACCAACTATCGGACTTTAGTTTACCATCCTTACGGAATATATTAATAGGTATTTCGTCTCGAACCTCTTCTTGCCTAGTGGCCGTCTCGCCTACAGGGGGTACATCTGAATCCCAAACAGGTGGAGGAGTGACATCTGCCTGTACATTGTCTTCTATTCCTTGCGCCCGCTTGAGCCCCGCAGCATCAACTACTTCAACTCGGACGTTATCTAATTTATCTATATTACCTATATCCACCTGCAGTGTTTCAGGGGTAGTCGGGACTATAGTCACCGTATCCCCTGTATCACGATCATATGCGACAATACCAGCGGCATTACTATTTGTATCTAAAGTTTCGTCTTCTGCGGTACGCCGCGCCTGCATAGCTCCTACTGCATCAACACCTGTCGATATCCCCATAGCCGCTGCCCCAGCAGCAACAGTCGTACCACCACCCGCCGCAGCTCCAGCAACAGCTGCTTGGTTACGTTCACTAATAGCCTCTGGGCTCATCATATCATAGTCAGGGTTATGGTGCTTCTTGTTAAGTTGACCTATAGCCGTTTGTGCGTACTCAGTTGCACCCTCAGCCACTGACGTTACTCCCGCCGCCCCCATAAGCTGTTTAAGTCGCCCTTTAATACCCCTAGACGTACTACCAGTAAGTTTCGCTAACTTACCTATAGCAATGCCTAACGGGGCAAACTCTAGAGCTGCACCCGGTACGCCAGCTATAAGCGACGAACCCGCAGCATCATCGGCACTAACGCCCTCAGCTAATAACTCATTGAAATATTCGCCCGACTGCACGCCATACGCACCCGCAGCACCACCAGCTATGAAAGCGTTCGTACCACTAATAAACGCTTTACCCACAGCGGCTCTACCCGCTAAACCTACTACACCGCCACTAAGCATAACCGCGAGGTTCGGTAGGTTCTCCACCATCTTCTCAATGATAAAGCCACCTGTATCAGCGAGGCTATGAACATCATCAGTAGTCGCGAACTTAGGGGGGTTTCTAGCAGCTTCAACTAGGTTCTGTACACGTCCCTCATCCATCCACGCTTCAGCAGATTCCAATCCAAACTTATTAGATACAGCCTGCCCAAAACCATATAACATACCCTGAGTTTGGTCTACTCCTCTACGAAGCGCCCCGCCTACTAAAGGTTGTTTATATGGTTTTCTAACATTACTACGTGTTATAGCACCGTGTAAACCTGCGGCTCTATTAGCCTCTCCGACCTTAACAAATTCAGATAGCGTATCATATTCTGGAGTACCTTCTATCGCTGATTGTCTATTAAACTCGCCTCTTGCTATATCATAGGCGTTAAACTTCGTGACATCGTGTCGTGCAACATCACCAACACCTTTAGCCACCATAACAGCATTAAGGTTACGCCCACTTGCATCTCTGGCAACTCCTAGTGGTCTACCGTAGTAACCGTATCCATCCTGCTCAATATGGTCTAATTTTGATAATGTCTCAGTTGCTATCCTATTTTCAATCTCTGACCCACGGGTTCCATAAATAGACCCACCTTCCGAAGCAATATCTCCACTAACGTGGCCTTCTTCTTTGGCATCAAACCCAAGAAGCCTGTACCGTTGTATAGTATCCGCATCTTCCATACCGCGAGCATCAGTTACATCAGATGCTCCGGCTATTAACCGTGCGACGGTATCGTCAAGACTCATTGCGGTTTCATCGGCTCAGACGTATCTTTCTCACCTATAATACGTGCGATAAGTTTGTCTAGCGTAATACCCGCATTATCGGCTTCTTCCCGCAATAACGCGACATCAAACTGTTTCTTACTTCCATCTTTAGTAAGTAGTGCGATTGTACTCTGTGACTCAGAAAACTTAGCTAGGAATTTAGATATCAGCATATTACCTGTACTGAGATTAGCTGCTCTGTCTTCAGACATTGGGTCGTACCAACTAGACTGACTCCCTTGGAAATCATTAGATCTATTCTTACCTATAATCTGCCCTGCGAGTGCGAAATCTGCTGGTGTCATTTCATCCATACTACGCCTTCCAAAAACTACTGCTATCGCCGCGGGTGATTGTGATAAGGTGTTATATATATCAGACTTAGCCTTATCGGTATCAAACTTTTTAACCCCCTTAGCACTTTTAGTAAAGTACCCTCGTGCCCCCCCATAATAGTCTTCCAGCCCAGGGACCACCATATCTAATGTGGAGCTAACCCCCTTCATTATATCGGATTTACTTTTAACCTTACTAGCCAAATCCTTAGCTGACATAGACAGTGTTCCGGTTTCAATGAAATTGGATAACGAATCCTTCCCGAGAATACCACCTTCTTGTAGTCTTCGTACAGCGGCTAACTTACGTGCGTTCCAAGCCTTAGTAGCCGTAGAAAGTACCTTAGTGGCCTCAGTCTCAGTCATTTCAATACCAGCCGCGTTCTTCCACATACGCTCAGTAGGCTCACCTGCTGGCGACGGAATATCCCCAGAGGGGTCTTTTTTATGTTCATTAACTTTAGCTTTCTTCTCATCATCTGAGAGCGCGCTACTGCCTAGATATACCGCTCCGCCAACCGCTGCAGTTTTACTTGATGTAAGTACATTTTTAACTGTAGGCGCAATCGTCCACTTCCCGTTAGCCGTCTGGATAACTTCTTGTGAACCCGCACGATAGTTACTCGCATTTAATGAACGCTGCGCTGCGGCCTCAGTATCAAAGTTTCTGCGGTTTGCTGGTATAGTTCTTCTACGGCCAAAAGCCCCTGGATCCCCATACTCACGGCGCGTTCTCCCTAACCCACGGCGTGTAGCAACCGTAGCACGTTTACTTAGTTCATCTGCAGCTTTTACGACCTGTTTACCTTTCTTATATACGCCATAGAGCTTACCCCCTGCACTAAATGATCTTAATACTGCAGATGCTACCCAACCAACTCCGGGAACAAACATAGCAGCAGTAGCTGCTGCATCTAATGGGTTTTCGGTAATCCAATCCCCCACCTTAGTCATCACCCCCGGATCTTTAACTATATCAGCTTCTATCTTTTGGGTATCTCCCAGCTTAGACTGAGTTTCTATATCCTCAACCGTAACAGCGGGTGGTTTAACCGTAACAGCGGGTGGTTTAACTCTCGATAGACCTAACGACTGTTGCGTAGGTCGGTTACTTTGGAAAGCTTCAATATCGCCTACCGCTTGTTCAGCTAAGAACTTTTCACGCTCACTCTTCTGGATGGCCTCAGCTCTTGCCAGCTCATTAGTAGCACGTTGTTGATTCTGTGTATCATACACACTACGCTGCTGGTTACCGTAACTAATAGACCTAGCTAGATTACCTAATGAACTCATTACGCATCCTCCTTGTTAACATTAGCTCCTGCCATATTTTGGATAGCCTTATCCAATAAAGTATTACGTGTTGATTCGTTTGCGTTACGTATGTTTGCTTGCTCATAAGCATTTTTATCATAAGCATCTTGGTTATACCTAGATTCAAAACGTTGCCCTAACCCTGCGATAGCGTTCTGCGTAGCTTGAGCATCTCGGCTATATCGGTTAGCATCCTGACCATATCCTTGCCCAAGTGCTCTCTGACTAGTAGCCATATCGCCATATGCTGAACCAACTCCAGTGGTATTACTTAGCGCATTACCATAGTTAACATCGCCAGTAGCCACATAGGATCTTGCTTTATTTCTAATATCTGCACCCTCTTTAGCACCCCTAGTTCTTTCACGAGTAATAGCTGCTGCTTTACCTAGTGCTTGACCAGATACATTATGGTATCCCGATCTAGCTAGTTTAGTAGGATCTATACCCATGCCAAGACTTTGACGTTGCTGAGATTGAGCTGCAGTATCATACTGCTGACCTATGGTAGAAGCTACCTCACCTAACCGTGCTGTACTATTGCCTGATAGCTCACCAGTAGCTGTAACATCTGCTAAACGTCCTTCTTGTTGTCGTTTAGCCTCAGCAATAGATGCGTCTCTAGCTTTCATCTCATAATCTAAACGCCGCTGAGATATGGCATTAGCTTCACGCATAGCTGCTGCAGACTCTCTCTGTGCTGCTGCCGCTCTTCTACGATCACTACGTCCAAAAAAGTGACCTAAAAGTGATGATCCTGCTGTAATAGCTGCAGATCCAAGAGCACTAGTGCCTCCTCTACTATTCTTGTACCAAGGTGTAGGTGTAACCATAATTATTTCTCCGTTGTTTGTTTAAGTATATCATAGTTAATCGTAATCTGCACCATCGATTATTGGTACTATTATCGGAAGAGGTATAGTTTTTTGCCCGTATAACGTATCCGATGCCGCATTCCCACTAGACTCTGTAACCCCCCAATCTAGTTTGGTTGCAACATTGAAATTTGCTGTAATAGTTGTACCATTCCAATAAAAACCCGATACCACCCCGATTGTTATAAACCAGTGGTACACCCACGCTGAATCAGCATAAATACATGCTGGGGAACCAAAGATAGGGTCATAATACATAGACTGCCTATCACTCGGACTTTCTAGCCTACGATACCACCTTGCCCAATCCACCGAAGCCCACATAGGTTTAGACATAGAAGAAACTTCAGTCCCTCCAGTATATGTGTAGCCTATAGTACCTAATGTTTGTCCGTCTACGTCAAGGGCTGTAATAGTCATAATATCTTTAATATTTAAAATAGTTTTATTACTATCAAATGTATTACTCCCCGTTGAATCAAACACAGCTAATCCCTGGCCGGTAGGCGTACCTGTGTTATATGCAAAGCAGTACACCTCCATCGCTGCAACTCCCGATGGGTCCCCAGCGGGGTAATCAACTAGTAAAGCTATATCCCACCTAGTCTCGCCCTCACCGTTAGTTACCCCCGTATCAGTGATACTAGCTGGAGCACTGCCAGCCGAGAACACTATAGGGCGGTGCATACTATATACATAAAAAATAGCTGTTCCCCCATCATTTGGAATAGTGTAGTATGTCGTCAGACTCCCGCAATCATAATTTTTTGTACAAGATCTATAATAACCATTATATGTACGTATTTCAAAACTACCCGAGCCTGATAGACTCCCAGAACAGTTTCGGCTACCCCTATTACCGTGGTCATAATAGTAAGACCTCCCTTTCCACGATGAAGGTACAGAATTGTGTGATACTAACGAGTCATACGTAGCTTTACCTATAA
>Ga0233449_1003157_pt1 | contig 12285 bp, 6 predicted proteins | sample SI_124_October20_FD_183012 | JGI IMG/M metagenome (GOLD analysis project Ga0233449, IMG submission 183012) | Seawater microbial communities from Saanich Inlet, British Columbia, Canada - SI_124_October2016_200_MG | ecosystem: Environmental > Aquatic > Marine > Inlet | place: Canada: British... | reverse complement strand
GGCCAACAGGCACTACTGCTACAAAGATCATGATCTAATAACCTATATTTTTTAACCCGAGTGGTACACTTTTACTCCGCCACACTGGTACGAATTTACTCTGCCCTTGACATCTTGCACAAGAGAGTCAAACTCTTCACGCGTTGGATGGTAGTCTTCTTTGCATTTTTTGCAAAGAGTGCGAACCAGTCTTTGCGCAACAATGAGTAATAAGGCATCGGCAAAGTTGAGGGGGTTCATCCCCATATCAATCAATCGGGTTATCGTTTCAGGGGCGGAGTTTGTATGCAGCGTGCTGAAAACCAAATGGCCTGTTAAGGAAGCTTCAAGTCCGATGGAACATGTTTCTGAATCACGCATTTCACCTACCATGATTACATCAGGATCGCCTCGAAGAAACGATTTCATCGCGCGGGCAAAGTTCAATCCAATCTTATTAAGCATCTGAACTTGCCTTAGGCCCTTTTGGGTTATTTCAACCGGGTCTTCTGCGGTCCAGATTTTTCGCTCAGGCTTGTTGATAAACCCAAGGGTTGAATGCAGGGTGGTTGTTTTTCCAGAACCCGTTGGACCTACCACCAAGATTAAACCATACGGTTTTGCTGCTGAACTTTGAATCAAATTAATATTGTGATCACTGAAATTCATGCCTTCTAGTGGAATGGGTTTGCTCGCTGCAAGAATTCGCAGTACCGCATCTTCATTTCCACCTACCGTTGGGCAGGTTGCTACGCGATACTCAATTTCTTTTTTCCCATATTTCATTTTTATTTTTCCATCCTGCGGCATTCGCCTTTCTGCGATGTCGAGTTTGGACATAATTTTGATTCTGGAAATTAGGGCTTGTTTGTATATGCATGGAATTTCCTCATATATGGTACAAGTGCCGTCCTTTCGATAACGGACTAAAACATTTTCTTTTCCTACTCCAGGTTCAATATGAATATCGGATACCCCTCGTTCATAGGCATCGATCAACACTTTGTTAACAAGTCTTACGATAGTGCTGTCGGTTTCACTGATTGCGTTGGAGCCGTCATCATCTTCAACTGTATCGACATCGACATCTCCCTGCTCATCTTTCAGGGCGCTCAATAGGCTGGACATTTCTTCGGTCAAAGTCTCTTCAGCCCCTGTATCGGCAGTTGCATCAATACCTAAAGAAGAGTTCAAGAAGTCTATGATGTCAACTTTCAAACCAATTTTGAAATTAATTTCACTTTTTGGGAAGATTTGATGGATGTTTTGAATTTTATCCGGATTTATTGGATCATTGATCAGGATGGTTATTTTTTCTTTTTCCTTTTGAATGGGTATCCAAAAATTTTTGGTCAAAAAGTTTCGATTCAATCCTGTTAAATTTTCTCCAGGGATTAATACGGTATCGCTATATCCGAAATAAGGAAGTTGATAAAATATTTCTAATGATTTCCCCAGATCTTTTCTTTGGATTTTCAGGTCAATCATTAAAACAGATTCCAAATCCATCTGTCCTTTTCTAGCTTTAGCCGTTGCCTGAGTGAGTTCTTCATCTGTTATAATCCCATGGTGCGTTAGGTAACTAAATTTAGTGGGCTTAGGTTCTACGTATTTGGCTTGATTGTGGAAAGCCAAGGCTAAGGTTTCAGCGATGATGGATGCGCCTTTTTCATCCTGATCTGTAAATTTATCTCCATTTAGTTTGTTGACCACCTGAACAACACCCATAAGTTTTCCAGAATGCAGCATGGGGTAGCCCAAAACTGATTTTGTGATGTTGCCGGACTTTTTATCCCAGGAACTGTCAAACCTAAGGTCGGGATGGTAACTTATAAGCTCTTTTTCATTGTAGACATCACCTATGTTTACACTTTTTTGTTCCATAGCGACCCAACCAGCAATGCTTATGGGTGAGATGGGCAAGCGTATTTCACTTATCTGCTCACCTGACTTTACCTTTGAAAATATTTCATTGGTGTGATGGTCAACCGCGTAGATGGTGATGGCCTGTGATTCAAATAATTTTAATATTGAATCTTTGAGCTCTATAAGGATCTCATCAATATTTTTTGCTGAATGAATGGCCTGGGAAATACGATGGAGACCTTCTTCAGGTTTGAGAGGGGTTTCCACCGGAATAGGTTTCATGCCAAACTGTTCTTCCAATTGAACTAGAATTTGTCCTATAGCGGGAGAAAATTCTCTGGCTAATTTGAATTCCTGTTCGGAGAAAGCCTCCCCGTTCTTTTTATGTATGATTTCCATAACCCCAACAAGTTTTTTGTTGTGAGGTATGGGGAGCACCATGAGAGACCGGGTGCGAATGCTTAATATGCTGTCTAAAGTGGAACCCTGTGAAAGTTTTGGGTGGAATTGTGCAAGGTCTTCTTGTAAATAGGCATCGGCAATATTGACGGCTTTCCCAACTGCCGCTACGTAACCTGCAAGGCTACTGGTAGAAATATCGACTCGAACTTCAGGTTGGGAGTCTATGATTTTATTTCGTGAAAACAGTTGGCGTTTTTCTCGATCCAAAGCAAAAAGGGTTATCGCTTCACAGTCCCATACTTCCTTTAGCTCTTTTATTAGTAGAGGGATAGCCTCTGCGATGTTTTCGGAAGATTGGATGCGTGCCAGCATCGATTTTGTTTTATTACCATTTGATGGTGTTTCGGTTTGCAATGTTTCCTGAGATAGGGGCATAAGTTCAGTTCAATTGTTAAACGGTTGTCGCAAATTTAAACGATACATACAGCAAGCACTTGTTTTAAATCGCAGTCGCCTTTAAAAATTTTGTAGATACCATCTTGTTTTAGAGTTGTCATTCCATCTGATATCGCCTGTGCGCGCAAATTTTCTACCATTTCATTTTTCATTATCAAACGTTTCATATCATCAGTGCCATCCAGTAATTCATGAATACCTGTTCTTCCGGCATATCCTGTTTCGTTGCAGGACGCACAGCCGACAGGCTTCTTAAGAAGCAGGTCATCAGTATAATCTATATTCAAATTTTTAAAATCATTTGGGCCGTATTGCTTTACCAGTTCGTCAAACTCCTCTTGATCTGGATGGTAATCTTCTTTGCATTGTTTACACAGGGTTCGTACTAATCTTTGTGCCACAATTAGAAGTAACGCATCAGCAAAGTTTAGTGGATTCATTCCCATGTCGATAAGACGAGTTATTGTTTCAGGGGCTGAGTTGGTGTGCAGCGTGCTGAATACAAGATGGCCTGTTAAAGATGCTTCGAGACCGATGGAACATGTTTCGGCATCTCGCATTTCCCCAACCATGATCACATCAGGGTCACCTCGTAAAAATGATTTCATAGCTCGTGCAAAGTCTAAACCAATTTTATTCAACATTTGCACTTGTCTCAAACCATCTTGAGTAATTTCTACAGGATCTTCAGCCGTCCATATTTTTGTTTCTGGTTTGTTGATGTAGCCAAGGCATGAATGTAGGGTTGTTGTTTTTCCCGAACCAGTGGGGCCCACTACTAGAATGAGGCCATAAGGTTTGGTGGATTTTTCTTGGATCAAATCCAGATTCCTATCGGAAAAATTCATTTTCTCCAGCGGGATGGGTTTGCTGGCTGCAAGAATTCGAAGGACGGCATCCTCATTTCCGCCAACTGTAGGGCACGTCGCAACCCGATACTCAATGTCCTTGCGTCCATATTTCATTTTTATTTTTCCATCCTGAGGCATTCGTCGCTCTGCAATATCCAGTTTGGACATGATTTTGATTCGAGAAATAATCGCTTGTTTATAAAGATAAGGAATTTCCTGATAAACACGGCAAGCCCCGTCTTTGCGAAATCGGACTTTGACTGGTTTTTTTCCTGTTCCAGGTTCAAGGTGTATATCTGAGACCCCTTGATCGTAGGCGTCTGTCAAAACTTTATTTACCAGTCGGACAATGGTGCTGTCTGTTTCGCTGATAGCATTTACCTCACTATCCTCTTGACTGGTGTCGACAACTTCAGCACTTTCGTCTTCTAACGCATCTAGTAAGCTGGACATCTCCTCGGTTTTTAATTCTTCTACAGTATTTGATTTTGCCTCGTCTTCGGTCATTGCAGAGAGTAAGTATTCTCGGATATCAACTTTTAACGCGACCTTGAGTTCCAGTTTTTTCTTAGGAAAGATCATTTGAATGTTCTGGATTCTATCCTTATTGGTCGGGTCATCGGTTAGGATGACTGTGCTGGTTGCATCATTCTGCAATGGAACCCAATGGTTTTTAGCCAAATAGTTTTTGTTTAAGCCGGTAAAGTTTGACTGGGGTAGTACAATAGAGTCATTGAACCCCTGATAAGGGAGGCTGTAATAAAGTTCCAAAGCTTTGCCAAGGTCTTTTCGCTTTAATTTCAGGTCACCAATTAAAACCGTTTCCATTTCCAATTGGTTTTTTCTAGCTTTGGAGGTCGCATTGTTTAATTCTTCTTGAGAAATTATTCCGCTTTCTACCAGGTAACCAAATTTTGTGCGCTTTTGTCGATTGATTTTCTGCTGGTTAAAAAATGCCAGGGCTAATGTTTGAGCGATGATCTTGGCATTACGTTCATCAAAACTTGTAAACTTATCACCATGCTTTTTGTTTACCAATTGAAGAACACCCATTAGCTCCTCCCCTTGAAGCAAGGGGTAGACGAGCATGGATTTAGTTCTAAGTCCTGTTTTTTTATCCCAGGAACTATCAAACTTTAAGTCAGGGTGAAATGATTTCAATTCATTTTCGTCATAGACATCGTGGATGTTGAGCGGCTTTTTAATTTGGGCTACACATCCTGATATGCTTTTCTCGGAAATTGGGACGCGAATTTCATTCACCTGGGATCCGGATTTAGATTTGGAATATATCTCATTGCGAACTTCATCAATCGCATAAATGGTAATTAGGCCCGTGTCAAATAACTGTAGAATGGGTAGTTGTAATTCCAATAGAATCTCATCAATGGTTCCGGCCGAATGGATGGCATGGGCGGTGTCTTGAATCTTGGTCTCAAGGTCTTCTACCTCTAGCTTTACCAGAGCGCGACCCAAAGTGGAGGAGAGATCTTTTGCTTGCCTAATATATCCTTCACTGAAACCATTGCCTGATTCATGATTGATGCACTCAATTACTCCCATTAATCTTTTGTTGTAAGGTAGTGCTACTACAAGAGCCGATCGAGTTTCGAATTCAAATTTTTCGTCCCAGGATTTATCAAGTTGCAAGTCCGTGTGATATTTTTTTAATTCTTCCTTATCGTAAGCATTTCCGATATTCAAGGTTTTTCCTGTGGCGGCCACAAAACCCGCAAGACTTTTTGAGGATATATCGAGACGGATCTCTTCAAATTTATCGCTTTGAAAGTTTCTTGAGAAAATTTGCCTCTTTTCCCTATCAACAGCAAAAACGGTAACGGCCTGGCAATCGAATAGTTCTTTTAGTTCTTCCGTTAACGAGAAAAGTATTTGCCCCATGCTTTCGCCAGAAACTATTTTATTTATAACGGGTCTGGAACGATCGCTGGTTCTTCTTCCGCGAGCATCCGTTTCTAAGGGGGTTTTATCTGCAGTTCTTCTCTTGACCTCGGGAATTGCCTCATCAATAGTTTCAGCAGCCTCAATATTTATTGAAGCACTATCCAAATCAGATCTAGAATCATTCCCGTTGCCTTCTGACGATTCAGATTTTTTATTTTTAGAAAACAGTCCCATTTTAAGCTTTTGATAGTGAAAATTATTGTATAAACCCAGCTTCAATCCTACTACCCTGAATGCTAAAACTCAAGCTGATTAAAGTTCGAGGATTTGTGAAGCTATTGAAAAAATGAGAATTAGCCCTATGTGCTGGCTATTGGGCTGCGAAAGGTATGTTGATTGTATGGAATGGTGAAGAGGGAGGAGTTATACATCCAAGTCTTGTGCGAATTCTGCTTTTTCTTTAATAAAGTTATATCGGGTTTCAGCATTTTTCCCCATTAATTGGGAAAACGTTTCACTGGTTTTTTCTTTATCTCTCAGTGCAACTCGAATTAAGGATCGAGATTTTTTATTCATCGTTGTTTCTCTTAAGTCAGAAGCCGGCATTTCCCCCAAGCCTTTAAACCGGCCTATTTCATATTGGCTTCCATTGAGACTATTAATAATTTCATCTTTTTCTTCCTCGGTGACTGCATAATAAAGCTTTTTGCCAACATCAATTCGATACAGGGGGGGCTGCGCAATGAACAAATGGTTGTTTTGTATTAACTCAGGCATGTAACGATAGAAAAATGTAAGTAGAAGGGTACAAATATGAGCTCCATCCACATCTGCATCGGTCATAATAATTACTTTCCCATAACGTAATTTATTGTAATCAAATTTATTCAGCATTCCTGTTCCACAAGCAGAAACAAGGTTTTGAATTTCTGTGTTGGCTAGGATTTTAGCCATAGTTGCAGTTTCAACGTTGAGGATCTTGCCGCGAATAGGGAGGATTGCCTGGGTTTTGCGGTCTCTTGCCTGCTTGCTGGACCCACCCGCTGAATCTCCTTCGCAAATAAATAATTCAGCCTGGTCTTTATCTGTTGTTGCGCAGTCAGACAGTTTTCCCGGTAGGTTTAGACGGTGTGAAATGTTAGTTTTTCGCTGAACCGCTTCTTTGGCTTGCCGAGAGGCAATGCGCGCTTGTGCAGATAAGATGACGCGACTGGCCAAAGTATCTCCTAGAGTCTGATTTTCATTGAGAAAATGCTCTAGAGAGTGTTTGACAACCACTTCAACCTGAGATGTGATTTCAGAGTTTAGCCGTCCCTTTGTCTGCCCTTGAAATTCGACTTCGCCTTGTAGATAAACATTGATGATCGCGACCAACCCTTCACGGACATCATCGCTGGTGATGGAGGAAATTTCTTTAGGAAGAAGCTTTCTTCTTTCGATGTAGGCACGCATGGCTTTCGTTGTGCCATTTCGAAAACCATTTTCATGAGTTCCGCCATCGATAGTACGGATTGAGTTTGCAAATGAAAGAACCTGCGTGTCCGTGTTTGGAGTCCATAAGAAAGCGGTTTCCAGTTTTAATAAGTTATCTTCCTTCTCAACATAAATAGGGCTTTCCATTAAAGTAGACTTTTGACCCACGATCTTTTTTATATAGTCCCGGATACCATCTGGATAATGATAGGTATGGACATTTTTGTTCTCAGTGAAGGTTATTTTTAATCCTTTATTGAGAAAGGCTTTTGATTCAGCCCGTTCCATAATTAATTTTGGGCTGAATTCAATTTTAGGGAATATTGCAGGATCGGCCTTGAAATAAACAGTGGTTCCATAAAGTCGTGCGGGTTTTCCCTTTTTAAGCTTGGTTAGTGGTTTTCCCTGTGCATAGGATTGAGTCCATTCGAACCCATCTCGCCGGGAAGTGGCTGTCATAGTTTCTGAAAGGGCGCACACCACAGCCATGCCGACCCCATGCAGCCCACCTGATACTTTGTAATTTCCTTGTCCAAACTTGCCACCTGAATGGAGAGTGGTGAAAAGTATCTCCATGGCGCTTTTTTTTGTTTTTCTATAAAGGTCTACTGGTACCCCTCGGCCATTATCTTTAATGGTAACACCCTGATCAGAGTCCAGAGTGATTTCAATATTATCGCAATGGCCATTGAGAGCTTCGTCAACACTGTTGTCGAGGATTTCCCATAATAGATGATGTAGTCCGGTGGATGAAGTTGAACCAATATACATCCCCGGCCTTTTACGTACGGGGTCCAGTCCTTCCAGGACTTGAATATCTTTTGAACTATAATTCGTCATTTTGGATTAAGTAATTTTTATAATTGTTTTGCGTTTAGAAACAATGACACCTTGACTGCCTCGATTACATAGGCGGACACTTTTAACGGTGATATCTTTGTCTTTACCTGAGTCGAAAACAAGACTGACCTTGCCCTTAAGCTTGACAAACTTGAAGCCGACCAATTGGCTATCTCCCGGTTTCATTAATATGACACCTTTTCCAGACCCGGTTAATTGCGTAACCTGTTCGGTAGCGATAACTACGGCTTTCCCAATTGCGGTGGCAAGAAATACATGATCGTGGGTGACGGGAGCAAATCCGATCATTCGATCCTCGTTTTTCAGACTCATGATTTTTCTTCCTGATCGTGTGGTCTCACCTAAGTTAGAGATCGGGAAGCGAAAACCGAATCCATTGGCACTGGCAACCATATATTCTTCTCCATCATCGAAACCTAGAGAGCTTTGGCCGGATTTTTGTTTCCCTTCTTCAGGAGTTGCTGGTAAACGGATCATGCCAATTACTTTTTCTCCATCGGAAAATTTAAAAAGGCTTTGTATGGGCTCGCCGAATCCACTTCTTGTGTGTGGCAGATTGTAAACTTTAGTCACATAAACAACTCCAAAAGAAGTAAATATTCCTAGCAGGTCTTTTGTATTACAGGGAGTTGTGCTTAATAGTTGGTCATTTTCCTTGAATTTCAGAGTTGATGGATCGTTCAGTGTTTTTAACTTACGTATCCATCCGTTCTGGCTAATGACAATATTGACATCTTCATGTTCAATAAAGTCTTCGGCATTGAACTCTATGTTTTCACTGGCACCGAATTTGCTTTTTCTCTTATCCCCATACTTTTTATCTATCTCCTCAAGCTCTTTACGAACTTCGTCTGAAATCTTTTTCGGCGATTTAAGGATGGATTCGATTCTCTTTTTCTCTTTTAATTTTTCTTGTTGCTCGGCGATGATTTTGTCCATTTCCATGGCTACCAAACGATAGAGTGGAAATTCGAGGATAGCACTGGTTTGTTCATCATCGAGTTTGAAATGTTTTTGGATTTTCTCGTGAGCTTCTTTTCTCGATTTGGAAGAGCGAATTAGTTTTAAAGCTTTATCGAGATCAGCAAAAACTACGGCAAACGCAGCAAGAATATGCAGTCGTTTTTCGAGAAGAGCGAGCTCATACTCAAGGCGACGTGTGACAACCTGCTTGCGGAACTTCAGAAACTCCTGACAAATATCGATCAATGATAATCGTGCCGGTTCACCATTAGGTTTTAGACAGGTAAAATTTATTTGAAAGTTTGACTCCAAATCCGTGTGCTTGAATAGATAGCTCATTAATTTTTCTGGATCGGAGGTGTTTTTTATTTCCAGAACAACACGAACTTTTTCATCACTTTCATCGCGGACGTCGGTCAGAGGTGCCAGTTTTTTAGCGATAATTATCTCAGCAATTTTTTCAATCAGCCGTGATTTGTTGATTGCGTATGGAATAGATGTGATGATTATTTGCTTCTTACCGCGTGGAAGGTTTTCAATTTTCCATTCGCCGCGAATCTTTACTGCTCCCGAACCTGTCTCATAAGCTTTTCGTAGTTCCGCCTTGCTATTTAAGATGATGCCTTGAGTGGGGAAGTCCGGTCCCTTGATATATTTCATCAATGAGGCGACCGTTTGTTTCGGTTCGTCTATTAGCGAGATCAGGGCAGAAAAAACTTCATGTAAATTATGGCTGGGAAAAGAACAGGCCATACCCACTGCAATACCAGATGATCCATTGATCAGTAAATTGGGAATGCGCGATGGCAACACCACAGGTTCTTTAAGGGTGTTGTCGTAGTTGGGGCGAAAGTCCACCGTGTCTTTTTTGATGTCGCTGAGCAAAAAAGCAGTGATAGGAGTCAGCCGGCCTTCTGTATAACGGTAAGCGGCAGGGGAATCACCGTCCATCGATCCAAAGTTTCCCTTACCATCAACAAGAGGGTAACGCATGGAAAAATCCTGGGCCATTCTAACCATCGACTCGTAAGTCGAAGAGTCTCCATGCGGATGGTATTTACCTAAAACCTCACCAATAATTTTGGCAGATTTTACATGTTTGCTGACCGCATTCATGCCCATGCTTTCCATCGCGTACAAAATTCTGCGATGGATAGGTTTGAGTCCATCACGGACATCGGGAAGAGAGCGAGAAACTATCGTTGAAAGGGCATAGGTCAGAAACCTTTTTTCAAGTTCTTCCTGTAGGTCTGATGTTGTTTCCTGCCTCATTTTTCAGTTAAATCTAAAAGGTTATTTGTATAGAAAAGCGAAAAGGTTATTTTCCGACTTGACGTTTCAGGATGGCGATCTTATTAGTTTCCTAGTGACGGAGGTACTTTAAAGCTTCCTGTTTGTTTAAATTATTAAAGCTAAATAAATCAAAGGGTTAATTCAATTTCACCACTAGAGTTGAAATAGTACTTAATTTAAGGATTACAATATATTGTATGCCAAAGTCAAATATATACAATATGCAGTATTGCAAAGCAAGCAAATTCAATGATTAAAGTGGTTTTGCGCGATTAATACCAAATCTGCCCATTGAGCTTTGAAATCCTTTTGGATGAAGATCCATCCTAAAAGAGCCGGATAAACTATCTGGTTTTCAAGTGGCGAATACCCATATTTACTGAAGATTTCCGGAAATGGACTACCATTTGCGGTGTTTTTTTTCATTTTAGGAGCAATTATGTCTGACCCCAAGTTGCAGGAAAAAATAATTGATGCACTGAAAACGGTTCAAGACCCTGACCTTCATAAAGATATTGTCAGTCTTGGGTTTGTTAAAAATATGGAACTGGATGGCGGGAAGGTTAAATTTGATGTTGAACTTACAACCCCGGCCTGTCCTGTTAAAGAACAACTGAAGTCAGAATGCGAAACAAAGGTTCAGGCTATTGAAGGGGTGGATAGTGTTGATGTCAATATGACAGCAGTGGTTCGTTCTACCCAGCACACTCAACCCGTTTTAACGGGAGTTAAAAATATAATTGCGGTAGCGAGTGGGAAAGGGGGCGTGGGTAAATCAACCGTCAGCACCAACCTTGCAATTGCTTTGTCCATGACCGGTGCCAAGGTGGGATTGATGGATGCAGATATTTATGGTCCCAGCATTCCACAAATGATGGGCATTCCGATCAGTTCGCCAAAAGTTGGAGAAGAAAATAAATTTTTTCCGCACGAAAAATATGGCTTAAAAGTAGTTTCGGCGGCATTTTTAACTAAACAAGGACAGCCGTTGATGCTTCGCGGACCCATGCTGGGTGGGATCATTCAGCAGTTCCTGCAAAATGTGGAATGGGGCGAACTGGACTATCTGGTTATCGATTTACCTCCAGGAACCGGCGACGTCCAATTGACTTTGACGCAGAAAGCCCCCTTGTCAGGCGCAGTAGTGGTAACTACTCCGCAGGAAGTCAGCCTTATTGACGCGGACAAAGGTGTCAAAATGTTCCAACAGGTAAAAGTTCCATTGCTGGGCATTGTTGAGAATATGAGCTATTTCGTTTGTGACGGCTGCGACAAGAAACACACAATATTTAAAGAGGGCGGCGGGCAAAAACTTGCCGACACCTTCAATATACCTTTACTTGGAAAAGTTCCCATAATCTCGGCCGTTGTTGAGGGTGGAGACTCAGGTGTGCCCATAGTGATGAGTGACGCAAATTCACCAGCCAGTCTGGCTTATAAAGAGTTGGCAGGGCAGGTGGCGGCTCAGTTGAGCATCAATCAGTCCAAAGACGATACAGTAGACGCTTCTTTTGAATTAGCCTGGAAAAGCTAACCGGCTAACGCCGGGGGTAATAGGTCGATACTCGTTATGCGGACCAACTATTTGGTACTGAGCTTAATTTAAAATCTAAAAAATGGATAAGCGATTATGGCAGCTCCTGCTCCCAAAAATATAAAACAGGTAAATGAATCTACGCTGGGTATTTCTTGGAATGACGGACATGAATCTGAATACCCTGTAAAAATATTACGAGAACATTGCCCTTGCGCAAACTGTATCGATGAGTGGAGCGGAAAAAAATTAATTGAACCCGGTTCAATTCCGGATTCCATTCGCCCGCAGAATTTAAAAGCGGTGGGGCTTTATGCGATCCAGTTTTATTGGAATGATGGTCATGATACCGGGCTTTACACTCACGAATTGCTCCGGCAACTCTGCCCGTGTTCTGCCTGTGTGAGTAAAAATTAAGAGTTTTTTCAGAACCCTAAGTGGTTGAATTTTGTAACAATTTCGAGACATGAACGAAGCAAAATTGCAATATTGGAGTGACATAATAAAGATGGATGAAAGTCCTTCTGCCAATACCTCCCCCCTCACTTTTCTCAAATGGTAGAGGGATTTTCACCCTAAATTAAAATTACGAGTGCTAAACCCCCATACAGGTTAAGTGCTCCGACCCGAACGGGAGCGGTGGTCAGGCCGCTCCCGTTTTTTTATTGCCGCGTGTAGCTCGTTATCCCTTTCTTCGCCTTATCT
>Ga0233449_1003150_pt1 | contig 12304 bp, 6 predicted proteins | sample SI_124_October20_FD_183012 | JGI IMG/M metagenome (GOLD analysis project Ga0233449, IMG submission 183012) | Seawater microbial communities from Saanich Inlet, British Columbia, Canada - SI_124_October2016_200_MG | ecosystem: Environmental > Aquatic > Marine > Inlet | place: Canada: British... | reverse complement strand
TCACACAGTTGATCAATTACTTCCACATCAACACGTGAGTACGTTTCATGATACAAGCGGGTAATAGTCCCTCTATTGATACCTGTTTCAGTGACTAAATCAGATATCTTCATCTTCCTTTCCCCCATCATCCTAGATAAGTTACATTTAATCATATTAATCTCCTATAGCTCATAATGATCCAATATCAATCAGAATAACTTGCAAATGCTCTTTATTGTGTTATAATGATCTACAGAAGGTCATTTGAATCTTCTGTGATGTTTTTTATATCTTAATTGTACCAAAAGGAGCAATGCAATGAATACATTTATGACAGCCAAACAGCTTGGCAGCAAACTCAACTACACACCACGCCACATCAATGACTACCTGAAAGATCGAGTTTTCTTTGAGGGTGAACACTACGTTCGGATTCCTGGGTCACGACGAATTCTCTACATATGGGAAAATATTATGCGTGATTTGACCGATACTGGATCGGCCGCTATTCCAATGGCTAATGGAGGTATCTGCAATGGGTAGCATTCGAACCAGACCAGAGAGTAACACCTGTTATTTAGATTTTCGGTACAACGGGGTACGGTGTAGAGAGCAAACTACGCTACAAGCAACTACAACCAACATTGCGAGACTGGAACGATTGCTCCGAAAAATAGAGAAGGAGATCAAAGTCGGCACCTTCGTCTATAGCAACTACTTCCCCAACAGCAAGCGTGTTGCTCAGTTTGAGTCTGTAGCAACAGCACCAGTTGCTGCCCCTTCACATGTAGAGATGGTAGCAGCCGCACAACAGGCAGCCCTATCCTACTCTGCTCAGCAGCACCCCGGACATGTTGTACCTGCCACACAGCTAACACCAACCTTCAAAGAGTTCTCAAACGTCTGGTTTCGAGAACGGGAGATCGATTGGAAACGATCTAACAGAAGAAAGGTGCTGGATATCATGAAGCTCCATCTAATCCCCCGATTTGGAGGACGAAGGGTCGGCGACATCACCAAAGCTGACCTCCTTGCTCTGCGCACCTATCTCGCCAAAGACTACCGCGCAGGTCAAGGACTCTCTCCATCAAGGATCAATTCCATTATGAACATAATGAGTCAGATCATCGAAGAAGCCGCCGACCGTTATGACTTTACCACGCCCTACCGTGGGATAAAATCTCTCCGTGTACCCCGTACCAAAGTAGACCCCTTCCCCCTAGATGAGGTTAACCTGATTCTGAATGAGGTTAGAGAAGATTTTCGTGACTACTATCTTCTACGTTTTTTCACTGGAATGCGTACATCCGAGATCGATGGACTTCAATGGAAATATGTCGATTTTGATGCCCGTCAGATTCTGATCCGTGAAGTGTTGGTTCGAGGCTATCTGGATACCGCCAAGACAGATGGATCAGAGCGAGAAATTGATATGTCTGCTCCTGTCTTTGATGCACTCAAGCGACAACATGAGGTGACAGGGGAAGAAGATAGCTTTGTCTTTCTATCTAGAAAAAAGACAGCGCTGGACTGTAAGAATATCAATGCGAGGATCTGGCACCCGCTTCTAGAGCAACTTGAAGTGCGTAGACGTAAGCCCTATCAGACCCGCCATACCGCAGCCACACTCTGGCTTGCTGCAGGCGAGGCACCAGAGTGGATTGCCCGTCAGATGGGCCACACAACCACCAAGATGCTATTTACGACCTATTCACGTTATGTCCCTAACCTGACCCGCCAAGATGGAAGTGCAATGGATCAATTGCTACGCAACAACCTCCAGACCCCTGATCTATCCACCGTATCCGTAATTAATTCCGAAGAACACGAAGGAGTATGCCCATGATGACCTCTAAGCAAAATAACATTCAGAAGATCCCATCTCGATCCTACCCCAGTGCAGGATGGAGTGACTCAAACAACAGCCACAACCCATTCAGTCGGAGACGGCATTCTCGCAGGGCAAAACATGGTCACAGTGGGCTGGTTGGCAATCTGCTGGCACTTCATGCCCTCTCTCCTGGCGGCATAGAGCTCTCCAGCGGTAGAGAGGGCTCCAATTCGGACGCACTACAGCAGTGGGTTCACCGTCAGCTACAGTTTCCAGACAGCAGCCTATCTGAGCAGTTGTTGGATATTCTATTGCCACGTTTTGAGCAATATCTACTACAGACAGATCATGAAGGGGGTGTGCAATGAGCAGAACACTCTCTACCTATTTGCACGGTTCACACTACCTGCTCCACCTAGCCAACTTCCAGTCACAAGAGGTTGGTTCTCAGGTGATCCTGCAAGGACACCTGCAAAGCCTTAACCAGCAGCCAGAGGGGGGGCAATTTGGAGTAATTGAGGATCGCACAGGTGCCATACCTATCCTTATTTCCCCTCTGTTCAACGCATCATGTCAGTTAACTCCATCTACAATAGTCAGCCTTGCTGGACGTGTTGAGATCGATCCTCAACATCATTGTCCAGCAGGAAAAGAACCAAGGAGAATACTGCAGGTTCATCTTGGACAACCGGCATCGGAGGCTGTGTTTGAGCAGAGGAACCCTGTTGACCTGATCCCTAAACGGCTGTCCACTGACAATGAGTCTATCCAAAAACTGGGAAGCTGGATTGATCTAATCTTCCATCCAGTCCTAAACCATTTTGTCCGCTCAGTTTTCTGGGACACCAACATCATCAACCCTTTTGTACAGGTGGCCGCCAGTTGGAAGCATCACCATAACTATCCAGGAGGTCTTCTACAACACTCTCTGGAGGTAACTGAGTTGATGGCTTCAATGATGCAATCAACTCCAATGGATGACTCACTGTATGAGATTGGGTTGGTGGCTGCACTACTACATGATCTTGGAAAGATTCACCATTTAGGGCGTCCATTCACCCGAGGACTACTTGACCATCAATCCCTGACATTGGAGAAGATTGCCCCCCATTTACCCATCCTTGATCAAGGGTGGCCTGATGGGGCAACGGCACTGCGTCATCTACTGACAGGCTATGAGAGCCGTTATCGTTCCTCTATGGTATTACTCACAATGCTGAAGTCTGCAGATGCCATCAGTGCTGCAACCGAGGTGGAACAGTCACTCTACAACCGCTCAAAGGTCAACCAGCAGTTTGTTCGTGCTGAGGGTCCAGGGCCTGCTTCAGCCTTTTGGCGTCCCAATGGCAGCAATCAGAGCATCACTACAGCAGGAGAACATGGATAATGGGATCATCGAATGAGAACAGAAAGTGGGCTTTGTTCATTGACTGGATTAAATTTTCACTGATTATCATCACCCTGCTTATCAGCGGATACATACTCAACGGATTTTATAGCGGATCATGGGAACTAGCAGACATGTCCTCACATGTTGCAATTGTTCTCTTGGTGATAGCAATTGATGGGCTTATCAGCTACTGGGTAGACGAGTCATGAAGACTATAAAATACCCCCCGGCAGACGCCGGGGGATACAAGCCTAATTGATCAACAGTGTGACCAACCTTCTCTACACCACCGGTGTTATACAACACCAGTGAACAACAATAGTAAAACCTATTCCCGTCAATTCAAACTTACTTTAACCGCCAGCTAACTAAAGCCAGCGAAAAACAATAACCTCATCGGCAACGCGATCAATTTTACCCTTTAACCGCCGGCCGGAGGCCAGCGAAAAACAATACCATCAAACTATGGCATACGCATTTCCATACTGTAACCGCCGAAAAAAAACTCCAGCGAAGCCTATGTTTATGCGCACTAATTTTGATGACACCCTACCTATCGACCTCCTTTGTGACATCTTTAGCATTTTTTAAGGAATTCCTTACTTTGTGCATCTAGAAGTTCGCCCTGTAGTGCAACAATGGGCGTTAACTGGATATACAGTATGGGTCCCAATGATTTTGAGCAGCAGGAACTAGAATTCCTTACTATTACACCCATAACGGAGAGGTGATCACGGCCTTAACCAGATCCGTTTGTCGATTGACATTGGTCTTATTAAAGACCGAAAGCAGGTGGGTACGAGAGGTACTCTTAGCAACACCCAGCAGTTCAGAGGTCTCATCGAGGCTGTGACCAAGAACCAGGTGTGCGGTTAACTTAGCTTCAGTCGTCGTTAGGCCAAAAATTGCACTTCAGAGTTGAATCCGCGTATTAAAAAAACCTCATAGGTTCAATTGAACCCCTACCATCAGCGCTCTCTCTGGATTACGCCCACTGAAGATAAAGGAATCGGTTACCCAGTTGAAGTGGTTATTGAAGAGATTACTGATGCCAATCGTGATATTCCCCTGCTTTTGTGTCAGCTGATAGCTCATTAGAAGATCAGTAATCCAGATATTTTCATTGCTACGTGTAGAGTCAAAATCAATGGTTCGGAAAGTCTCATTCATGCTAACCGATAAGCCATTAGGACCTACCCATGATAGCGTTCCATCCAAGATCTGCTCACTACGATCCAGTGATGTGACCTGCTCATTCTCAATATTTTTGTATTGATAACCAGCAGAGGCCCCCCATTGATCTGCTGGGATGGTGTTAAGCTCTAACTCTAGCCCTTTTACAGTTGCCTGCCACTCTCTCATCGATTGATTAGTCTGTCGTTCAGGATAGTCACTCTCTGCATGAAATAAGGTCGCTGAGATGAAGGTGTGATCACTCTCCTGCTCCCAGACCAGGTCCCACTCTCTGATGATCGAGCCCTCTACCCCGTTTCTATAGAGTGGTATGCCCACCAGATCTGCTGGGGCTAGGCGATCACTAAGGAAAGGCAACACCACCTCAAAAGCGGCTAGCTTGACTGTATTCCCTTCTCCCAGTTGATGGCTAAGACCTGCCCTGGGTGAAAATTGGTTGAAGGACCAAGTGGTGTCGTTCAGTGCATTGGCATTCTCAACCCGATCATAGTGTACCCCCCACTGTAGATGGCTTTGGTCACTGAGGTTCCAGTTATCCTGAAGATAGAGGGTCGTGCTTTTGCGTTCATTCTGATTATTCGCAACGGTAAAGCGCGTTGAATAATTTGCGGGGATACTCGTATTGGTTTGCAGAGCACCACCAGCAAGGTAAAGTTGATCTGTAAAGCTGTTGTTAAGACCATAACCCCCTTGGTAGCGGCTTGCACCTAAGAGCCAATGGTGCTCATCCTGATGCTGGGTATAACTGAGCTGAAACTGTCGGTAACTGACATCAAGTAGCGAATGTTTTTTGGAATAGTAGTAGTCGCTAGGAATACAGCTGTAGTTTGTCGCTGGCTTCGCCATCTCTCCACAGAGCCACCCGGTTTCATCACTCCAGTCATCCAGATTTATCTGGTTATCCATATCTGCATAGTGAATTAGCAAGTCACTCCCCGGCTCTAGTTTACGGTGATACCCCAGCTCAAAACGGTCCACCTCTGCATCAAAGTGGTCCTCAGGTTCTGAGGAGTCATCATATTCATATCGCGGGCTAAACTTATCTTTTAGTTTCTGCTCTTGGGTGGAGGCAACTACCATCAGGCTCTCTTTTAGGTTGATATCCCACTTGAGATATCCGGTAAGGTCATCCAGTTCACTGCCATTGCTCTCTCTCCATCCATCACTGGATTGGGTTAGTGCCTGTACCTGATAGGCTATATTGATCTCTGGATTAGCGCCTGTGACCAGAAGGCTCTGGTTAAGCTGGTCATGACTGCCTACTTGCAGACTAAGGGTGGTATCAACAGAGGGCTTCTCCAGGAAGGAGGTGTATTCGTTGAAGGTGTTAAAAGCATTGAGATTCGCTGGCATCAGTAACCTGGCAATCAGGTACTCACTGTTTCTTCCCCAGGAACGATCTGCCTGGGCAGAGAGTGCGCCAGCACTAAAAAGGTGTGCAGAGGGGTTGCTGTAGTCAAGAGCGATCGCTTTGGCTGCCTTACTGCTGGCCCACTTTGAGAGGCCGAGCTGATTATAGAGCAGTGAGAGATCAACATTCTTCACTGCGCTATCGCTATCAAGCAGAAAGCGGGAGCGGAAGACGGCTCTGTTGTCATTGAGTGCCATGGAGTGGTGCAGTGCCTCTATGGCTTCTACTGGACGATTGAGGTCTCTCAAAATCAGTGCGCGATAGAGGTGAGGGGTGGGATCGTTTGGATCAATATTTTTTGAGATGTCGAGCACATCCAATGCCTTCTGGTAGCGTTGCATTTGGTAGAGCATCTTTGCCCAGTAGGACCGATACATCGCTCTTCTGGGGTCAAGCAGTACCGCGATACTCATCTCTCGTAGCGCCTCTTTCTCTCTTCCTGCACGCATTCTGAGAATACCCAACCCCATGTGAGGCGATGCACTATTCTCTAGCTCTATCGACTTCTGAAAAGCGCTCTCTGCCTTCTGATGCTCTCTAAGAGAGAGTTCGATAAACCCTAACAGGTTCTGGGCCTCTCCACTTTCTGGAGCCTTCTCTATCGCAGCAGCAATAATGCTCTGTGCTTCTTCAACATAGCCGGTCCCAAAGCGTAGTCGTGCCAGTATGATGGCAGCAAGTGTATTGTCAGGTGTGATCTCTAGTGCTTTTCTCGCCGCTCTCTCTGCTGCTTTGAGATCAAATTTTGATTGATTGACCTGAGCTAGGACTACCCAGCCATCGGTAAAGGTAGGCGCTATTGTGGTGGCACGTTTAGCTGATTCAAGTGCAATCTCTTTCTGGTTAAGCATCAGAGCAGTTAATCCATGCAGTGTGGCAACCAGAGCCGCATTGGGATAGCTATGGTTGAGTTTCTGCAGGGTAGACCATGCCTCCTTGACCCTACCACTATTGAGCTGGCTCCAGACTTGTTTCAGCTGGGTTTTTACGATGTCAGGTAGAGATTGATTCTGGAATGATGCCTCACTGACCAGCTGTGGCACCACCAGTGTCCACTGTACGGAATCAGCGGGATTAAGAAGGGTTAGTTTGGTTGGAGCTTGGCCCGCAACAACATTTGCCTCCTCGTTTGGTTGCAGTTGTAGACGTCCCTGTTCATTGGAGATATCTGCCACACCTTCCAGGGCAGAGACCCGCAACTGTTCTTCCCCCACCATACGTATCTCTAACTCAGTACCACGAATACCCACAATAGCAGTTGGAGTTTTGAACTTCAGCGCAACCTCTCGGTTTTTATTGAGCATCCACAACCCACCTTTGGAAAGGGTTGTTAGTCCACTCAATCCTCCTGCAATTCCACTGTCTTGCTGACCGAGTGAACTCGGTTTGGCTAAAGGATCAGACTCTATCCACCCTGCCGTTGGAGCAATGGCCTCGATGGTGTATTCACTCACCTGATCCAGTTTGATCAGGGTCTCATCTCGTAGCAATATAGATGCATTGGAATCAAGTCCTGTTCGCACGGTAATGCCGGCACTTAATGGACTATCAATTAAGAGTTCTTTGGGTATCTTTTCCCAATGCTTCTTGCCAGCCTCTTTGATAAACACCTCTCCACTGACTTTAATCAAGGCGCCCACCTCTTCATCATCCCAATCTTCAGAAGCAGGTGAAGAGTGTAGAAACAGTAGGGAGATCGTTAGCAGTAATGCTCTTACAAAAGTTAAACGCATTACTGATTAACGACCAAGATCAGAAAAAATGTACAGTTATTGCGCATTTTCACAACGTGCTGCACCGCTGGAGGCTGCATCACTGTAGACAAAATAACCCTTGTTCTGATCCAGACTCTGCAAGCTATTGAGGAAGATAGGTACGCCATCGACATGACTCACCCAATACTTCTCCCATCCCCATATTGCGGCTATCTGCTCAGGCAATTCAGTCTCACTGATAATGACCGGAATAGAAACACCCACACTATTCCAACCAGAATAGAGGGTAAGATTATCAATGGTAATTGGTGTAGTTAGTGCAACACCGTCAATCTCCACATCAACCCATTCGTTCTTTTCAATGCCAGAAAGACTAACCCAGTAACCACGACCTGGCTCCAGATTAGTGATTTCTGATCCTACAACAGTTTGGTTACTATCCTTTTCATACAGGGTGTACTCCCACCCTTTGCTACAGTTAACAAAGCCCCAGATTGATTCAACCTCAGTAACTAGCCGTTTGATTTCACTCACTGAGGTCTGTTGTGGAAGATGGATCAGGTTCCACCCACCATGGAGTTGCAGAATAGTACTGGAGGCATTCGTCGTAGTACCGCTAATAGTTGCGGGAGCTGATCCTCCATCTTGGTTAAACACAGAAACATAGTAGTTATAGCTGGTTTCTGGTGTAAGTCCTGTGTCAGTAATGCTGTTAGCTCCTGGATCAGCATAGAAGGTTTTTTCAATTTCTGTACCAGCCGCATTGAAACGATAAATTCTATAACCCAATGCATCCAGAGAAGAGTCGTTCCAGCTTAATGTGATATAAGTTCTTCCACTCTTTACTGCAAGCTCACTAGGTGATGACAGAACAGGATTCAAGGCACTACTAATACGGCTAGCATCCTTCACCTCGATTGCAAATGGAGACAAGCTAACTGATTCCTGTCCATCACTTATTATGAGGAGGATATCGCTATAGGTTCTTCCAATATCATTTATTGCTGGTGTTCCACTGATCATACCCGTAGCTTGATCAAGATTGATCCATTCAGGAAGGTTGGTAGCACTATAGCTGAGCGTATCTCCATCATTATCACTACCCATTGGCGTAAAGCTGTACATGAGCCCATCAACAGCCACGGTTCCAGGATTTCCTTTAATGGTTGGAGCTTCATTGGTGCTAATGACCTCAATAGTGAAAGATGCTAGCTGCACATTTTCCACTCCATCATTTACGCTAATGAGAATTTCTGGGTAGTGGCCCACATGGCGGTTCTCAGGAATACCACTAATCTCTCCAGTATCCGCATTGAGTGTTGCCCATGGTGGTAAGTTTTCAACAGTGATCGTCAGAGTATCACTAGGATCAACATCAATGATATCCGGCAGGAATCGATAGGTTTCACCTTGAAGCACTTTCTGAGCAGGTTGGCCACTTATGGTTGGGGCATCATTGGCATTACTGACCTCAATAGTGAATGATGGCAGTGAAACTGTCTCTATCCCATCACTGACGCTAATAAGAATTTCTGGGTAGTGGCCCACATGGCGGTTCTCAGGAATACCACTAATCTCTCCAGTATCCGCATTGAGTGTTGCCCATGACGGCAAGTTTTCAACAGTGATCGTCAGGGTGTCACTAGGATCAACATCAATAATCTCTGGTAGGAATCGATAGATTCCACCTTGAAGCACTTTCTGTGAGGGTTGACCACTGATGGTTGGAGCATCATTAGCATTACTGACCTCGATAGTGAATGATGGCAGTGAAACAGTCTCCACCCCATCATTTACGCTAATGAGAATTTCTGGGTAGTGGCCCACATGGCGATTCCCTGGAATCCCACTAATCTCTCCAGTATCCGCATTGAATGTTGCCCATGATGGTAAGTTTTTAACAGTGACCGTCAAGATATCATTAGGATCAATATCAATGATCTCTGGTAGGAATCGATAGGTTCCACCTTGAAGCACTTTCTGAGAGGGTTGGCCACTGATGGTTGGGGCATCATTGATGTTACTGACCTCAATAGTAAAAGGTGGTAGCTGCACATTTTCCACTCCATCATTTACGCTAATGCGAATTTCTGGGTAGTGACCCACATGGCGGTTCTCAGGGATACCACTAATCTCTCCAGCATCCGCATTGAATGTTGCCCATGATGGTAAGTTTTCAACAGTGATCGTCAGGGTATCATTAGGATCAACATCAATGATCTCTGGTAGGAATCGATAGGTTCCACCTTGAAGCACTTGTTGATGGGGCTGACCATTGATAGCCGGAGCATCATTCACCGCTCCAATACGGATACTAACTGCTGCACTATTGGATATTGCACCATCATCAGCAGAGGCGGCAAATGTAAATGAGTCAATCCCAGTTACATTATCGTTGGGCTGGTAACGATAGCTACCTACCCGTGCATCAAGAATGGTAACCGTACCATTCGCAGGTTGTTGATCAATCACAAAGTCTCCCACAAACCCATCTGGAAGATCTGCATCAAATATTCCCTCAACAATCTGGTCTTCATCTACACTTCGACTGCTGTCATATGCCACCAGCCTATTTACCTCCATGCTGACATTGAATGATACAGTCTCATTGGCTGCCACCTGGATCGATCCAAGGCTTAGATTTTCTGTACTGCTATTCTCTACTGTCGGGGTATAGCTTCCAGGAAGCAGCGAAGCAAGGAAGCTGCCATCCACTTCTGTGGTGATGCTGGTTCCACCAAGACTAAGGGTTGCACCACCAATTCTGGAGAAGTCGCTATTACTAAAAACGATTCCCTGGACAATGCCGGGCACACCATTAGTATTGTTGGTAGTAAAGCCCCATACCTCACTGCTCTGCCTGACCGCCCCATACTGATCCACCGCCTCAATCTTCCAGTAGTAGTGGGTAAGGTCTTCAAGGCCAGCCTCTTCACCTACATAGGTGGTCGATGCAACAATCTCCTCCTGACGATAGACCACTGTCCTGAAGTCAGCATCCTCAGCAATGGTTAGCGTATAACTGACTGGGTCTGTTTCAGCGTCGGTGGTATCACCCCAGTCAAGCACCAGCACAGTCTGCTGCTCCGTCTGATCGGCCGGGGCCTGCAGATGGAACGCTCCTGGGGGGCTATTGCCTCTGCGGTTACGGTAGAGCAGTGAGCGTGCTGAGGGAGAGCGTACCTCACTGGATGGATCTCCCTGGTAGTAGAAGAGCTCATACTGCCCCCGTTCATCCAACTGCTCCAGATTGAGCATCCAGCGCCCCTGATCATCCTTTTCACTAAACGAAAGGGTCTCGAATCCAGGCCGGTTATTGTCACCCTTCAAAGTATGAGATGGAGAGCGTAGTGCTAGCCAGGTCGGTAGTTCTGGATTATCGCGATTTACTTCAACATAGATCCTTGCGCTCTGCTGCTCCTCACCAAGGAATTGTGTTGCAGTTATCCCTGTCGGTGCAGAGAGGGCCAGTGTGCCTCGTCCTACACCAAGATATAGATCCCCACTATTTGCACCATCTCCCTGCTTAACCAGGAAGTTAGAGCCCTTCCCATCCCCATTGTCATCCAGCAGCGGGTGCTGCAGGGCATTATCAAAGAAGCGGTTGATACGATCACCACTATGATCCCTACGGGTTAACTGCTCTACTTTCTCGGTAGCCACCGTAAAGGCCTGTTTGAGTGCCCTGCCACCTCCCCACTCCATCATCAGCTCTTCAAGGAAGAGGTCTCTACCCTCCACCCCAGCTCCATTCTCTCTTGGCTCCAGCGGACCAAGGAAGGCACGCTCACCAGCACTGCTGCTTGCAACAATAGTACGTCCAGATGCAGAGAGTGTAGGAATCCATGATCCCCCATTATCACCCCCTACCATCACAATACGCTTCTCGGCACGAGCGACCGTACTTAATGCCCTCTCCATTACATTCAGATCACTGACCAATGCCTCCGGAGTCAGCACAGATTCTGGGCCATCCAGCAGAAGACTCCCCTGTTCCCCAGCAGGTAACAGAATGATATAGAGAGGTGCAGGGGCAGCATTGAGGTTCTGTGGCACCCAGCTCTGTAGCGTACTCTGCAGTGTAGCTGATGAGATCGCACCATCTACCCCTGCTTGACCACTCTGGGGTGAGAGAAGATAGATATCCTCCGCATGGAATCCACGTGCAAGTAGGGTCTGGTAGATACGGTTGGTGGTGCGATTCGCTGTATCATCCACAGATCCCGTTGCAGTTTGTCCCTCTACCAGCACCACATACCCGGCGGATGAGTTGACCTGAAGATCAACCCTGGCCTCGCTTCCCGCTATCAGGTTGGTCTCATCGAAGGTTACCGTGACTGTATACTCCCCCTTGCTGGGGAACCCACTGACCTGATCAAAGGTGTAGTGTCCATGGGCATCATAGCTCTCGGTGGTATATCGTGCAGTCTCCAGACCCTGTCCATTGGTGACACTCAATCGGATCTTACGACCCGCCAGACTCATGCGGGTCTCAGGCAGACGGGTCAGCTTGCCAGTGACTCGTAGCTTCTCGTCCTGCAGGATGGATTGACTAGGTACCTCCAGCGTCAAATCACTGAATGCCTGCACCAAGTTGTTATTAGCATAGCCGAAGAGGATCGCACTGGTGGTGACGTTGCCTGCCAGATCAGTCGCACGAGCTGTCACCGAATACTGGTTCCCTGTTACCCAAGGAATCCCCGTGGTGTTGTAAATCCACCCTCCCTGCTTGTCGATTGTCGCCTCAACCCAGGATGCCCCAGGCTGGAGACCACTCTTGG
>Ga0233449_1003149_pt1 | contig 12306 bp, 8 predicted proteins | sample SI_124_October20_FD_183012 | JGI IMG/M metagenome (GOLD analysis project Ga0233449, IMG submission 183012) | Seawater microbial communities from Saanich Inlet, British Columbia, Canada - SI_124_October2016_200_MG | ecosystem: Environmental > Aquatic > Marine > Inlet | place: Canada: British... | reverse complement strand
TTTGGTAAATCCATTCTGGATAATCAGGTCGTGCATTTTCGTCTGGCCGAACTGCAAACCGAAGTCGAAGCCCTGAGAGCCCTGACCTGGGCGGCCATTGAAAAATACATGGCCGGTGAAGACGTCACTATGCTGGCCTCCATGGCCAAGTTGAAAACCGGACGGCTGCAACGTGAAGTCGCCGACAGTTGCCTGCAATATTGGGGTGGTCACGGTTATGTTTGGGAATCGCCGGTCTCTCGTCGCTTCCGCGATTTCCGCATTACCTCCATTGGTGGAGGTGCGGACGAGATTATGTTGCAGGTCATCTCCAAACTGATGAACATCTCGCCGTCGACACGGGTGTAGTCTTTTGGACCCGCAACATTACAGGTTGAAGCGGCAAGGATGCAGGGCCTGATCAGGGCGATTCCGGTCTAAACGGAATCGCTTCTGCATCGATATATGGCGCACACTTTGAATTTTGAGCAACGCTGTGTTTCCGTTAGAGCCGGAAACGCATTAGCTGATGACGCCTACAGCTTTTGCCAACGCAATTCATGCACATAAGTGCTGCCGGATTTGCTGGTTTCCGGCGCAGTATTCAATAGAAGCTGCCCGTTGTCCCAGACCATGGTGCGCCTCAACGGCTTGCCGATCCAATGGGGCAGTGTCGCGAAAATGACGTCATGGACAACTTCGTCACCTTCGATATGGAAGCTGCCGCCATAGGCCAGGCACACGTCCGGCGTTGGATTGGTGGTGGAGGGATTATCCCTGAAATCCTGACGCATTAGCGACGCCGCCATCCGGCCTTCGGCTGAATAGATAATCTGGCCATGGGCATCTTCACCCATGGGATAGCCGGCAGGTTCCCCGTTTTTCATAGTGGTCCAGCTGACCAGCGTCCAGGTACCAAGCATATCACTCACGTCAACCATATGTATTTCTCCAGATCAGGGTTTTGTCAGACAACTGCAGCCAGCTCACATGCCTGCTTGATCGCCCGTTTTGCGTCCAGCTCGGCGGCTTCAAAGGCGCCGCCGACCAGTGTTGATTTTTGACCTGCCTGTTGCAGGGCATCGTGCAGGTCACGTAAGGGTGTTTGCCCGGCGCAGACGATGATTGTATCAACGTCCAGTACCTGTGGTTCGTTATTGATCAGAACATGCAAACCATCGTCATCGATTTTCACATATTCCACGCCATTGACCATCTTCACACCGCGCCGTGACAAGGCAATCCGGTGGGTCCAGCCCGTCGTTTTACCCAGGCCCCGGCCAACAGGGGAAGTTTTTCGTTGTAGCAAGACAACGTCCCGGTCTGCGCTTTCAACAACTGGTTCAACGCCGGTGACGCCGCCACGTGGATGGTTTTCGAAATCAATACCCCATTCGCGCGCAAAGATATCGATATCCTGCGACGCCGAAACGCCTTTGTGCATGATTAGCTCGGCGACATCAAAACCGATACCACCGGCGCCCATGATAGCGACTTTCCGGCCTATCGGTTTCAGGCCTTTGATGGCATCGATATAACCAACTACTTTTTCATGATCGATACCGTCAATATCGGGTGTGCGGGGCGACACACCGGTAGCAATAATGACTTCATCGTAGCCTTTGTCTTTCAGGGTGTCGGCGGATACGGCTGTATTCAGATTAAGATCAATACCCGCAACTTCAATGCGACGTTTGAAATAGCGCAGGGTTTCAAAAAACTCTTCCTTGCCCGGAATCTGTTTGGCGAGGTTAAACTGGCCACCGATTTCAGAGGCAGCATCATACAGCGAAACCTTGTGACCGCGTCCGGCAGCAACATCGGCATAAGCAAGACCAGCCGGACCCGCGCCGACAATGGCAATGGATTTTGGGTTGTCGGTTGGCGTGTAGCTCAGCACCGTTTCATGACAGGCGCGGGGATTGACCAGGCAGCTGACTTCTTGACCGGTAAAGGTATGATCCAGGCAGGCCTGGTTACAGGCGATGCAAGTATTGATCTCGTCTTCGCGCCCTTCCAGGGTTTTAAGGATCAGGTCCGGGTCGGCCAGCATGGGTCGGGCCATGGAGATGATATCGGCATGGCCGTCGAGCAGAACCTGTTCCGCCACATCCGGCATATTAATGCGGTTGCTGGTGATAACGGGGATGGACAATTCCTTGCGCAATCGCCCGGTGACACTGGCAAATGCGGCTCTGGGCACCATTGTGGCGATGGTCGGTACGGTGCTTTCATGCCAGGTGAAATGGGTGCTGATGATGTTCACACCGACTTCTTCCATGCGTTTGGCCAGCTGCACAATTTCGTCCCACGACATGCCGCCCTGCAACATATCCATGGCGGCGATGCGGAAGACCAGAATAAAATCGGAGCCCACCGCTTCGCGGGTGCGGCGCAGCACTTCGACGGGGAAGCGCATGCGGTTTTCGTAACTGCCGCCCCATTGATCCGTGCGCTGGTTTGTTTTTTCGACCAGAAATGTACTCAGTAAATATCCGGCAGAGCCTATGATTTCGACCCCGTCATATCCGGCCTCTTGTGCTTTCGCAGCACAATTGACGATATCTGAAATCTGCTTTTCGATTCCGGCTTCGTCCAGTTCGATAGGGGTATGTGGCGCGATGCGGGACTTGATGGCAGAGGGTGCGACGGCCTTTTCATTACGGGCGAGGGGGCCTGAATGCAGGATTTGCATACAGATTTTGACATCCTTGTCCGCAGCATGGACGGCATCGGTAATCAGTTTGTGTTGCAGGGCTTCTTCCGATGTCGATAATTTGGCGCCGCTGCCGCCTTCATCGTTGGGGTAAATGCCGCCGGTGATAATCATGCCAACACCGCCGCGTGCGCGTTCAGCAAAATAGGGGGCCATACGTTCAAACCCGCCCTCGGCTTCTTCGAGGCCGGTATGCATGGAGCCCATCAGGGCGCGGTTCTTCAGGGTCGTGAAGCCAAGATCAAGCGGCGAAAACAGGTGAGGGTATTTTTCAAGAGCAGACATCGGGGGGACCTTGTCGGTGCAGGAGTTAAAGGATCAAGCTTGTCGAGCGGCGACGGCGGGCGGGGTTTCAGGTGGTCCGGCAAAACACTGGGCCACGGCCATCCAACGTGTTGCGGTCTCGCCGGTGACTTTCAGGTCTGTGTCTCCCACATTGCGACACTGGGTGACAACCTGACAGAATTCTTCGGCCGGTCCTTCGATACGGTTTGTATCGTTGGGCTCGTTCCATTCCCAGATTTCACCGGAGGGTGCCGTCAGGCGCACATATGGCACGTCTTCCGGTACCGTTTCACCGCGATTGATGAAGGTCCAGCCAAAAGTATTCATGCCCATGATGACGATGTTTTTGATCCGGTCGCGGTTCGTCCGCTGCACACCCAGCAGATCATAGATGGCTTGCGCATGAGACCAGGTTTCCATCAGGCGCGCTGAAATACTGGAACGTGCGCTCATGTCCGGCCCGGCCCATTTGACACGTTGTTTGGGATCAGCCGCGGCAAACGCCGCCGTTGATTTTGGGTAATAGTCATGCCAGAGATCCAGCAAGGCGCGACCCTTGATGTTGTTCAACAACTGGTCTGTGGCTTCGCGCATGGTGGCACCGGTTTCACGCAGGGCCACCATTTCGGCATATTCTTTCGCGAACTGGTCGGGTTTCAGCAATGACAGGTCTGCGAGATGATTGAAAATGTGCAGATGCGCCAGAATGTCATTGATCGTCCAGTCCTTGAACCGGGTCGGGCGGTCAAAATCTTCATCACTTAGCGGGACCAGCAATTCATAGAGGGCATCGCTTTCATCACCAAAATCATGTGCTTGTTGCATGTTGTTCTTTCCTGGTCGCTATTCGGTTTCTTCGATTTCAATCAACAATGTGTCGGCAGCTGTCTGGTTTCCGGCAACGCCATGCACTTCCATCACTTTGCCGTCGACTTCTGACAGAATATCATGCTGCATCTTCATGGCCTCCAGCACTGCAAGCCGGTCTCCGGAATTAACTGTGTCGCCTGGATTTACAAGGACTTCCAGCAAGGTGCCGTGCATGGGGGCAATAACCCGGCCACTGCCGCCTGCGTCTTCTGCCACGCCTGCAAAGGCAATGTGATTTCTGAAGCTGGCGGTTTTGCCCCCAAAAGACAGCCACACAAATCCTGGATCAGGCACGTGAAAATGAACCTGGTGACGTCGGCCATCTACCCGCAACCGGGCGGTACTGTCCCCCACTTCCAGCAAGTCTATCGTGAATGCTGCATCGCCTGACTGAACCTGGTAACAATGGGCATTATCCGGGGTTACAGTCAGATCAAACTCGGTATCATCCCAGGCATAAACATACCGCGAGACAAGGCTTGCACCACTGGACCAGTTCATCAACTGAGGCGAAACATTGACGCATTTCGCAAACGCGCGTTGGCGTTCGTCATGATATTGCAGCACTGCGGCCATGGCAGCCTGCATCAAATCCGGGGTCGTCGCCACCAGATCATCGTCATTGAATTCTTCGGCAATAAAGGCTGTGGTGGCCTCACCCCTGGCAAAGGTATCGCGACCCAGAATATCAATCAGGAAGCCCCGATTGGTCGTCAGACCAAACATCACGGTATCTTTCAGGCCCTCTATCAGGCGGTGGCGGGCAACTTCGCGTGTTTCGCCCCAGGCAACGACCTTGGCGATCATTGGATCGTAAAAAGGTGAAATCTCCTGACCGGTTTCAACACCGCTATCAAAGCGCAGGCCTTCTCCTGTCGGCGGCTGCCAAAGGTCCATGGTACCTGTGCACGGCAAAAAGTCCCGGCTTGTGTCCTCTGCATATAATCGCACTTCAATGGCATGGCCGGAGAGTTTGATATCGTTCTGGCTCAAACCCAAAGGGTGCCCTTCGGCGACCTGAATTTGCAATCCGACCAGGTCCAGACCCGTGATCATTTCGGTCACCGGGTGCTCTACCTGTAATCGTGTATTCATCTCCAGGAAATAGAAATTCTGATCGGCGTCGAGCAGAAATTCAACTGTCCCGGCCCCGCGATATCCGATGCTACGCGCAGCTTCCACCGCGGCAGACCCCATACGCTGCCGCAGGTCTTCGGTCATGACAGGACAAGGCGCTTCCTCGACAACTTTCTGGTGGCGACGCTGAACCGAACAATCCCGTTCCCCCAGATGGATGACGTTGCCGTGCGTGTCGGCAAAGACCTGAACTTCAACATGGCGCGGACGAAGGACGGCTTTCTCAAGGATCAACTCATCCGACGCAAACGCGTTCAGGGCCTCGGAACGCGCTGCGTTCAGGGCATTAGGCAAATCATCGGCGTTATGGACCAGGCGCATGCCACGGCCCCCACCACCGGCAGCAGCCTTGACCATGACCGGAAATCCAATTTCGCTTGCGGCTGAAATCAGGGTTGCGTCGGACTGATCGCTATCTTCATAACCCGGCACACAGGGGACCTTGGCCGCGATCATATGGCGTTTGGCAGCGGCCTTATTGCCCATCAGATCGATGTTGTCGGCGGAAGGCCCGATAAAGACCAGACCAGCGGCTTCGACGGCACGGGCGAAGTCTGCATTTTCTGACAAAAATCCATATCCCGGATGCAGGGCCTCGGCACCTGTTTCTTCAGCGGCGGCCAGGACCCGATCCATATCCAGATAGGACTGCCCAACGGGGGCTGGTCCCAGCAGGACAGCGTCATCGGCCATCTGCACATGTGGTGCGTTGGCGTCGGCCTCGGAATAGACCGCGATGGTACGGTAGCCCAGGGCCTGTGCGGTGCGCATGATGCGGACAGCGATTTCACCGCGATTGGCGACCAGTATGCTTTTGAATGTTCTCATGATCCGGTCCTCACATCCGCGCCACGCCAAAGGCGTTGGGTTGCAGCGGTCTGGAGCGACCTTCCTGAATTGTTTCCAGTGCAAAGCCAATGACCTTGCGGGTATCTCTAGGATCAATCACACCCTGATCCAGCATATGGCCCGAGGTATAAAAAGCGTCTGCCTGGCTGTCGAAATGATCGATCAGTTTTTGCTTCTGGCGCGCCAGAGCCTCTTCATCAATCGCTTCGCCTTTGCGCTGGGCCCCGGCGCGGGCGACCTGGTCCATGGTGATGGCCGCTTGTTCGCCGCCCATGACGCCGGTAGTGGCGTTGGGCCAGGCAAACAGAAAGTCGGGATCGTAGGCATATCCCGCCATGCCATAATTCCCGGCACCAAAACTGGCACCGATATAGAACGTAATCTTGGGCACGCGCACATTGGTAATGGCCTGGATCATTTTCGAGCCATGTTTGATCATGCCGCCCTGTTCGTAGTCCTTGCCCACCATAAAGCCGGTAATGTTGTTCAACATGATCAAGGGCATGTCAGCTGCATCGCACAGCTGAAAAAACTGTGCTGCCTTGGTGGCCTCCTTTGGGTCCATCGGGCCATTGTTGCCGACAACACCAACAGCATGACCAAAGATTTTGGCCTGCAGGCAAACAATGTTGACACCATAACGTGGTTTGAAATCTTCGAAGTCTGATCCATCTACCAGGCGCGCGGCGACTTCACGGACGTCGTAGGGCTTGCGGTAATCGATGGGTACAACCCCGGCGATTTCATCCGGATCATAAACTGGTTCGTCAAAGGCAGGGCGGTCCGGTTTGGGGCATCGTTCGTTCCAGCCCAACCGCCCGATTGTCTCTCGTGCGATGATCAGGCCGTGGGCATCATCTTCTGCCAGGTATTCAACGGTGCCCGTAATCGATGAATGCATTTCTGATCCGGCCAACTCTTCATCATCCGCTTCCTCACCGGTTGCCGCCTTGACCAGGGCGGCACCACCCAGGGACATGCGACCCCGGCCTTTGATGCCGATGACATAGTCGCTCATGCCTGGAAAATAGGCGCCACCGGCGGTCGATGGTCCATGCAGAACAACAAAGGTTGGGATGCCGGCTGCACTCAATTTTGCCAGGCGTGCAAAAGCCCCGCCACCGTGGGCCCAGGCTTCGACCTGATATTGCATCAGATTGGCACCGGCACTTTCGACAAGATGAACAAAGGGCAATTTGTGTAACAAGGCCATGTCCAGGCAGGCGCGCATTTTCTCGCCTGATTTCTGGGTCATGGCCCCGGCATTAATACCGCTGTCACTGGCGTAAATCATAGAGCGAACGCCACTGACAAAGCCGATACCGGCAATGGTGTTGGCCCCCGGAATACTTTTTTCACGATCCGCAGTGTCGACGGTGTAATTGGCGAGGCCATAAAGCTCCAGAAAGGGCAGGCCGGGATCAAGGACGCGTGCGATGCGTTCACGCGGGGTTAACTGGCCGCGTTCGTCAAAGCGGGGGCGGCGGCGTTCTGACAATTGCCGGGCCCGGTCTTTCAGCGCATGTAGCTCGTCGACCAGCGCCAACATGTCCGCGCGGTTTGTCAGGTACGCGTCAGAGGACGTGTTCGTTTTGGAAACAAAGACAGCCATTACAGGTTCCTGGCCAGTGCAGTCGGAACTTCGACAGGCTGGTCCAGCAGCAAGGAGGCAAAGCCCTTGCCCTGGGCATCATTGCGCAAGCTGGCGACACCACCGCCACCCAGTGCGTCATGCAGCAGGAAGTTGATCGCATTGGGCGCAGGCATCAAAAAGCGTTCGGTCTTGCCTTCCAGAAAATGGGCAAAGCGGCTGGCGACAACTTCTTCCGTCAATGAGGCCCAGACCAGCGGCAAATATTCAGGCTTGCGCGCGATCAGACCAATGTTGGCCTTGTCCCCCTTGTCGCCACTACGTCCCCAGACCAGTTTGACCAGCGGCACGGTTGTTGTGTCGCCACTCAGGTCCGGTGCTGCGGGCGGCTGTGGTCGGGTGATGCTGTCGGCGTTGAAGACTGCCGTTGAAGCCGCTTTGAAGGCGACTTCGCGGCCATCAATCTCGATCGTGATTGGCAGGGAATTCTTGGCAATCAGGAAAGAAAAAAGCCGGATCACAGGAGATGGTTTTGATCTTCCACCCTGGAAGCCGGAACCGCTGGGCGGCGTTGCAAGGCCAATACCGCTTGCTTCTTTCAGCAAGATGCCAATGGCTTTTTGATCTTCATGTTTGGCGGCCAGTTTGACCACGACTTCGCGTGATCCGGCACCTTGACTGTGATCGCCATATTGGCTTTCTGCCCCCAGGATTTCGACACTGGTTTCACTGAAATCACCAAGGTTTGATCCGCGCAAGGTATTGCGGGCACGGGCCAGCACAGCGTCGACATAGACTTGCGCTTTCTTGTCTGCATCAATGCCATAAAGGGTGCGCAAAACGCCTCCCCGAAAGCCATCTGCATAGGTAACGCTGACCTTGTAGGTATCGGTAGCCGGGTAGCCCGTTGCCCCTGAGACATGAACCCGGTCCGGCCCTTCCTGAACGATTTTGACGGTCGAAAAATCACAAACGACATCTGGCACGATATAGGCCTGCGGGTCGCCAATTTCATACAGCATCTGTTCAGATACTGTCCCGACGCTGACAAGACCGCCCGTTGCCTTGGGCTTGCCAACAACGAAACTGCCGTCCGCAGACAAATCTGCAATGGGGTAGCCGATGTCGACGATGCCCTCGATGCCATCAGCGATGATCTGTTCCCAGTCTGTGAAGTTGCCGCCCGTGGTTTGCGGACCACATTCCAGAATGTGCCCGGCGAGGGTGCCACAAGCCAGCTTGTCCCAGTCATCAGCCGACCAGCCAAATTCGTGGATGCAGGCACCCAGGGTGACAGCACTGTCGACACAGCGTCCGGTAATAACAATATCGGCACCTTGCGCCAGGGCTTCGGCGATGGGGAAAGCACCCAGATAGGCGTTGGCGCTGGCCAGTTTGGAAATCTCGGGCAAGGCGATGCCGGAATACATTTCGGACGGTGCCAGTTTTGTCAGTTCGTCACCCTTGTCGATCAGGTCATCGCCGAGGACGACAGCAACTTTCAGATCAAGGCCAAGGTCCGAAACCAATGTGCGGATCGCAGCACCACAGGCCCGGGGATTAACACCGCCTGCATTGGAGATGACTTTGACGCCTTGTTTGGCGATTTGCGTCAGGTTCTTTTTAAGCACGACAGCGACAAAGTCTGCGGCATATCCGGCGTCAGGATTTTTGGCCCGGGCCCGGGCCATGATGGACATGGAAACTTCGGCCAGATAGTCATAAACCAGATAGTCCAGGGGCCGGTTTTCGTCTGCTGCGGCCTTTAATAACTGCGGTGTTGCCATGGCGCTTTCGCCCCAATAGCCGCACGCGCCCCCGATGGAAATGGTGTTTGTCGTCATTTGCTGAAGTTCCTGCTCACACACTACATTTGTCCAGCCATGAATATAGTTAGCTAGCGAACCAAATGTCGAGAAGAAATTCGCAAATTTGACCGGGCCTGATCCAGGTTCAGGCGGCAAACAGCAGGAAAATACTGGCGCTTATCAACACACTCAGGGTGAAAACCATGTTCCAGCGGGGCCCGATCTCAAACGGAGATTTCCGGATGCATCGGGCGGTCAGTCTTTCAGCCGCTGAAAAAGGGGAAACACCGGTTACCAGGGCCCAGGCCAGGGTGCAGGTCATCAGGATCAGGACGGGCGAGATGTGCAGTCCGGGCAAGCTCGCCAGGGTTTCAACGGCCAGTGAGACAGAAATAATTGGATTAAAGCCCACAGGTCCCGACAGGCAAATAAACCACAGTGTCATGACCAATACAGCACCTGCGCCCAGGCCATTTTGCATAATCAGATCACTCAGTGCAGCCACATCAATTTGCGGTAACAAAACAATACTGATGAAGGCTGAACTGGCGAGAACACAAATTTCCGAACGCATGTCGCTCAGGCCCGGAATAACCTTGTAGGCCAGACGCCGCCCCGTCATCTGGAAGGCCAGGGGTAATCCGGCACTGATTCTTTGAACAACCAGCCAGCCGATGCCAAATACCGGCACGCAGATCAACAAGGCGCCGATCAATCTCAGGGGAGACAGCCAGGAAAGCAGGAAGGCAGTGCCAAGAACGACAATGTTCAAAACCAGCAAGGGTAGTAACGCATAAAGAACGCCCCGCAGACTGCCGGTTTTTTGAAAAATTTTTGGCCGCGGAAAAGACAGTCTGTCGATAAACCAGCCAAAGGATATATAAATAAGGGCTGTTGTCATGGCGTACGGGGCGACATCGAACCATGTTGTGTCAGGCAGTCCGGTCAAAACAAGCACGACCGCCACGGAAGTTGGTGCCCACAGGGGTATGGCGCAGAACCCCCGCATCAGGGCCATGGTCATGCGTTGCAGGCGCATTTCCCGGATGCGTTCATCCACGTCAACCTGGTCGCTGTCTATTGAGCGCCGAATCATTGTGCCCAACAAGTTGAGGGTGCCCATATTCAATAATACGCCAAACATATGACCCCCTAAGGTCAGCACAGCATATCGACGGCCCGGTGGTTGATCGATAATCAGTTTGCCACAGTGCCGGATCATGGGGGAGGTTTGGGCGGCAGACCTCAGGATATCCAGTGAGGTCACAAAGAAGGAAAAGAAAGTGGCTCTGACAAAGGCTTTTTCGATCAGGTCCAGGGTAATTTGTCCCTGACTTGCCAGCACCGCAAATATCGCGATTGCAACCAGGAAAGTGGCCTTGGCGACACCTGCCATTTGCCGCCATTCAAGGCCAATGAAGACAAGCAAGCCGGTGCCTGAAATAATGATAGACCAGCTGCCAGCACCGATTTCACGACAAATAGCGGCCAGAAATATGATCACCAGCAAAGAAGATGATGTGCGGCGCAGCCGTGAAGGGGATTTCATCCGGACCTGATTTCCTACATGGTCATATGCCGCAAGGGTTGATCAGTGCATCCAGGGCAACAACACCCTGATACGCTTCGAATAGCACATCAGAAATAGGATCGATACTTGGTATTGGATAATATTCTGCCACCTGTCTCTCAAATCCGGAAACGCTTCAATTCGTCCCTGTATTCAGGCAAAGCGATGTCGATGATGCTGGCGGCACGTTGTTCAAGGGTTTTACCGCGCAAATCCGCAATGCCAAATTCAGTTACGATCATGTCGACATCTGTCCGGCAGGTCGTCACAAAGGGGCCACCAAGCTTTGTAGTTATTCTGCTGCCCCCGGACTTGCCTAAGGATGCCGGCATGGCAATCAGTGATATACCGTTTGCGGCGGTCGTTGCCGCATGCATGTAATCCACCTGTCCACCAATGCCGCCCAGATACCGGTCGCCCACTTGCTCCGCATTGATCTGGCCATAAAGGTCCACCTCCAGCGCTGAATTCATGGCGACCAGGTTGTCAATCCGCGCCAACGTCGCAGGGCCATGCGTTACGGAAGAGGGGTGCATTTCAAATACGGCATTGTCGTGCAAAAAATCTTTCAGCCGTGGACCGCCGATTGCGATGGCACCGATGCTGATGCCTGTATGGATGGCTTTGCGTGTATTTGTGATGACGCCATTTTCAACCAGGTCGATGACTTCTTCCGATATCAAACCGGAATGCAAACCCAGGTCCTTGTGCCCGCCCAGAGCATTAAGGATGGCTGAAGGGATCGAGCCAATGCCATATTGCAGGGTCGCACCGTCCTCGATCACGCTGGCCACGTGGGCCGCAATTTTCAGTTCAACGTCACCTGGCTCCGGCACTTGTACGCCTGCAGGCACATAGTCAGAAACGATGGCGAAATCTATCTTGCTTTCATCCAGTGGTGCATCCATGCGCGACCACGGCACATGGGTATTGATATCAGCAATCACCACACGTGCCTTGTTGATGGCATTTTTCATATAATCGTTGCAAAAACCAAGGCTGTGCGTGCCGTCAGGACCTGCTTCACTGAGCTGGACAAAAACGACATCCACGGGCAAGCGCCCACTGTCCATCAGGTTCGGGATTGAGGAATAGTGACAAGGTATAAGGCTTAGTACACCCGCTGCGGCCAGCTTCGAACTTGTACCCAGTGCGCCATAACTTGTCAGGGAAATAAAGTCGGTATGTTCAGGCTGTAAGGTCCGGGTCAGGGAAAGACCAATAAAGGCGTTGACCTTGCCAATGGCTGCACGTTGTTCAATCAGCAATTCCATCAAGGCTACAGGTTCCGATGAAGCCTGTCCCCAGACGATCATGTCGCCGGGCCGGATGTGGTCCGCCAGGTTCAAATCACCAACATTGACGGTCTTGATCATTTGTCGGGTACCTCAATGATGGACTGTGCGGCCATCTCAGAAATTTCGCTTGCTGAATATCCAAGTTTGCCCATGATCTCTTCAGCGTCAATGCTTCGGGCCGGGGCTGTTCGCTGGTTTGATGT
>Ga0233449_1003129_pt1 | contig 12350 bp, 7 predicted proteins | sample SI_124_October20_FD_183012 | JGI IMG/M metagenome (GOLD analysis project Ga0233449, IMG submission 183012) | Seawater microbial communities from Saanich Inlet, British Columbia, Canada - SI_124_October2016_200_MG | ecosystem: Environmental > Aquatic > Marine > Inlet | place: Canada: British... | reverse complement strand
TGGTATTATGATTCCTCTGGGCATTTTCTACATATAACTCTGTGAGGATAAAATAATCATCTATCCTGGTTGAAAAAAACATTTTTTTCTTTAATAATTTTCCAGATCGATCATAAGATTCTTCCTTAACTGGATATAATCCGTCTGTTGCAATCCAGGAAATATGATGGCTGTATTCTGACCTCAGCTCTTTTTTAGGTTTTGTTTTAATCACATAACAGTTGATCTCGTTGACAATTTCATTGGTCTCTAATAAAGTATATTCATTATCCTCAAGATCACGATTGGTCATGTCTTCATAACTCATATCTGATCCCATGAAAGCTTCAGATTTCTTTTTGCTGGATATCCTTCTGATTTTTTTAAATGCCGGCAGCCATAAGCGCATTTCATCATCTTTGTCATCATATTCAATTTTTAAAAAGGATACGCCGCGGTCATCTGCAGGTGCCAGAAACCAGATAATTTGTTTCTCACCACCTGACTGAGTCATTACATGAAGAGTAGATTCTCTAGTTCTGCCCTTTGAATCTGTCAGCACCATGGAGAGATCGGAAGTCATATCATTGGGTTCGGGTCGGTCATATGATAATTTGGCAATATCCATTCCAGTTTGTGCGGATATTTTTTGAGACAAAAAAGTAATTATAATAACGAGAGATAATACGAGTTTTGTTGTGTAATTAATATTCAACATAGGCTAATCCTTAACCAATTTTCTTTAGTTTATTCTTTAATAATTCTGTTGAAGCAGCCAGTAATGTGAGTGTGCCAGCGGCTGTGGATATCATGGCAAAAACCATGAGTCCGCCTATATGGGTTACCGGTAAAAATGTTGAAAATAACAGTGCCCCGAATGCCATATTTGATCCAGCATCTAACACAATGGGATACCCCACCTCATTCACAACCAACTGGCTAATGTTAGTATTTACATCCTGCCGATTGATAATATTTTTGAACTGACTTATGTAATGAATGGCAAAATCAACACCGACACCAATAATTATTGAGGATAGGATTGCCGTCACATGACTTAGGTGAATCCCGAATATACCCATAAATCCAAAAGTCAAAATGACAGCGCTGGATAAAGGCACAACTGCAAGAATGCCCCATAAGAACCGTTTGAAAAATAGGGATGCCATGATTGTAATGAGGGAAATAGAGACAAAGATACTGATAAATGAGGACTGAATAAGTAGATAAATAATATCGTTGAGGACGACAAGCATACCGGTAATGGTTACAGTAATATCTGAACCAAAGTTATCATTTACATACTCCCTTATCTTTTCAACAAAATCAATAATTTTTGTAGTGGAAATATTCTTCATCAAAGCGGTTGTAAGACCCGTTTCATAATTATAATCAATCAAGCCGGAAAAATCATCTGGATCACCGGACATGGAGTACAGCGTAAATAAATTATTCACTTTATCCCGTGACTCAGGAATAGTCTCAAATACCGGATCATCATCCATTACCGTTCTGTGCATCTGTTTGATAATATCTGCAATCGAGATAGTGGTGCTGACTGCTGGATTGGTTTCAATAAAACTCTGAAGATCTAATATATTATTTAAGTTTTCAGGTGATTTCATATCGGCTTTTATTCTAAACTGCAGATCCATGGTGCCGGTCATCTCATTATCCATGAATTCCAGACTTTCTCGGATTTCCGTTCCCCTTTCAAAAAAAGTGATGACATTCACCTCAATTTTTAGCAGGAAGAGTCCAATGATGCCAATTACTACAATTCCTATCCCGGCAGAGAGGACTCTCTTGGGATGGATAGTAATTAATTTCCCAAAATAGTCCACCATATTCTCAAGAAAGTTTGGTGTGGATATACCTTTTGAATTGAGATTCCATTTTTTCAAAAACATCATTGATGGTAAAAAAGTGGTAGATAATAACCAGGCCCAGGCGATGCCAAATCCTATCGTCAAGCCATACCCAGTCAGAGCAGAAAGGGGAGCAAGAACCAAAGACAGAAATGCCACAATAGTTGTGATGCTAGTTAGAAAAATAGGTAACATCAATGAATTCATAGTATCGCGAACTGAATTTTCTACATTTCCCGTTTGTCTCAATTTTTTAAAAAATTTGGTGATCATATGCACACTGTCAGAATTTGCAATAGTCAATAGAATTATCGGCATGGAAGTATTCAGCAAAGAGAAATAGAAAATATCCGACCCTGTTAAATGCAAAATCCAGCCCATGAACCCCATCATGGCAGCAAGGCTCAACGCAATTACTGACATCACCATAAGAACGGCAGGTATACTGCGTAAACTTGACAAGAGAATCAAAACCATTATGATCAATCCCACCCTCATCAGCAATGAAACATCTGCTCTCATCATGGCGGGAATTGTCCCGGTCAGATATGTTTCACCTCCAAAATGAAATTCATAATCACTTAAATACTTTTGAGAGATATCGACTACATTGTTGCGAAATTTATCTGTTGCCACATCTACTACGGGTCTGATAACAACATTAAGAAAATCACCTTGCGTGCCCACGATCCGGCGCTCCATATCCGGTGTTTTTAAAAGATATAGTTTGATATCATTGATTTCTTCAGGAGATAAATCACGATATGGCTGCAGATCACTGATTTCCATAAAGCCATCATCGCTATCCATACGATTCAACGTTGCAATACTAATCACCTCATCTACTTGGGGCAGATCTTCCAGCGCATGTGAGAAATCAAATAATGTTGATAGCATATCGGCGTTATAAACGGACTGATCCCGCCGACCGTAGGCAACAAACATCAAATTTGTGTTACCAAATTCCTCCTGCACGGCATCCCAGGTGATAGTGGATTCGATATCGTCGGGCAGGAGTTTAAGCATGTCATCTTCCATTTCAACAAATCTGATACCAGATGCGATGAGAAGGGTTAGCAATACAGAAAAAAAGATTGTCCGCTTAGGGTGGTTTATGCTTTGATAAATAAACCATTGTTTCATTTTATGATTCATGATTCTGGATAATTATTGAATTGATTTGTGATTGAAATTTATTAATAAATCAAGATTTGATATCATGACTCTTTTAAAAATATCAGTCAATCATAAATCGATAGCTCACAAATCCAAGTTTGGATTTTTCTGTATCTGCATTATTTTATAATGTCTCAAAGATTGGTTTCTGTAGACGGTATTCTCTCCTATATCTGTAAGCCAAAAGACAATAAGCAAATTTTTGTTTATGAGGATATATCATTTAACATATATTTCACCGCATGCGAATCGATATATATATACTATCAATGGCAATATTGTTCAACATGGGGACTCATGTAAAATTATTATGTGAGGCACCCAAATGTGCTATGAGCAGTACTGCATCCTGTTCCTGTTCAACGGTTCCAAATCACTCTGATTCGTGTTGCAAAACTGAGGTGAAATGTGAAACCAGCAATTTGGATGGCTCCCTTATCTCAGATGCGGAACCGATATTCCAAAATTCAGTGATTCTGTATGTGCACAAAATTCCTATAGATTTCAGCAATAATTTATTTGCTGCCACCATTTCTTCAAATCCAGATCCCCCACCCAGCTTAATTCTTAATAGTACATATAAACCCTTATTAATTTAGACATATAGCTCCTAATATCTTTTTATTGTAGTTTTCAACATTAAAACAGGAGTCCAGTATGCAACGCACCCCATTTATGGTGCTCGTATCCGTTCTATCATTAGCGATTATCATACCTCAATCGAATGATAAGGATCATCAACTAAATAATTTAATCAGCAAAGCGCTTGACCATAATCCGGAAATTCTTGCCTGGCAAAGTATTGTTCATTCAAAAAAGCAAGCATCGATTGCTGCTGGCAGCCTTCCAAATCCTGTGCTATCCGGGGGTTATTTCGTCGAACCGGTTGTCACCAAGGAAGGACCACAGGAATTTAAATTGGGTCTGGCCCAGAATCTTCCCTGGCCTGGAAAACTGAATACTCAGAAGTTGATTTCTCAGGCTGATGCAGACATCTCCATTGAAAAATCCCGCCAATCTATCCTAAAAGTCGTAAATGATATCAGGCGGAAATACCATCAACTGAGGCTCCTAGCCACTGAGGAAAATATAACTGAAGAAAACCTCTCACTACTGAAGCAATTTGAATCGGTTGTCCGTACAAAATACAGCACCGCTTCAGCCAGTCATTCTTACCTGGTTCAGATCCAGATGAAGATGATCCGCATGGAAGATAAACTCACATCATTAAAAAATAAAAGACCGGTAATCATTAGTAAACTGGAACAACTCACCGGTGTCGGTCTGGCTGATTTTTCCTTCGATTTTGATACGGCAGAATTTGAAACGGATCTACCCACTTCTTCACCAGTAGGAATTGCAAATAATCCTGTAATTCGAATTTCAAAACTCAAAACACACACTCAGGAAAATAAAGTGACATTAGCGAAATTAGCGTCAAAACCTGACTTTCTATTGGGTGTCGATTATATCATGCTTGACGCAGAATCAGCAGATAACCCAATTATGGTTAAAGCAGGTATTTCTCTGCCAATCTGGTTTGGTAGAAACAAGGCCATTCAGGAATCTGCAAAAGCAGGACTTGACTCCGAAGAATTGAATTTAACCAACGCCCAGGAATTACTTGCTGTAAAGATAGAAGAGATCAATTATAGGCTGGTAGATTATCAGCGTCAATATTTGCTTCATATTGAAGAATTACTACCCCTGGCAGAACAGAATTACCAAATCACCGAAACAGGGTATCTTGCAGATGAATTAGATTTCACTACTTATTTGAATGTGGAAGAAGATCTGCTGGATCTGAAACTGAAAACGGCCAGACTTCGCTACAATTATTACATTGCCATTGCAGATTATCTTGAAATCAGCGCTATGGAATATTAGGAGATAATATGAAATTAACATTAAAAAACCATCCCGTCATAACCGGTTTAATCATCGGAATAATAACATTTCTACTTGGGTGGAATACCAAAGGATTATTCTCAGGCTCTGAGGGTCATGCTGGAAATGTCTCAATCACCACAGAAGAGAAATCCGCTGAGGTTTGGACCTGTTCAATGCATCCGCAATTCAAACTTCCTGAAGCGGGACAATGCCCTATCTGTTTCATGGATCTTATTCCATTAGAAGTTGAAAGTAAAGGTGATGGACCTTCCCAATTGTCAATGTCAGAATCGGCAATGAAACTGGCAGAAGTAGAAACGGTTTTGGTTCGGCGTGACACAGCGACTGCATTGGTTCATTTATCCGGCAAAGTAGAATATGACGAAACTCTCATTGGCACTATCACAGCCTGGTTCCCAGGAAGATTGGAACGGTTGTTTGTTGATTATACCGGAATCTATGTGAATAAGGGGGACCACATGGTGGACCTCTATAGTCCGGAACTGTACACTGCGCAGGAGGAACTAATTCAATCAAGCCAGCGCCTTAAGAGTATTTCTGATAAACAAAGTTCAGCCTTTCGTACTGCTGAATCCATATTGGCTGCAGCCCGGGAAAAATTCCGTCTATTGGGTCTCACAGATGAGCAGGTCAGGAATATAGAGCAGCAAACAGATCCAACCGATAAACTCACTATTTACAGTCCGCTTTCCGGTGTAGTTATCCATAAAAATGCCAGGGAGGGAATGTATGTGAATACTGGTACTGCCATTTACACAATAGCAGATCTAAAACAGGTTTGGATTATTCTTGATGCCTACGAAAGTGATATTTCTCTTTTAAAACATGGTCAGGAGGTGACTTTAACAGTTGAAGCACTCCCAGGGCAAACATTTACAGGCAATATTGCATTTATTGATCCTGTCATGGATGACCGGACCCGCACGGTGAAAATCAGGCTGAATATTTCAAACGAAAACGGTGCATTGAAGCCTGGTATGTTTATTCGGGCTAGTGTGAAAGCGGTATTAGATTCTAATGGTGATGCTGTCAACCCTGGGATGGTAGGTAAATGGGTTTGTCCCATGCATCCTGAAGTGGTTGAAGATGAAAGTGGGGATTGTCGAATTTGTGGAATGCCGCTGATCACTGCCGAGGATATGGGGATTGTTTCCCTATCCAATTCAGGCCAGTTGCCGCTATTGATACCTGTTACTGCTGTATTAAGAACCGGAAAACGCAGTGTAGTATATATTTACAAACCAAGTGATGACGGACCGAGATTTGAGGGAAGAGAAATCTCCATTGGATCCCGCGCCGGGGATAATTACATTGTTCTATCCGGGTTGGACGAAGGAGAAAGTGTAGTCAGTCGAGGTAATTTCAAAATTGATAGTGCAATGCAAATTGCCGCCAAACCAAGTATGATGAACCCGGCAGGCGGAATAAGCACCACTGGTCATGAACACCACGGTAAAGGTACAAACACATCACAAAACTCAAGTGATAAAAAATTAACGACGATGGATGTAGCGATAGATATTTCATCAGATCTATTAAATAAAGTAGTAGATGAATATTTAATATTACAGGATATGCTGGCAAAAGATGAATATCAACATGCATATGAAGCATTGATGGGGATCCATAACATGACTATGGGTGTAAAGGGGGCAGAGGCACTCATGAATCCATCTATAAAACCGGCAGGGGATATCGAAAAACTGAGACAGGTATTTGAAGAAATTTCTATTGTACTTCGTCATGCCGCCGCAAATGGCAAGGTAAGTATCGGATTAAATGAGGCATATTGCCCCATGGCATTTGATTTTCGCGGGGCATACTGGTTACAGAAAGATGAAAAAATCAATAATCCTTATTTTGGCTCCCAAATGCTTCGCTGTGGTGAAATAAAAAATCGTTGGTCTGGTGATAATGCAACGCCTGGGGAGAATCACGATCATGAGTGAGAATCAACCAGCTTCAATGATTGATAAGCTAATTCGATACTGTCTTGAAAATAGACTAATTGTCATCATGGTACTCATGGCAATGTTGGGCTGGGGTATTATTGTCTCTCCCTTTGACTGGGAATTCCCAGGCGTTCCACGGAACCCGGTACCTGTGGATGCAATCCCCGACATTGGTGAAAACCAGCAAATAGTTTTTACAAAATGGATGGGCCGGTCTCCCCAGGATGTAGAAGATCAGATCACCTATCCTTTGACAGTAGCGCTTCTTGGTGTCCCGGAAGTAAAAACAATCCGCTCGTATTCGATGTTTGGATTTTCCACCATATATGTGATTTTCAAAGAAAATGCTGAATTTTACTGGACGCGCAGCAGGATACTAGAAAAATTGAATTCCCTGCCAACAGGAACACTTCCAGACAAAGTGCAACCGGCGTTAGGACCAGATGCCACGGCATTGGGGCAGGTCTTCTGGTACTCACTAGAGGGTCGGAATGATGATGGCGAACCTGCGGGTGGATGGGATTTGCAGGAGTTGAGATCTATCCAGGATTGGTATGTCCGCTATGGACTTCAATCTGCTGATGGTGTCGCCGAAGTGGCTTCTATTGGTGGATATGTAAAGGAATACCAAATTGATGTGGACCCTGCCGCAATGCGGGAACATAATGTAACCTTGTCTGAAGTTTTCAACGCGGTACGAAATTCAAATTTGGATGTTGGGGCTCGAACAATTGAAGTAAACCGAGTGGAGTATGTTGTACGTGGATTAGGATTCATCAAAAATTTAGATGATATCAATTATACTGTGATCAAAACCACTGATAATATCCCCATCTATATAAAAGATGTAGCAAATGTCGCACTGGGACCAGGGTTGAGACGAGGAGCGTTGGATAAGGAAGGAGTAGAAGTTGTCGGTGGTGTTGTGGTTGCTCGATTTGGTGAAAATCCATTGGCAGTTATCAAAAATGTGAAAGAAAAAATCCGTGAGATCTCTCCCGGTTTACCAGATAAACTCCTTGCTGATGGTAGCAGGTCTCAGGTGACGATTGTGCCATTTTATGATCGCACTGGATTGATAAATGAAACACTGGGTACCCTAAATCATGCCCTCAGGGATGAAATTCTTATCACCCTCATTGTCGTCATCATTATGGTAATGCATCTAAAAACATCTATCCTCATTGGCGGACTGCTACCGATAACGGTGCTTATTGTATTTGTTGGCATGAAGCTTTTTGGTGTCGATGCCAATATCGTCGCACTTTCTGGGATTGCTATTGCTATTGGGACCATTGTAGATATGGGAATTGTCGTTTCGGAGAATATGCTAAAACACCTGGATGAAGCGGACGAGTCAGAGAACAGATTGGAGGTGCTTTTTAAGGCTGCTTCTGAAGTGGGAGGTGCGGTAATGACTGCAGTAGCAACGACGGTTGTTAGCTTCCTGCCAGTATTTGTCATGACAGGGTCTGAGGGTAAACTATTCAAACCTCTTGCTTATACCAAAACATTTGCCCTCATTTCATCATTGATTGTAGCACTTACCGTTTTGCCTGTTTTTGCTCATATTTTGTATTCTAAGAGAACTGGCACTAATAATTCAAAAACTCTTGTCAATGCATTCACTGTAGTTATTGGACTGATTGTTATGTTCACCATGAAGTGGTGGGCAGGATTGCTGATTATTCTTGTGGGAGCTTTTTCATATTTTGCGCGAAATTCCAAATTGAAAGAAAAAAACTTAGAAAAAGGCGGTGGAATAGCAAAAGTATTAAACTGGCTTCCGTCAGCAGGAAACTGGATAGTCGTGACTATCATCGCAATTGTTCTTTCATATACCTGGATGCCCCTTGGTGTTGGAAATGGCAGTCTTTTAAATATCATTTTTGTGATTTTGATTTTGACGGTGGTTTTATCCGCATTATTGTTTTTCACAAAAGTATATCCAAAAGCATTAAAATGGTCCCTGGACCATAAACTCCTAACGCTTTCCGGTCCCGGTTTACTTGTTTTAATGGGTTTATTTGTTTGGATTGGTTTCGGAAATATTTTTGGATTTCTCCCTGATTATTTGAAAAGCAATAGAATCTATAGTGGTATTGCCCACACCTTCCCCGGACTTGGTAAAGAGTTCATGCCGCCTCTGGATGAAGGCTCCTATCTTTATATGCCAACAACGATGCCTCATGCCGGTATGGAAGAATCTGTGGATGTCCTGCAGAAATTGGATATGGCTCTTTATTCAGTACCCGAAGTGGAAGTAGTGGTTGGAAAACTGGGACGGGCGGAAACCCCCCTTGACCCGGCACCAATTTCTATGGTTGAAACAATAGTTGGATATAAATCCGAATATAAAACTGATGAAAATGGAAAACATCTTCGATTCAAGGTAAACAAAGAAGGGGAATTCCTTCGAGACAACAGTGATGAACTTATTCCAGATCCGAAAGGTAAACCCTATCGACAGTGGCGTGATAACATTCGGACTCCCGATGATATATGGGATGAACTGGTAAAAGCAGCACAAATCCCCGGGACAACTTCGGCACCAAAATTACAGCCCATTGCCACTCGACTGGTAATGCTTCAAAGTGGTATGCGGGCGCCTATGGGGATTAAGGTAAAAGGTCCAAATTTGGAAATTATCGATGAGGTAGGACTCAAACTGGAAAAACTATTGAAAGAAGTTCCCGGTGTTGCACCGGCAATGGTTTTTGCTGATCGCATTGTCGGTAAACCTTATCTGGAAATAGATATAGATCGAAAGGCCATTGCCAGATACGGGATTCAAATGCGTAAAATGCAGGATGTCATCGAGGTGGCTATTGGCGGTAAGCCCATTACCAATACCATTGAAGGACGGGAAAGATATCCAATTAGAGTCCGCTACCTCAGGGAACTCCGGGATAATATCGAGTCACTTGATCATATTCTTGTACCTGCAGCCAATGGGGCGCAGATTCCATTAAGTCAACTTGCCACCATCAACTATGTTCGGGGACCCCAGGTCATCAAGAGTGAGGATACCTTTTTGTTGGGATATGTATTATTTGATAAACAGGATGGATTTGCCGAGGTGGACGTTGTTGAAAATGCCCAGCAATATCTTAATCATAAAATAGAAATAGGCGAATTGATCATTCCTGCTGGTGTCAGTTATACATTTGCTGGTTCATACGAAAATCAGATTCGTGCGGTGAAAAAGTTGAGAATTATTCTGCCTCTTGCTCTATTTCTTATATTTATGATATTGTATTTTCAATTCAAAACGGTCTCAACTTCCCTCATCGTATTCTCTGGGATCTTTGTTGCCTGGTCAGGTGGTTTTCTTATGATCTGGTTATATGGACAGGGATGGTTTATGAATTTCTCAATATTTGATGTAAATATGCGGGATCTGTTCCAGATGCATCCTATAAATCTCAGTGTGGCAGTATGGGTAGGATTTTTGGCCTTATTCGGTATTGCCACAGATGATGGTGTGATTATCAGTACGTATCTGAAGCAAAGCTTTTCTGAACGAAAACCAACATCAATCAAAGAGATCAGAGAAGCAACGGTATTTGCTGGTAGTAGGAGAATTCGTCCGGCTATGATGACAGCCAGTACAACAATTTTAGCCCTAATTCCTGTTTTAACCTCCACCGGGAGAGGATCGGATGTAATGGTACCAATGGCAATTCCCTCGTTTGGTGGGATGGTATTCGTTATCCTAACAACATTCGTTGTTCCCATACTGTATGCTGCAGTTGCTGAGCGACAATTTAATTCACAAAAAAGAAAATACTAAATAATTTGATAATTGAAAAATAAATCAGAAAAGGAAAATGTAATGAAAATAATAAAAATGATAACAATAATGTGGTTGCTGACGGCATTTGCATTTAATAGTCATAATGATGATCAATCACAAAAATCAAATAATGAAAAGCAACAGGCTACTATTAATGTGCATTTACCATCAATTCAATGTGGGATGTGCGAAAACAATATCAAAAAAGGATTATACAAAGTAAAAGGGGTTAACACTGTAAATGTGGACATTGATACTAAGGTAGGGGAAGTCACCTTTGATCCTAAAAAGATAAGCGAAAAAGAAATCGAAAAATCTATTGCCGGATTAGGATATTGGGCAAACAATACACCTGCGGATAAAAAAGCCTATGCAAAATTAGATGGTTGCTGTCAGATGTCTGAAACGGAGTATATCCAGCTGATAAAAGAATCAAAAAAAATCTCACATGAACAGCGTGATATGGATAAAAAGGATCATGTCAGCATGATAAGGGATGAGCATAGTGCCAATACAAAAATGATCATGATTGCTTTACCGACGATACAATGCGGTATGTGTAAAAATCGAATTGAAAAGAGTATGTCAAAAATGGATGGTATTATCAATGTAAACGTTGATGTTGATAATAATCAGGGACATTTTGTTTATGATACCTCCAAAATTAGTCTGTCGGATATTGAATCGGCAATTTCTGAAATTGGGTATCAGGCCAATAAATCACCGGCAAATAAAAGTGCCTATGAACAATTACCTGGATGCTGTAAAGTAAATTAACCCACACTATAATGCTTACAGGAATTAGATCAATTTTCTTGACCAAGAATGAATAAACAATTTATTATATCTGTAAAAAAACAAACATAAAAGAGTAAAGAAAAGGAATAAAATGAAAAATATTTTAATAATACTTATGCTGCTGCTTATTGTAGCCTGTGGAAAAACGGAACATGATTCTGAAGTGAAACAAGGTGCATCAATGGCAGAATCTCATGAACACGAAGGCGATGATATGGCCATGCATAGTGAACCAGAAATTGCTGATGACGAGCGACTAATCTACTTTACATGTCCAATGGATTCACATAAACATATCAGCCATGTTGATCCAGGAAAATGTGAAGAATGCAACATGGATTTGGTGGCAGGTGTAATTACAACCAAAGATAAAATGGATTATTACGGATGTCCAATGTTAATTCATAGTAGCGTCCGCCAGGATTCAGAGGGAACCTGTGAAGATTGTGGTATGAAGCTCATGCCAATGAGATTGGTAAAATCATAAAAGTTTGAGTCTAATAAATTTGTCGTTATGTCTTGCACTTTTGAAATAGAGGTGTTGATGTAACTGGTCAAAACAGGCTAGATCATTAAACTGGGGTACTCTTCAAAATTCTAAAAATAAATAGTAGATTTGTGATGAGTGCCCCAAGCAGAATATATCTCAGGGAGAATAAAATAAATGAAGGAAGTAGTTTTCAAAGTAAATGATATGACCTGTGGCGGATGTGCCGGTAAGATACAAAAGGCAATTGAGGAGTCAGATGTTTCCTTAAAGGTGAATATAGATATCGATAAAAAAAAGGTCAGTGTAACAGGAAATATTACGGAAACTGATGCAAAAGAAATCATCATAAATACTGGATACACACCAGAGAAGTTTAAAAA
>Ga0233449_1003125_pt1 | contig 12356 bp, 11 predicted proteins | sample SI_124_October20_FD_183012 | JGI IMG/M metagenome (GOLD analysis project Ga0233449, IMG submission 183012) | Seawater microbial communities from Saanich Inlet, British Columbia, Canada - SI_124_October2016_200_MG | ecosystem: Environmental > Aquatic > Marine > Inlet | place: Canada: British... | reverse complement strand
AAGGGATCGATCCCGGCCCGTGTTGACGTGCCTTTGAACGAGTTTGATTATTGTGCTCGTCGTTCGGCCTATGACATGGACGTTACCAGTGGGAACGGTGGATTGCTGCCAAGTTACGCCCACGGCATGGCCATGCGTAATGCCCAGGCTGGTGCAATTACTGACGTTGTCACCAAGCACTTCAACTCCAACATGTCGTCCGCTGATGCCGCCAAGGCACTTGCCCAGGGCGTCAAGAACTCAATGTAAGATCTCCTTGTTTCCGGTCCTGTCGTTTATTGCGGTGGGACCGGGCCTTTTTCAGAAAAAATCCTGAACCTTACAATCGAGATATGTCTTGGAAAAACTGATCGCCAGATATCTGCCGAAAATAGTCGTCGCACCATCCTTCGCGGCCGTACTGTTTTTCGTCTACGGATTCATCGGCTGGACTATTTGGGTATCGATGACCAAGTCGCGAATACTGCCCAAATATGATCTTGTTGGTTTGATCCAGTATGACAAATTGTGGGCTACGCCACGCTGGCTGGTTGCAATTGAAAATCTCGGCATCTTCATATTTCTGTTTGTTGCTATCGCGCTCGTCGTTGGTCTGTTTCTGGCCATATTGTTGGACCAGAAAGTCCGTGCTGAAGGCTTCATTCGCACAACTTATTTATATCCCATGGCACTCAGCTTCATTGTGACCGGTACGGCCTGGAAGTGGATCTTAAATCCCGGCCTCGGCATTCAGAAAGTGGTGCGCGATCTTGGTTTCCCGGACTTTGAATTCGGCTGGCTGGTTGATCCTGAAATGGCTTTGTACACGATTGTGATTGCCGGTGTCTGGCAATCGTCGGGCTTTGTCATGGCCTTGTTCCTGGCTGGACTGCGGTCTGTTAATCAGGAAATCATCAAGGCTGCCATGGTCGACGGCATCGGGCCCTTCCGGATTTACACCGGCATCATCATTCCATCTCTGCGCCCCGTTTTCATCAGCGCCATTATTGTTCTGGTACATCTGGCCATCAAAAGCTTCGATCTTGTTATCGCCCTGACGAGTGGTGGCCCTGGATATTCGACGGATATGCCCGCGACATATATGTACGCCATGGCGTTCAGTCGTGGCCAATTAGGCCAGGCTTCGGCCAGTGCCACGATCATGTTGATGACCGTATGTATCTTCATCATCCCATACCTCTATTCGGAGCTGCGTCAGAAAAATGTCTGATCAAACAGCCAATGTGGCGCGCGCAGGCGGGAAGCGCTGGTCTCCAATATTATTGCGGGGCTTGTTGTTTCTGATCCTCGGTTTGTTCGTGCTCTATTACACGCTGCCGTTATTCGTCATGGTTGTCACCTCCCTGAAATCCTTGCCTGAAATTCGCCAGGGTGCGTTGCTGGGCTTGCCAAAAGAAATTGTACTGGATGCCTGGAGCAACGCCTGGAGCGAAGCCTGCGCCGGTGTCACATGTGTTGGCTTAAAACCCTATTTCTGGAACTCTGTTGTTCTGGTCGTGCCAGCAGTAATTATTTCGACAGCCATTGGTGCCATCAATGGGTACATACTTTCCATGTGGCAGTTTAAAGGATCGAACATCATTTTTGGTCTGATGCTATTTGGCTGCTTCATTCCTTTTCAGGCGGTCCTGCTGCCTATGGCAATTACATTGGGAAAGATCGGTATTGCCGGAAACGTCGCTGGCCTGGTGCTGGTGCATGTTGTTTACGGCATTGGATTTACGACCCTGTTTTTTCGCAACTATTATGTTTCGGTTCCGATCGAACTGGTAAAAGCGGCCAAGATCGATGGCGCCGGTTTCTGGACCATTTTTGGCTCCATTATCCTGCCAATGTCTGCGCCCGTGATTGTGGTCACCGTGATCTGGCAATTCACCAGCATCTGGAACGATTTCCTGTTCGGGGTTTCATTCAGTCAGGGGGACAATCAACCTATCACTGTTGCCCTGAATAATATTGTGAACTCCACAACCGGGGTCAAGGAATACAACGTTGATATGGCGTCAGCGATGATCGCGGCTATTCCGACCCTGCTGGTCTATATCGTTGCCGGTAAATATTTCATCCGTGGCCTGGCGGCCGGATCTGTAAAAGGCTAATTTTTCATGTCCGTTCTGGAAGCAAAAAATCTTTACAAGAATTTTGGCGCTGTCGAAGTTCTGAAAGACATAAATCTCAGCATCGACGAAGGTGACTTCCTGGTTCTCGTTGGACCTTCTGGCTGCGGCAAATCAACATTGTTGAATATTACCGCGGGGCTGGAAGACATGTCCGCCGGCGATATCATGATCGATGATGCGGTTGTCAACGAAGTGCCGCCCAAGGACCGCGATATCGCCATGGTTTTTCAGTCCTATGCCCTGTACCCGACCATGACCGTGGAAAAAAATATCACATTCGGGATGAAGGTACGCAAGGTCCCGCAGGCCCTCAGGAAAGAGGCTTTGGAACGTGTCGCGGGGTTATTGCACATCGATCATTTGCTGGATCGCAAGCCATCACAATTGTCGGGCGGCCAGCGCCAGCGCGTGGCCATGGGCCGTGCTTTGGTGCGTGAACCCCGTATCTTTTTGTTTGACGAGCCTTTGTCTAATCTTGATGCCAAGCTTCGTATCCAGATGCGCAGTGAAATCAAGCAACTGCATCAACGCCTGGGCACCACAATTGTCTATGTAACCCACGATCAGACGGAAGCCATGAGTCTCGCGACCAAAATCGCCGTTATGAATGGCGGCGTTATTGAACAACTTGGTGCGCCGCAAGAATTGTATGACACACCCAACAGTGTCTTTGTTGCTGACTTCATCGGCTCACCGGCGATGAATTTTATCAAGGGTCAGGTGGTCGACGTTGCCGGAAATGCCAGTTTTGTCTCGACCCATAAGGGCACGGACGTCCGGGTCCCCGTCGGGCACTACGGTTTTACAGAGCAACCGGTTGAAGGCCAGGAAGTTATCCTGGGGGTGCGACCTGAATATATCACCAGCAACGCTACTGAGCATCAAGGTGTTGCGTCGATGAATTTTGAACTGACACCAAAGTTGATGGAAACAACTGGTTTTGATCAGCATGTGTTATTTGATTTCTGTGGTGGTGAAATTGCCGGTCGCTTTTCATCAAAGATTGAAGTTGTGATTAATCAACCGCAGACCGTTCATATCGATCTGTCGACGATTTCGATTTTTGACGGCAAATCAGAGCGCCGCATTTGACCTATTTTCTATGACAGTTCGATATATAAAGGGCGAGAGCGATGCCCGGCCCTGGGGAGCCTGGGAAGTACTGGATACGGGTGATCGTCATACGGTCAAGAAAATTTCGGTTCAGCCCGGTCAACAGATTTCCCTGCAAGTTCATCAACAACGGGATGAACACTGGATTGTCGTCGCTGGGGAAGGCGAGGTCACCCTTGATGAACAGGTTAATCCTGCCGCCGTCAGTGATCACATTCAGATATCAGCAGGCCAGAAGCACCGGATTACCAACAATGGGCGGCTTGCTCTTGTGTTGATTGAAGTTCAACTGGGTGATGATCTGAGTGAAAGCGACATCACACGTCTGGATGACTCTTACGGGCGCTAATTTTTCAGGAGAACTTCGTTTTACGATTTTTTGTTCGTAAACAATCCTGCTTTTTGATCCTCTTCAACCTGGTCAGAATTTCGATCCGATACAGGACCATGGCCGCCGCCGCCAGGTAATTCAAAAAACATGCGTTCATCTGGCCTGATGATCTGAAAGCCCTTGGGGTCCAGCTTGCCACCGGACTTCAGGCCAAGTTTGCCAAAAGACCCGCTCATGCCGCCTTCACGGCCACGGGCCTGGACGGTGGTTCGATCAAACATGGCAAACAGGCCGCAGGGTCGGCCATCGATTGTGGCAACTTCAATGTCCTGGCCAAAGCCTCCCCTGAAACAACCATTTCCAGCTGAATCCGGCCGCAATTCCTTGCGCCAGATGACGATAGGGGCATTGCTTTCAACCACTTCGATGGGCATGGCCTTGACCCCGCTTGGGAATGCTGTGGCCGATAAACCGTCCCGGCCTGGACGGGCACCAGTACCGCCAGCATTGAAGAACAAGGTTTCGTAACGATCAGTACCCCAGGCGTCTTCTCGTTCAAACTGGCCATCAATTTCGGGACCGCCACGCAATTGAATACCCCAAAGGCAGGCAGCGCCTTCAGCGGGAACGCGGTCTGGAACGATTTGCGCGAGACATCCCATCACGACCTCTGGCAGGAACTGGCCAATAATGTGGCGGGCGCAAACTGGCCAGGGACGCTCAACATTCAGGATTGATCCAACCGGTGCCTTGACTGTTATGGCTGACAGCGAGCCGGTGTTATTGGGAATGTCGGGCCCGATAATGCATCGCACACCAAAACTGGCGTAGGCGTTGGTGTAGTTGTAAACCAGATTGACGCCGCGTGTACTGGCTGCGCTTGAGCCTTCAAAGTCCAACACCAATCCGTCGTCTGCAACTTCCAGGGTACAGATGATTTCAACCGGCGTGCCAAAGCTGTCGAGCGTAATGGTATTGCTGGCTTTGCCGCGCGGGAGTTTGCGAATTTCCTCCAGCATGGAGGCCCTGGACCGGGCAATGATTTCGTCACCGATTTCTTCCAGATCAGCAAGGTCAAGTTTATCCAAAGCGTTACACAACGTTTCGGCGCTGGCTTCATTCGCTGAAACATAGGAAAGAATATCGGCTTCGACTTCACCAGGTGTCCGTACATTGGCCCGGATCATTTTCATCAAATCGCGATTGATCTCACCCTTTTTCATTAATTTCAGAACGGGAATGGCGAGGCCTTCCTCGAATACCGACGCGGCATCCGGGCCCTGACCACGGCCCCCGATATCCAGCTGGTGACAAGTGCAGGCGAAGAAGCCGATCAACTGTCCGGCCCGGAAGACAGGCGACGAAATGGTGATGTCATGTAGATGCCCTGACGCCAGCCAGGGATCGTTGGTAATCAGGTGATCACCTTCATCCAGTTGATCCAGCGGGATTTCTTCCAGCATCAAGGGGACTGCTGCTGCTGTGGAATTAACATGTCCCGGCGTGCCGGTTTGTGCCTGGGCAAGCATTCTGCCCTGACGATCAAACAGGGCTGCAGACAAATCGCCGGAATCCCGGACAACCGGACTGAAGGCCGTGCGCATCAGGGTCCTTGCCTGTTCCTCAACAATGGAAACAAGATTACTCCAGATGACCTGGAAGCGGATTTCATCTGCAGGATTGGTCACGACATTTGTCCTTCGTCCTGACGGGTAATGATGATGTGCCCCAGGTCATGACAGCTGGCGGTGAAATTCCGGGGGATATAAATTGTTGTACCATGATCCTTGATCAGACCTGGTCCAGTCAGGGTGATGTCGTTTCCCAGATCCTGGCGAGAGAGAGTGGTTGCCGGAAGCAATTCATTTTGTTGTATGTCGTAAAGGTCGGTTTGGGCCGGAATATCTGTTGGCAAGATATCCAGAATATCCTTGATCACCATGTTTTCTTCATCTGCAGATAGACGCAAACTGATGCCAACACATTCAATGTCGATACCGTCCAGCAATCGACGATAGACAGCGATGTATTTTTTGTTGAAGGCCGCCAGCAAGTCGGCGGCGTCATCGGCGGTCAGGTCACGGGCCGGGATTTCAACAGCTAGATGATGTCCCTGGCCCTTGTAGCGCATGAACAGGGTCCGAACCTCTGCCACAGCAACTCCCGGCGCCGCTGCTGACACAGCTGCCGAAACGTCGACAGAAATGGTTGTGAATTCCTGATTGAGCAAGGCGGCGTCAAACTCCGCAAGGATCATTTTGATGCTGCGCGAAATTTCAAAGACCGCGTTTGATTGTAAAAATCCAACCGCTGAGCCGATGCCTGCTGCTGGCGGAATGATGATGCGATCAATGCCAAGTTTGTCGGCTACCTGAACAGCATGCAAAGGAGCTGCCCCACCAAAAGCCACCATGCTGCGACGGCGCAGATCAATACCTTTCTCCCGGGCATGTTCCCGGGCGGCACCGGCCATCTGTTCTTCCACAACCTCTGAAATGGCGGCTGCCCCGGCGTATGTATCCAGTCGCAGCTTGTCTCCGACGTGATCAGATACTGCTTTGTTTGCCGCATCGGTAAAAATCTGAATACCCGACCCGGTAAAATCAGTTGCTGTAAGACGACCCAGCAGCAAATTGGCATCAGTGACAGTGGCCCTGTCACCACCCCGATGATAACAGGCCGGCCCTGGAAACGAACCGGCGCTCTCAGGGCCAACATGCAGGCGTTTCAGGCTATCAACACGGGCGATGGAGCCACCACCCGCACCAATTTCAACCAGATCGATAACCGGAATACGGGCAGGCAAGCCGCTGCCCTGGCGGTGCATGTGCTCCCGTGCCATTTCAAAGGACTCACTGCGCCCCGGCACGCCGTGATCAATCAGGCAGATTTTTGCCGTCGTGCCACCCATGTCAAAGGCGAGGATTTCATCTTCGCCCAGATCACGAGCAATGTTCCCGGCAAATATCGCTCCTCCGGCGGGACCAGATTCGACAAGGCGTATGGGGAACCGTCGTGCAGTTTCCAGATTGCTCAAGCCACCATTGGACAGAAACATGAATACAGGGGCCTGGATGCCTAGTTCACTTAATCCCACTTGTAGCCGTTCCAGGTATGCCGCCATGACAGGTTGCACATAGGCATTGGCGGCGGTCGTTGAAAAGCGGGTATATTCGCCAATTTCCGGACTGACATCGCTGGATAAACTTATGGCAACACCAGGCATCAAGTTCTGTAGTAAATCACGCGCTTTTTGTTCGTGCGCCGGATTGGTGTGGGCATGCAGAAAACAGATGGCCACACTTTCGATCTTCTGAGCCTGCATATTGGCTGCGATATTACCTAGTTCTGCCTCATCCAGCGATAACAATACGCTGCCGCTGGCGGACAAACGCTCTTTAATGCCATAGCGCCACCAGCGCGGGACCAACGGCGCTGGCTTCACGATATTGATGTCATATTGATCAAAGCGACTTTCATCACCCTGAGCCAGAACGTCGCGAAAGCCTTCGGTGGTCAGCAAGGCAGTGCGTGCGCCTTTGCGCGATATGATGGCGTTGGTGGCCAGCGTTGTGCCGTGGATGAAACGCGAAACCTGGTCCGGTGCGATGTCATTGTCAGCTAGAAGTTGTCTCAGTCCGCCAAGGATTGCTTCTTCCGGGGCGTCACTTGTGGTGGGCAATTTCAGGCTTTTCAAGCCCTCATCCGTTGCCAGGGCAAAGTCGGTAAAAGTACCGCCAACATCAACGCCTATGCGAACTGATCCTGTGCCTGTCATCTGGCTGTCTTCAAAAAATCAGATGTAGTCGGCAAGATCAATACTCTCTTCGCCCGGTATCTTCTTGCGTTCAAATTCTTCCGCCCGATGAAAAGGCCAGGTCGCGTCCAGCCCAAGCCTGCCCCAGTGATCTTTGTTGGCGTCCCGATAAAATCCTGGCACATCCGGGATGACCATGGTTCGGGTATCGGCGCGGCCCCTTGTCGTAAAAGCCCACATCACTTCATTCAGATCAAAGATATCCACATCTTCATCGACGACAATACAGACCTTGTTGTAATCAAGATGCGCGCCAAAAGCGGCCATCAGAACCTGGCGGGCATGCCCTTCATATTGTTGCCTGATCTTGATCGTGGTGTTCATCATGGAAGGCGCGCAGGAAACATCGATGATTCCTGGAAGTGTGTTGTTCAGATGTGTCCAGGTCTTTGCCGCTGTCCTGGCTTCCAGCAGTGACAGGTCTTCGTTGGATCCGCACAGCAAGCTGTGAAATATGGGTGAGGGTTGGGTGTAAACGTGCAGGACTTCAAAGACGTGGTTGTCACCGACCTCCACGTAATATCCCATGACTTCGCCAAAGGGGCCTTCTGGTCGGCGGACATTCGGCAGGATGCGGCCCTCGATAACGATTTGTGTTGAGGCTGGAATCATCAGGTCGCTTGCTTTGGCCTTGTAGGATGGAATGGGCGCATCTTTCATGGCGCTGGCAAAGGCCACTTCGCTCCAGTCACCAGGCAATGAGGCCCCACCGGCCAGAAACAGCGAGGGTTCCGCGCCGATCAACATGACAGCGTCCAGAGCATCACCTTTTTCTTCTGCCGCCTTTTGATATCTGTACAAATCGTGGCTACTGCCAAGACGTACACGAAGTTCATCGTCACTCACGTACATGCTGCGATGGAATGACAGGTTTTCGATGCCTGTATCCGGGTGCCGGGCCAGAAATATAGCCGACGTGAAATAGGGGCCTGCGTCCTTGCCGTGATAGGTGATCAAGGGCAAATCGCTGATTTTGCAATCAACCAGGTCAGCGGGGCGATCAATAATTGTTCTTTCATTACCGACACGCGATTTGGTTTGGTCGTGAATGTCGTTCCAGCGGGCGCAAAATCCCTCTGGTTCAGCACCGATCATCTCACACAAACGCTGGCGGGAATTATACAGGTTACTGACAATGGGCATCGCACTGCCCCGGACATTTTCAAACAGAACTGTCTTGTTGCCGGAATGCTGGGCAGCCCTGGTCACAGCCGCCAGTTCGTGACAGGGGTCAACTTCCTTGCGGACAATCAACAATTCGTCTCGTGCCCTTAAATCATCAACAAGTTTTTGCATCCGCTGTCACATCCAGATTTTCAATCGATAACCCTGGCCAGGATGGTCATGAATTATTTTGATTGGCATATATTATGAGTTCGTTAGTCGTTATTAATCAAGCTGTGGCAACGGGATCGATAGCGTCGGGAATTTTTCACGTGACCAGTCAATCAGGGATAAGTGAGTCAGATTTATATGCGCCGGTCAAAGCGCTGCTGGAAAGTCTGGGATATGAGGTCAAGGCCGAGGTCCATGATTGCGACGTTGTGGCGACAAAGGACGGAAATGCACCAGTCGTCGTAGAATTGAAGCTATCGTTTTCACTGGACCTGGTATTGCAAGGCGTTGATCGTTTCAAGGTGTCTGACAGTGTGTACCTGGCCGTTCCTGCACCCGATACGGCGACGAAGCGCCGCAACTGGCGAGCCCGGCAGCGAGGCATATTGCGACTGTGTCGTATGCTGGGACTGGGATTGATCCTGGTTGCGCTGAACCGGAAACCTGGTCGCCAAACCGACATACTGCTTGATCCCGGCCCTTATCAGCCACGCAAGAACAAACGCCAGCAGGTGCAGCTGATGAAGGAGTTCGCCGCCCGGGCCGGTGACCCCAATGTCGGCGGTGTAACTCACACGAAGATTATAACTTCCTACCGGCAGGACGCCTTGTTATGTGCTGCTATGCTGCACAAGCAGGGTGAAGCAAAGGTTTCCGAAATCAAAGCGGCAACAGGTGTCGAGCGAGCAGCCTCGATCCTGCAAAAAAATCATTACGCCTGGTTTGAGCGAACAGCACGTGGGATATACGGTTTGACACCGCGCGGTGCAGAGGAACTGAAGCTCTATGATGATGTGCTGTTGACGATGGCGGATCAGGCTGAATAAGCTCTTGGCTCCCGGCGAAAGCTGCCATACCACGTAACAGGATTTTCTGCACATGGCCGTCATTGAATATTTTTACTCCGCCCACTCTGCTTTCGCCTATCTGGGATCAAGGCGGCTGATGGCCATTGCCAAAGCCGCAGGTGCGGAGATTATTCACAAGCCGAATGATTTACGTCTGGTGCTGGAAGCTATAGGTCTCGCAAATTTTGCCGAACGGTCCGATGCCCACAAAGCCTATTACTTCAAGCGTGAGGTTGACCGTTGGTCTGAATATCGCGACGCCCCTGTGCTTGGGTATCGACCGACTTATCATGACAACGGCATCGCCTTGTCCAACGGCATGTTGATTGCCGGACTGGAGCAGGGGCTTGATGTTGGGGAACTGGCGCATGCCATGCTGGAGGCCCATTGGCGTGATGACGCTGACCTTGATGATCGCCAAACTCTGGCAGATATTGCTCGCAGGATCGATGTTGATCCGGGTCCCTTGCTGGCCGCAGCTATGTCTGACGAGATTCAGGCCTTGTATCGAGCCAACACCCAGGAAGCCATTGATCGCGCAGTTCTGGGATCACCAACCTATTTTGTGGATGGTGACATGTTCTATGGCCAGGACCACCTGGAAATGGTGGAACGTGCCCTCGTCAAACCCTTCAAGGGTGACTGGCCGCCTTAAGAATCTGGTCTTTCATAAGTTGGCCGGCCAGGCCCAGAGGTGCGCCAGGCTGGCTAAAGAGTTTCAGGGTTATCTCCTGATCAACCGTAAAATTGGGCAAGCTCAGGCGACGTAAACTGTTCCTGGCCAGATCATCTTCCACGATATGCGAGGGCATGGTTCCCCAACCCAGGCCTTCACGGATCAGGTCGTATTTGGATTTCAGGTCCGGAACCCTCCAGATGTTGGGACTGAGTACACCGTAGTCGGGATTGGTTTCAGGGCGGTCAGACCCGGACAGGACGATTTGTCTGAAATCGGGAATGTCGTATCCGTCTCCGTCTGTTTCAGGCAGCGCACACAGCGGATTGATGACCGGAATCAGATATACGTGCCCGACGGGTATGATGTCCATGATGGCCCCCAGGCCAATTGTATCGACGGCCAGGCCGATTACCGCACGTCCGTCGTTCACCTGGTTCCACGCCTCACGCCCGGCCGTACGATTTATCCTGAGTTCCAGGCCGGGATAGGTTTCTGCAACGACCGTCAGGGCCTGCTGTATGAGGCCAAATGGTGCCATATCATCAATTGCGATGGTCAGGACAGCTTCAACACCCGCTGAAAGCTCATGCGCCTTACGGGTCAACGCGGTCGTCGTGTTGATCAGATGCAGGGCATCCTTTTTCAGGGCTTCGCCGGCCGGGGTCAGGCCTGCCTTGTGTCCGCTGCGATCAAAAAGCTTCACATCCAGATTTTGCTCAAGGGTTGAGATGCCGTAACTCACCACATTTTGTGCCCGGCCAAGTCGTTTCGCCGTGGCAGAAAAGGAGCCAAGTTCGGCAGCAACGGCAAACATATGCAGCTGGTCCAGAACGTTTGGATGTATCATGTACATTTCCATCGAATAATTCGAATGAATTGATCAATATTATTATGGTATTTTCGATGAAGTTTTTCAATCATGATCCGGTTTCCAATCCTCAAAAAACCGGAAAATTGATATGACCACGTCCGTTATTGCTCAAAAAAGCCCCTTTGCCGTCGATCTGGAAGCTGGCAAGGATTACTACTATTGCAGCTGCGGCCTGAGCCAGAACCAGCCATTTTGTGACGGCGCCCACAAGCCAACGTCTTTTACACCCGTCAAGTTCACTGCTGAAGAAACAAAAACAGCGTACCTTTGCGGCTGCAAAAGCAATGACGGCACACCGTTCTGCAATGGTGCCCACAAGGAACTGTAGGCTTGCTGTCGCTTGCAATCCTGAAGAGGTCAGAGACCCATCCGATCGAGAAAGCCGTACCAGAAGGCTGCGACTTCGATGCCGACCGTGCGTAGCCGATGAAACGGGAATTGTTTGATCGGCGTGATCGGGATGGGGAGTAAATTGGCATCACCGTTCAGGGCGTAGTCAGAAATGGCTGCGCCCCATTGCGTAGCAAGGGCAACACCTCGTCCATTATAGCCCATGGCCATGACAAAGCCGGGAACAGGTTCGTGGATATGGGGGTAATGATCTGACGTCAGGGCCAGCAACCCACCCCAGCGATACGGCCAGGTCACATCGGCCAGGTCAGGAAACATCCGTATGGCGTGATGTTGCAGTTGCGGAAACAAACGCTCAAGACCACCGGCAAAAGTCGCCCCGCGTCCACCGATCAGAAACCTTCCTTCAGCATCCAGGCGGAAATAAACCAGCAGACGGTTGGTATCTGATCCGCTGATGCCTTGGGGCATGATCTTTTGACGAAGAGTATCAGGCAGAGGATCAGTGGCGATCTGAATTGACGCAACAGGTGCGACAGACCGCCCGACTGGTCCGAAAGACGGGTCAGTATATCCGTTCGTACACATCAGGACACGGTCAGCCATGATCTGGCCCTTGTTCGTTTCAACGATAAAGCCGTCAGTTTGTTGATCGACAGATTTCACGGTGACATGGGAATAAATCAAGGCACCTGCCTTGCGTGCCGCGATGCCCAGCCCCAGCGAATAGTTCAGAGGATGGACTGAACCGGCCCGGCGGTCATGAAATCCACCCAGAAAAACATCACTGCCTGTAACCTCGGCAATCGCATCTTTATCCAGCAGTCCCACATCTGCATTGCGGACCTGCCATTGCTCACTTTTGGCAACAAGGGCGCGTAGGGCCCTGGC
>Ga0233449_1003120_pt1 | contig 12361 bp, 10 predicted proteins | sample SI_124_October20_FD_183012 | JGI IMG/M metagenome (GOLD analysis project Ga0233449, IMG submission 183012) | Seawater microbial communities from Saanich Inlet, British Columbia, Canada - SI_124_October2016_200_MG | ecosystem: Environmental > Aquatic > Marine > Inlet | place: Canada: British... | reverse complement strand
TGCTTCAAAATCGTTCAAAATGGCTTAACCCGGATCAACATATGTTTCGACGTGATGATTACTCGAAGTAAATGCAGCCGAAATCGCCTGAATAACCGGCCTGGTCCATCAACCACTGCCATTCGTCAGGCATATGAAAGGCATAGCAAGTCAGTTGCCAATACAGCAAATTGGCTTTTTCCCGTTCGTTTCGATAACTCTCGATCATGATGTACTTGCTGCCCTTGCCGACGCGTTCAATCTCTTTCAACGCCTTATCGAGGTCATAGTTGTACAGATTGTGCAGCGCCCCCAGGGATACGACAAAATCGAAATGTTGATCGGGGAAAGGTAGATCTGTCGCGTTCGCCAACTGCATGTACGGTTTGACTTCCTCCTTGGCGTTTTCCAATCCATATTCGGATATATCCACACCAAAGACTTCAATTCCAGGAACAGCGCGCGTGAACTCATGCATCAGGAATCCCTTGCCGCACCCGACATCCAGAATGCGCATGCCGGGTTTGAGATCGTAATGGCGTGCCATGGCTTCAGCGACCGGCAACCAGCGTCCGTCATAGGAATATCCTCCATACCCATGGCATCGGTCACCGTCCCAATAGTCCTTACCCCATTGGCGAGCGATCGTGGCGCATTCGGCCTTATCGTGATCAACAACCCTTTGGACGTAGTCTCGCGGCGTACTGGAATGAAGTTTTTGCAGAAAATCGACATAGGCCATGGATGAGTATTCTTTCTGTCAGACGATCAAGACTGGCAAGTGAACTAAAACGGAAGGCTGCTTGCACTGGACGTTTCGTCAATCGCCAGGATATCTTCAGCCGTTTGGATGTCTGTTGTCGTAGAAAGTGAGAAATTCTCAACGGCAAAATGCAAGGTGCGCCCTGCATCAACAAATGCTTTCCAGACATTCAGCCTCCGCTCCACACGTTTCGGCATCATAAAGAGGCTGTAGGCAACAACACCGTTAATGTGTGGCAACTCCGCGATGACACTGTTCAACATGATGTAGCAGCCTGGCATAAGATATTCGACTTCAGAAAGTCGGAAATCGATACCATTACGTTGGGTGTAATCCCGCACAACGAGATTTTGCACCCTTTGCGGGACATGACTTCCACGAACATGCCGAGCCGTAATATATCCTCTGCAAACGGGTTTCTGGATCGCTGTCATTCTTCAAACCCGGACGGCAATTTGTAATCCAATCCAAACCGGCTGGCTGCTCTCAGGGTAATCGGTTCAAAGAATTCCCCAGGCAATTTGTCAGCATAAGGTGAAAACATGCTTTTGAATCTGCAATTCATGGACCACCTTGTCTCTGGTTCCAGGTTAATACGATTTCCATGCATCAAGGTCTGGGAAAAAACCATTGCTTTGCCGAAAGGCAGGTTAGGCCAGTGTACGTCTGGTTCGATGGCACCGAAAATATCTTCCGTCGTGCCGTCAGCAAAATCGTTGAGTTTCGCTGCGTGCGCGGCATCTGGTGCTGGTGGCAGGATATACATTCCCTTGGTTTTGAAACAATCAACAAGTGGCACCCAGACAACAACTTCATAGGCAGAGTCACCGTCCCAGACATCAGCGTGAACAGGCAGCAAAGAACTGTCATCGTTGGGCAACTGAATACTGAGATTAATCCGGCGCTGCATGACCAGTTCGTTGCCGACGATCTGATCCAGAACAGACCGAACCAGTGAAAAATAGGTTGCCCGAAGCCAGTGCTGCTGGTTTATGCCGTTTATTACTGCGAGGCGCATATCGTTCAGTCCGGAAACGTCGACATGCCGATGCATATCGTCCAAAAAGGCCTGTTTGTTGTCCGGAAGATCGATGCTCAGAAAGCCGGCAGCAATTTCGGCCACGCTATCGCGAATACGATCCAGTCCCGCTCTGTCTTCGACGGGCACAACCAAATATCCGTCAGACAAGAATTTTTGATTCATTGCCTCTTCGTCCATCGTCAACATATTCGTTACAGGCGTGTCCATGGATTATCGCTAAATTCCAAATGAAGATTTCTTTGTTCAAAACACAATCAACACGGCATCCTGCCACGACAGGGTAAAGAAAATATTTAGATTTCACCTCCAACCAGATGAAGCAAAACCACCGCTTTAGCTGGCAAATATTTATTAACACTATTGCTTTATGTTGCTGCAATTCGGATTTGCCTGGTTTGAACCTCTGTTCGCACCCAAATTCGATGCTGGCAGAATGACAGCCGACAATCCGCCACAGAAACAACTGACGAGACAAAACAATGACGAAACCACATGTCATCCTCGCCGACCTGACCCATACCGCCCAGGGTATTTCGGCGCTCTATTTCCCGCTGGGGGCAGGATTTGTTGCGAGTTACGCGCAACAGGAACTGGGTGACAGTTTTACGTTCGATTTGTTCAAGTTTCCGGAAGACACTGCAGCTGCGATTATTGAAAAGAAGCCAGCTGTCATCGCTTTCTCGACTTATGCCTGGAACTTCCGCCTTGCACTGAAAATGGCATCATGGGCCAAAACCATTCTACCTGATGTCGTAGTCATCTTTGGCGGACCTAACTTCCCGGTCGTTGAAGAAGAAAAGAAAGCCTTCATGTCAGAGCACCCGATCGTCGACTTCTACATACAGAACGAAGGCGAAATCGGATTTGTAAAAGTGTTACAGGCTTTGAACGATCATAACTTTGATCTTGATAATATGCGCGAAACTCAAACCCGGATCACGAACTGCTGCTATCTCTCCGCTGGGAAACTAATTGCCGGCGATGTTGAGCGCATCCTGGATGTGAATGATATACCTTCGCCTTATCTGACAGGTATGTTTGACAAGTTCTTTGACGCCCCACTTGTACCCATGCTTGAAACAACCCGGGGCTGCCCTTTCTCTTGTGCTTTTTGCGCGGATGGACTGAAGTCCAAAAATCGTGTTGTGCGCTTTGAAACAGATCGGGTTCGTAAAGAATTGAATTATATTCAAGCCCGAATTCAAAATGTTGATGAACTTGTGATCACAGATTTGAACTTTGGTATGTACAAACAGGACCGCAAGACAGCCGAGTATCTGGCAGACCTTCAGGCAGACAAAAAGTGGCCCCGGATTGTCAAAGCCTCGGCAGGCAAGAACCAGCCTGAACGCATCATTGAAACAGCATCCCTGCTCAAAGGGTCTTGGATGATCGGCTCCGCGGTACAATCAACGGATGATGAAGTTCTGGAAAACATTAACCGTAGCAACATCGCCACAGATGCCTTCCGCCAATTCATTGATTTCGCCAACAGCCAGAGTGACGGCTCCTTATCCTACTCCGAAATTATTTTGGCGCTGCCGGGCGACACAAGGGAAAAACATCTAAACTCCCTTCGTTCCGGAATTGAAAACAACGTCAACACTCTGCGCATGTATCAAGCCATGATGTTGATGGGTACGAGCATGGCGTCACAACAAACACGTGAAAAATTCGAACTCGGTACCCGGTTCAGGGTTCTGCCAGGTGGCATTGGTGTCTACAAGTTTGGTGATGCTGAAATTCCTGTGGTTGAAACAGAAGAAATCATCGTAAGTAGCAAGGACATGCCGTTTGAAGACTATGTTTCTTGCCGGATTATGAACCTGCTGGTCGAGACCTATATCAACAACGATCTTTTTGAGGAGGTGTTTGCCTCTCTGGAAGCGATGGGAATCAAAACGTTTGATGTCCTGGAGCGACTGCACAGCGACATGGGAAATTTCCCGCCACGTGTATCCCGGATCATAGAAAGTTTTGTTCGCGAAACTGTTGAAGATCTTTACGACACGCAGCAACAGGCAGAATCTTTCGCAACGCGTCCGGAAAATATGGCAAAGTTCATGTCAGGTGATCTGGGTGGGAACGAGCTTCTTGAGCACCGCGCACAGCTGTACCTGGAACTGGACGAAGTCGCGAACATCCTGTGTCGTACAATTCACTCCATCCTTGCGGAATCCTATTTGTGGCAGGAAGAAACAGCGCGTTACTTTGAGCAACTCACAGCTTTTGTTATTCATCGAAAGCAACATCTGCACAAAGACCAGGCAACAAGCGAAAAGAGCTTTGATTTTGACTTCAAGGCGTTGAGTTCTAACCGTTTCAACGTCGATCCAAGAGAAATCAGCTCAAAGGATACCGGCGTCAAAATACAGTTCTACCACACGATGGATCAAAAGGATTATATCCAGAACACCATGAACCTGTACCAAAATCATCCCGGCGGGATCGGTCGCATGATCCAGCGTAGTAACCTGAAAATGATGTATCGGAATTTCGACTACGCCTGATTGATGGCAGCGCGCTGATACGCCAATATTTGTTGGCAACTTACATCATACATGTCCTGCCCACGATAACAGGCCTCGTACCAATTACAGGTCTGGTCAAGGGCCTCTTCAAGCGACAATACAGGGCGCCAGCCCAGTCTTGATCGGGCCTTGGCACTATTAAGTTTCAATAGATGGGTCTCATGCGGAGCATCGGCACTGTTCCTGTTCGGAAGTTCGATGGCTAATCCCAATTGGTTCGCCACTATTTCAACCACTTTTCGAACAGGCTGACATGAAATATCGTCAGGACCAAAATTCCAGGCTTCATCAACACCGGTTTTGTTTTCGAATAACCGTTGCGCCAGTATCATGTATCCGGCGATTGGTTCGAGAACATGTTGCCACGGCCGTACAGCATCCGGATATCTGATAGAAAATTTTTCGCCAGAGTATTTTGCTCTGATCATGTCTGGAACCAGTCTGTCGACAGCCCAGTCGCCGCCACCAATAACATTTCCCGCACGCGCAGTTGCCACGCCGGGACTTTCAGCCGGATCACCCCCCAGACTCGCAAACCAGGATTTCCGCCAGGAGGCCGTAAGAATCTCAACGCACGCCTTGCTGGCGCTGTAAGGATCATGTCCTCCCAAAATATCTGATTCAACGACACCCCCTGCTCGACTGCTTTCTTCGTAACATTTATCAGAGGTAACAATAACCAGTGATTTCACACACCCCGCCTGGCGTACGACCTCCAGAAGGTTGACTGTTCCCATAACGTTCGTTTGGAAAGTCTGCACTGGGTCATTATAGGATTTGCGTACCAGAGCTTGCGCAGCCATATGGAAAATAACTTCGGGCTGAGCATTTGTAACCAAATTACGCAGAGCATCGACGTCCGAAATATTGGCAATGACGCTTGAATCAATTTTGTCCGACAGGGAAACCTTGTCATGGAGGTTTTCGTTTCCTTCAGGTGCCAGAGCAAAACCGGAAACTATGGCACCATTCATTGTCAGCCAGGTCGACAACCATACGCCTTTGAAGCCTGTGTGACCCGTAACCAGCACAGAGCGCCCTCTCCAGAAATCGCGATCTAGTTCCATATCTTCCACGGGGCATCCCCCGACCACAATTCCTCCAAATGCCGGTGATCTCGCTGAGTATCCATACAGGCCCAAAAACCCGGATGTTCGTATGCATGCAACTTTCCACTTTCTGCCAGTTGACGAAGCGGTCCAGCCTCCCATGCCACGTTTTCATCTTTGATCAAGTCAATGACAGATGGATTTAGAATGAAATAGCCGCCATTCACCCACCCACCAATTGAGTCCGGTTTTTCGTCAAAACTTGTAGCGAGTCCGCCCGATACCTGAATGTGCCCAAATCGCCCATGTGGGTGGACGGCCGTCATGGTCGCTTCACCAGCCCTTTCCCTATGAAAACTGACTAAATGATCGATATTTACGTCTGACACCGAGTCTCCATAGGTAAACAAAAAATCCTCATCTCCCAACAGATGCCTGACCCGGCGCAGACGCCCCCCGGTCATTGAGGCAGCACCGGTATCAATAAGCGACACCACCCAGTCTTCGGCATCTTGTTGATGAAAAGTTGAGCTGTTGCTCCCAAGATCTACGGTGACATCGAATTTGTGACTCTGGTAATTGAGGAAATATTCCTTCAGGGAATAACCTTTGTAGCCAAGGCAAATAATGAATTCCTTGATCCCGTAGTGGGCAAGTCCTTTCATGATATGCCAGATTATCGGCTGACCGCCAATTTCAATCATAGGCTTGGGTCGATGGAGGGTTTCCTCACTGAATCTCGTGCCAAATCCACCAGCTAATATTACTGCTTTCATTCTTCCTCTTTCCTCAATCTGGTGTGGTTCCAGGTTCGCAGTTTGTATGAATGTGAGTGTCAAAGGAGGTGTACAAACTACTTTTGTTCCTTTTCGCAGCCAAACACATTCTCGCTGATCGGAGCAGATTCGCAGTCGCGCGAGTTTCAGAAAGAGATATCACAAACTATTTTCTGTCGCACACGTGCGACTACTTCTATTGTTCATTAACCTGTTTCCAAACTTTTATCAGATACACGTTAACAAGTTCTGTTAATGTCACAAAAGTTAAAATGAATAGATAGCTCTGTACTTGTCTCAAAGGCGTATGTTTTTCCGGATTCAGCCAAACAGGACTTCAATTGAAGTATCAGATGTAAAAAACAAATTCGTTCAACATTTTCTTGAAGCTTTGGCCAGGTTGGAAACCATCAGGTATGAATTCACGAACAAGTAGATTACATTGTGAATTATCAATTGCTTAGAGTTGATTTTAATATTATGTCAGACTTCTGCAACTAAATTGCAGATACGTCATCTTCATACTCAATCACAGAGACGCGATTACTTTATATGCAAATAGAAAATGAACAATAATAAGACAAAAATCTTGATACTGCATGCTGGATTCGCTACCGACATCAGCGTTACAGACATGCTGCGCCAGGCTTGCACCAAGAACAATCTGGAACTCATAGACGTGGCGATAGATGCGGTAAATCTTCAAAATAATGATTTTGAACTGGAAATTCTCGACAAATTAAATGGCGATATCGACAAACTACTTTGCGTCGTTTCTCTGAACGTTTCGGCGCTTTATCTTTTCAGAACGCCTGGCAAGTGTGTTCACGATTACCTGAATGTACCTCTTGTTATATTCCTCATTGATCATCCATCAGTATTTCTTGAAATTATTCCTGCAAATCTGAATAACACATTGGTGCTTTTGATCGATAAGGGATTCGAGAAGTTTTGGCATAAGCATTATTCAGGTATCACTCTCTCTTATGTTTGCAACTTCATGCCCTATTCAAAGTATGAAGTTGCCGCCCCGCCGAGCTATGAAGAATATCGTAAACGGTCTGAAAAAATATTGGCGCCCATGCAATTGGGTATCCACAATTATGATGCAATGGGGTGGTGGCATAATATTGATCAGTTAAAGGAACCTTTGAAGGGAATCACCAAAGAAGCAGTGACCGCAATGATAGACGATGCGACGCTGGAGTTTGATGTTTTCATCGACGGGGAAATAGAAAAGCACGGCGTTGAACTGGAAAGTGATGACAGATTAACGATATCACAATATGTCGACTGTTTTGCTCGGCTGTGGCGTCGACAAGTAGTTATTTCCAGTCTTCTGGACTTTCCGATTGTTGTATCCTCCGGTACTTTCCCAAAATCCATCGACGATAGATATCGTGACAAGTTCATTGATACTTCCGGCGACGAAACGATGAAGTTATTTGCCGAACACCAGTTGGTTTTGAATGTCTCACCAGCCATATCCAGTATCATTCACGATCGTGTCATTAATTGTATAAATACGGCTTCAACTCTAATCAGTGAAAGCAATCGTTCTATTGTCCAGTTTCTTGAACCAGGCAGGGACTTTGTCGATATTCCGTTTGAACCTGAAAAGATAAGGGAAAAGGTCGGAAATATTCTCGAGGAACCGCGAAAGGCATATGATATTGCTGTCTCCGGCTATGAAACCTGGCATAACAACGACGAAATTCATAAGCCGTGGAGAGAAATATTCGAGATGATCAAAATGATGTCTCGCAACATGTAGCTCGGCTGGATCGAAAAATTTCTGTCGAACGATGTTTCAACTATCAACCATGTTGTTTGGATTGACCGTGAGGCCAAGGCCTTCAATCGATTTCAGCTGCTCCACCTTGTTTATGTCATGCTGTTCGCCTGCGGATAGTTAAGACCAAACATTTCGACCTGGGCCATCCAGTCAGGATCCTTTGATACCAGTTCGTCAAATCGTCGACTGCTTTCATCTACGACCCGGGGGTGCTTTTCCATCATTTTGTGAGCCTGGGCCAGATAATAGTGTGCGAACGGATGATCGGGGTGCCGGTCGACAACCTCCTGAAAACATTGGGCCGCTGTTTCGTAGTCACCAATTTTCATCCGATGATTCTCAACAAAGTTCACTTCCAGGTTCATCTTGTAAATTTGTCTCGTGATATGGTCGGGGTCGATTCCCGGAGCACGAATAACATATTCCGTCATGTCGACATCGCCGATGCCAAGGTTCTCTTCGTCAATCCAACCATTTTCACGACAAATGCGATGCAATTCGCTGCCGCGCAATGGTGTGGCAAAATTGAAAAGACTCCAATCAAGACCCAGAGTTTTGATGATTTTCAGAGACTCCTGGCGGTCCTCTTCTCTTTCGCCCGGGAATCCGATAATGAAAAATGCCTGAACAAAAATATCATTCTGTTGAAGGGCTTCAATAGTAGGTCTGATCTTGCTTACGATCAGGGGTTTCTTGATGATTTCACGCAACACATAGTCTGAACCGGATTCAATCGCCAGGTAGATTGTATCGACACCCGCCTCCTTCATGAGACGCGCCATTTCACTGTCAATGTAAACGACGGTGACACCGTTTGGCATTTCTATTCGCAGGTTAAACCGAGCCAACCGCCGAAAGAGCTCTTTAGCACGCTCCTGATTCAGCAATAGTTGATCATCATAAAACGTCAGAACATTCATGCCATATTCGTCCACCAGAAATTCGACATGATCAATGATTGAGTCAATACTGGCATATCGCATGGCGCTTCCGTGAAACGCAGGCTCGGCACAAAAAACGCATTTGAACGGGCAACCTCGGGAAGTTACCAAAAAGAATTGTTTGATGCTCTCAACTTCCTTGTACGAAGAATAAGGCGAGAAAGCTTCTTTCATGCTATAGGCTGCGATGTTTACAAGGCTGTAATCAATAGCAATTACATCATCAAGGCTATCGACATATTGGGTCGTCGGGCTTTTCCCTGCTTTCAAGGAGTCCCTGGTTACCCAGGGTGCAAGTTCCAATGCTTTACCTATGTCCTCAGAGTCTGCCAACTGGCACAGTGCCAACTCACCTTCTGAATAACAAACCGCGTCGATATATTCCTGTTCTTCAAGAATTTCAGAATAAGAAACTGTTGCAGCCGGACCTCCGACAACGATTGTAGTCTCGCTGTCATTTTCCTTGATCTGTTTCGTGATCGCATTCATGTGCTTGTAGGAAACGTCAAAGGTGAATGACAAGCCAACTATTTCCGGTTTTGAAGCAAGATGCTGATCCAGAACTCTCGGGATTTCATCAAGAGCATACAAATTCAGATCGAGAATACATAAATCGGGTGCAGTGGCGGCCTGTGCCTTTACGTAGCTTGCAACTGTGAGCAAGCCATAGGGAAACGCAAGGTAGCTTCTAACGCCTTTACTGATCACGGCCTTGGTCGGGGCAACCATATAAGGCAGCACAATGAGCAAAATGTTTTTTGACTTTTTCATAGTTACTCCAAGTTTTTTGTTCTGAGATTATACCCTGCGCAAAAAACCATCAGAGGAAGCCGACACTGCGAGCTTGTATTCAAGTATCTTATCCACTTCAAATTTCAAGGTTTTTCCATCCTTGGCGACCACAACGTCGTCTTGCAACGATTTCAAATATTGCTGAAGTGCTGTTTTAGGATTGTTTCCCTTCCCCCAGGGGCGATCAAATACCTTCCCGGAAGGCAAGTCTTCAATACCGCTGTCCCAGATAACACAATAGCTGCCCGGCGTGACCAAAGGAGCATATGCTTTCAGTTCACCGAGCACGTGTTCGTGCGTATGGTTTGAATCCAGCATTACCAGGACTTTGGAGTATCCCTTGGCCGCTTCATGGACTCGACTGACAATATCAGCATCAACGGATGAACCCTCAATCATCTCGATAAGATGGGACATGGGGTGCTCCTCAATCGCCTTTTTGTTGTGCGCCCGGATATCAATATCAACGCCGAGAACCTTGCGTTGCGATGCTTGTGGTACAAGTGAGGCCCCCGCCTCGGCAGCGTCGCAATAATCCAGATGTGCCAGCATTGAAGCAGAAAGGATCAAGGAACCGCCGTGGGCAATTCCCGTTTCGATAACAAGGTCTGGCCTGGAACTCCATATTAATTCCTGGACCGCGTATATATCCTGTGGAACCTGAATAATGGGTCGGCCCATCCATGAAAAATTGTAGCCATATTGCAAACGCACAGCGTGGCGCAGCCACTCCTGCGACGCCGCCTTGAATTCGGGGTCGGACCCAACCCTTTCGACATTCTCTGCGACAAAACTCTCATGCTCATTCATTGAATAAGTGTCCCAAATTGCAAAAATTTGCGTGATCGTGACGAACAAGTATACCTGTGCACCAAACGTTTTTCTGTACGAACTCGCCTGGTGTGTCCACGTTCAAACCTTCCCCCAAAATTCCATCGGCTCGTACGCAGGATATGGATAGTGACCGAAATTCAATTCTATTTTCCAACCCTCCTCAGAAATTTTGTTTTCAACAAGTTTTCGGATAGAAATTGGATTACCCGAGCAAATATTCCGAACCTCGGTTTTTCCGGTCTCCAATGCCATGGACACCAATTCGGCGGTCGCCTCCTTCACTGGCATGTAATCCCTGAGTTGTTCTCCACCTGACATATTGAAAACTTTGTCGCCGTTTTCCACTGCTGCTTCCAGTGTTGGCAAAATGGCATTTTTTCCCTGCCCAAAACCATAGAGGTAAAACAGCCGTGCCCAACGCAATGAAAATTTGAATTCGCTTTGCAATTTTTTGAGCTGAAGATGGAGCGATGCTTTGGCCTCGCCATACGCAGTAACAGGTTGAGCATGCAAATCTGGCGAAAGTTCGCCAGATTGCATGCCATATTCGAAGCAGGTTCCACTTACGGCAACGTTTTCAAGGCCCGACGAGACGGCTGATTTAATGAAACGAAAATGAGCGGGTAGTTCCTGTTCCAGATGACTCGTCGAGTGATAATTCGGCAACCCTCCCCACGCCAAATGGATCAAGACATCAGGTTGCTGCATCACGCTGAAAACATCATCAGGAGGGGACTGAATATCGATAGGGACGACCAGATGGTGGGAGAGCGAAGTCGGCACCTCGGTCGATGGTCGCATTACCAGGATAGGCGAAATGTTCAGGCGCTCAAGTTCCTTGACCACATATCTGCCCAAAAATCCACTTGCACCAGTCACCGCAACTTTCATTTGCCGCTGTCCCACACGATGATATCCAAAATACACATCAGTTGTTGCCTTTTGTTTCCGGCAACCCGTACAGAACGGCACCGGTTCCACACCAGCCATGTAGGCGCATCAGAAATTTGTAGTCCGGAAATTCGTCCATAACCCAGCGCGGTAATTCCCAGAGGCCATTAGTGTTGTGATAAGTTGTCACAGCAATAATTGGACGATGATCCGCAATTAGCTTTCGAGCACCTTTCAACGCATACAATTCAGCACCTTCGAGGTGCATTTTGATAAAACCCGGGGCCAATGACAAATCATCCAAAGCGATCACTTTGAGAGCTTCTTCGCCAAGTTCAGAAACTTGCGAAGCGTAACCCAGGCTCCCAAAAAACAATTGCTCTCCAACGTGTTCCCCGGCAATTGCCGATATAATCTCCAGCTTATTTTTAATTGTAGTTGGTAAATTTTTCTTGAAAGTTTTCAATTTTTTCAAGTTGTTTTTATCTGGTTCGATGGCCCATATTTTGTCAAAATCCGGGCCAACCAGGTTTATAAATTGTTCCGCAACTTCACCAACGTGAGCCCCGACATCAAGGAACGATTTGTGATCTGACAATCTGTTCAATATTTCCGGAATAAAATAACGGTTATCGGTTGTGACAGGTGCCTGCTCGAAGTTCCATTCCTCTCGCAATAATCTCCATGCAATGAATTGGAGGTGATGAGCCCTTGAAATATCGTCATCCCAGCCCTCAAGAACATCATTGATCATTGAAATGTCATGCGTTGAAAATGGATCAGCGAACCATCCGTTCGAAAGTGGATGGCGGTCCCTGAAAGCCTCTGTTAAGTCGTAAAAGGGTACGACATTCGTCCATCCTCCGGCGATCAGATTTGTACTGATATCCGCATAGCGGGCAGTGACAACAGAAACAGCAAGCAATATCCCTTCTTTTCGTTTCGCGTCAACTTCTTCAGGCGTGAAT
>Ga0233449_1003114_pt1 | contig 12381 bp, 15 predicted proteins | sample SI_124_October20_FD_183012 | JGI IMG/M metagenome (GOLD analysis project Ga0233449, IMG submission 183012) | Seawater microbial communities from Saanich Inlet, British Columbia, Canada - SI_124_October2016_200_MG | ecosystem: Environmental > Aquatic > Marine > Inlet | place: Canada: British... | reverse complement strand
GCGATTGTCTCCCTCGAACTGGCCATCCAACATGAAGGAACGGTCTGTTGTCAGCGCCAGCTCCAGCAAGATGCCGGTAAAGCAGCTGGCAGGTTCAATCATCGCCATCAAGGTCCGGGCAGAAAGGTCCAGACGCTTCATGGTACGTTTAAGGTACAAAGTAACCTCACGCACAAACCAGTTGTCTGCATTGGCTGCCAGGGCATTGTCGGCGGATACGACGTTTTCGGAAGAACCTTCTGTACGCAAGACCCAGGTTCCGATCTCGGCTTCGTTGGCGCGCAGGTGAAGCATGGCGTCGTCAAGTTCGCGTGCCATCTTGAAAGGCCAGAAATCTGCGCCGGCCTCAACAATGGCGGATGCGTCTTGCGGGCAGGCTTCAGCCGGCGCTTTGACCAGGATATTTGCGCAACGTAATTCGCGATCAATTTCAATATCAACCAGATCGTATTTGATTGTATTTTCGTCAATTGTACGGTTGATCGGTGTCATGGCAACGCCGCTGGCGTCTGCCGGGCGGTCCGACCTGGCGGCTTCTGCAGCCGCAAACGCACCGACATGATCCATCAATTTCGATTTTGGCACGACTTCGTCGATCAGTTTCCAGTCAACGGCGCGTTGGCCTTTGATACCTTCTTCGATGGTGCAAAAGAAATCGGCCCGGTCGCGGCGCACCATGCGTTTGTCGACGACACGTGTAAGACCACCTGTACCAGGCAAGACAGCAAGCAAAGGTACTTCCGGCAATGAGACAGAAGTGTTGCCGTCGTCGGCCATAACGATGTAATCCGTCGCAAGTGCCAGCTCATAACCGCCGCCAGCGCAGGGGCCGTTGACGGCTGTTATGTAACGCTGGTGTGAATTATCACTCGCATCTTCAATGGAGTTGCGGGTTTCGTTGGTAAATTTGCAGAAATTCACTTTGTGCGCATGGCTTGAGGCACCCAGCATCTTGATGTTGGCTCCGGCACAAAAGATATTGTCTTTCGCTGAAGTCATGATCACGGCACCAATTTCAGGGTGTTCGAACCGCAGGCGCTGGATCGCATCAAACAGTTCAATGTCGACGCTGAGGTCATAGGAATTCAGCTTCAACTGGTAGCCGGGTACAAGCCCCGCATCCTCATCAACATCCATAGCCAGTGTGGCTACATTTCCGTCGAAAGTCAGCTTCCAGTGTTTGTACTGTTCCGGCGAGGTGCGAAAGTCGATCATCAGTAGTGCCTTCCCATGTTAATGGTGCCTGGTTTCTTTATTCGTATCTTGCCAAATCCGGATTTTGTTGGTCCAGGACAGTAGGTATTGGACTGAAAAGTGGATTTGGCCGTAAATTTCAAGTGCAGTTTGGACGCGTTCCAAATTGATATTGGCAATATAATGCATATTTAGAATTTGACAAGAACTATTTTTCATCTTGATCAAAGTCATTTGAAAGACAAGGGTAATTGTCGCGATTACAATCCTTCGGCGCGCGCACGCTGGCAAACTGAAACCAGTTCATCGAGGCATTCTTCGACGTTTCGCCCACTCGTATCGACAATAGCGTCAGCCTTGCGATACAAGGCATCCCTTCCTTCCAGGATATGCTCCAGGTCCTGCATGGCTTCCTTGTTATCAGCCATGGGTCTGGTGTCACCCTGCGCCAGAACTCGTTCCATATGTTCTGCGGGGGAGGCTCTCAGCCAGACAGTATAGCACGATCCCAAAAGCAGCTCGTATGTGGCAGCTTCGACCACCAGGCCGCCACCTGTTTCAATAACGACGGATGAATGTTCCTGCAGTAACTTTTCCAACACACGTCGTTCCTGACGGCGATAGCCAATTTGTCCGGAGAGAGAAAATATCTCATTTGCACTGATCCCGGCGTCACGTTCAATTTCTGACGCTAACTCAATGAAATCATTCGAAAAAATATCTGCTAACAAGTGACCAAGTGTACTTTTCCCTGAGCCACGCAAGCCGATCAGTGCTATCCTTTGGGCCCGTCCCTGGCGGGCGCCAAACAAGCCGCCAACCATGCGGTGCGCACGGTCAAGATCATCCGGGTCCAGTTGGGAAAGCTGTTCAATGATGAGGTGAAGTTCGCTTGGCCAGGCTTTGCCTTCCCTTACAAGATCCGCAATATCGACGTTCATCGCATGGGCGACCTGGCGCAACAAGACGATGGAAATATTGCCTTGCCCGTTTTCGAGCTGGGCGAGATAGCGCTCGGACACGCCTGAATCCCGCGCCAGGTCCTTGCGGGTCATACCACGCTGGGCGCGGGCTTTTCGAACACGACTACCCAGCTCTGCGAGGTAGTTGTCGGTCATTTCGGTTTCTGCACCGCTTGTAGTCACGTGCCGATCCCCCGGGAATGCTCACATAGACGGTGAGCCATGAATTGCAGCCAGGCTGCAATCTGACGGTCAGGAATGAAGACTTGTTCATTTGACGTAACATGCATTATAGTGCGTTTGTAGACAAAAAGTAAGTCTGGATGCAAAATAATGCATCTACCACCATATCAGCAGGGCAGGGCGCTATGGACATACAGAAATTTGGGGATTTGATCTCACAGGTAACAGAAAAATTGCAGGGACGTGAAGTCGATGCGTCGTTGACCGGGTTTCTGAATGAAGCTGTACCGGCTGATGGTGACTTGTTTCAGCAAATTACAGCGGCTTGTCATGCGGGCATTGCCGATGGCTGGCTTTGCCAGCACTCTGCTGGTGGTATCGATTATGGCAGGGCAATCAAGCAAGGACCTGCAACCCACGACTTCTCAGTCGATGTTGTTCGCATGAAAGACATCAAAGGGCCACATCATGCACATCCCAACGGGGAAATTGACATGAATATGCCAATCGACCCTGACGCCAAATTTGATGGTATTGGAAAAGGATGGCTGGTTTATGGTGCAGGCACGGCCCATCATCCAACAGTAACTGATGGTGAATCGCTGGTACTTTACTTGTTACCCGGTGGCGCTATCGAATTTACGCGAAATTGAAACTGACTTCGATTTTATTCAAAGCCCGGAAGCGCTGGTGGGTGCACATTCCAGATAAAGCAGTGTCGTGAGGCACGAACAGGAGATGATTTATGTCCGTTTATACGAATGTTGACCATTCAACAAATCCGCCAACTGTAGAAGTGCCGCGTGATTACAATGCAGCCACAGATTTTGTTGATCGCCATCTTGACCAGGGTCGGGCGGACAAAGTTGCTATTCTGGATGAAACTGGCAGTCATACCTATGGTGCTTTGGCCGACCGCGTAAACCGATCCGGTAATGCTTTGCTGGCGCTGGGTGCCGTCATGGAACAACGCATTATGATGTGTGTTCTGGATACCATTGATTTTCCGGCAGTATTTTTTGGTGCCATGAAAGCTGGCCTGGTTCCCGTTGCGACAAACACTTTGCTGACGACCAAAGATTACGACTACATGCTTTCAGACAGCCGGGCCCGGGTGCTTGTGGTCAGCGATTTACTCTATGAAAAATTCGAACCACTTCTGACCGACGCAAAGTTTCTTGATCAAGTCATTATCGCAGGACAGGGGGCATCCGAGATTGCCAAACGCGATGGTCATCTGGTTCTTGATGATCTGATCGCCGCGGCGTCAGGCAAACTTGGTACAGCACCGACTGTCGCGGATGATGCAGGGTTCTGGCTTTATTCGTCGGGCTCAACCGGGGCACCGAAGGGTGCCGTGCATCTACAAAGTGATCTGGTGAATTCTGCTGTACTGTATGGCGAAGGGGTTCTGGGCATTCGTGAAGACGATATTGTGTTCTCGGCGGCGAAATTATTTTTCGCCTACGGTCTCGGAAACGGAATGAGTTTTCCTTTGCACGTTGGCGCTACTGCCGTTTTGATGTCAGGACGTCCGACGCCGGAATCTGTCATGGCGCAGCTAAAGCAACATAATCCGACAATCTATTACGGTGTGCCGACATTATATGGCGCCATGCTGGCCGATGAAAATTGCAAGCCGGAAAATGGCTCCAACGCGATGCGTGCCTGTGTTTCTGCCGGTGAAGCTTTGCCGGAGGACATTGCAAAACGGTGGAAGGAGCGATTTGGTGTTGATATTCTGGATGGTCTTGGCTCCACAGAAATGCTTCACATATTTCTTTCAAATGCACCGGGTGATTTACGCTATGGCACCTCAGGCAAGGCGGTCCCGGGCTATGATCTCAAGTTGGTCGATGAAGACGACCAGCCAGTCGCACAGGGCGAAATTGGAGAATTGATTGTCAGGGGGCCGACGACCGCCACCGTATATTTCAACAATCGCGCCAAGAGTACAGCGACATTCCAGGGCGCCTGGACACGTACGGGTGATAAATATACCCAGGATGAAGACGGCTACTTTGTTTACAGTGGTCGGTCTGATGACATGCTGAAAGTTGGTGGGATCTGGGTGTCTCCGTTTGAGGTCGAATCTGCCTTGTTAGCGCACGAGGCGGTACTTGAAGTAGCTGTCGTTGGCAAGGCTGATGAAAAAGATCTGATCAAACCCCAGGCACATATCGTCTTGAAGGAGGGGAAGGGCAGTGACGAGCTGGCAGAAGAACTGAAAGCCTTCGTGAAGGACCGGCTGGCTTTGTACAAATATCCACGCTGGATCGAATTTGTGGAAGACTTGCCCAAAACTGCGACGGGCAAGATACAGCGTTACAAGTTGCGTGCATGACGAGCAAGTTGGTCGAGATTGACGGCGTTAATCTGGAATACGCCTGGTACGGGCCCACACCAGGCGAGGCGGCCACACTGATCCTTTTGCATGAAGGACTGGGTTGCGTCACCATGTGGCGAGATTTCCCCGAGAAGCTTTCCGCAGCGTCCGGCTGCGGTGTGCTGGTCTACAGTCGTCAGGGCTATGGTGGATCAGATGCCTGCGAATTGCCACGGCCAACATCCTTTATGCACCATGAAGGACAAAGCGTCTTACCGGGGTTAATCAAGACACTTGGCATACAGGACCATGTGCTGGTCGGCCATTCTGACGGCGGCTCAATTGTTCTGATCAATGCAGGCAGCGCGGCAGTTGAAGGCTTAAAAGGTGTCGTTACACTGGCAGCACATGTTTTCGTCGAAGACATTTCAGTGTCATCGATTGCCGCTATCAAAACGGTTTTTGAGACAACCGAATTACCAGAGAAACTGGCAAGATACCACGGCGACAATACCCCCTGTGCATTTTGGGGGTGGAACGGTGTGTGGCTCAATCCGGAATTCAGGGACTGGAACATTGAAGAATTCCTGTCAGAGATAGAAGTGCCTGTTTTGGCGTTGCAGGGTGTCAACGATGAGTATGGAACACCTGATCAAATCGATTCGATCAAGCGCAATATCGGTATAAGCGCTAAGACAGTAATGCTCGATGATTGTGGGCATTCGCCCCACAAAGATCAGCCTGACGCAACATTGCGGGCTATCGTTGAGTTTGTGAACAGGGTTTCACCCGCTGCGTCCTCGACAAAATCTTTGCCGGATAATCGATTTCCCTCATAGTCAGGTCCAAAGTGTACCGTTATAGTTGCACTGGGCTGGCATTCGGGACAGGGGAGTTATGCAGTGGCACGTTCGGTCTTACCACGCGAAGCTTTTGCAATCGGACAAATGGTTTTCAAGGCGGGAGACCCGCCGCGTTTTGCTTATTTATTGCAATCCGGTGTTGTCGAAGTTGTTCTCGAAGATGGCACTGTCGTCAGTACACTGGAAGCGGGGGCCATATTTGGTGAAATGGCGCTTATTGAAGATTCTCCCCGATCAGCAGGTGTTCGTGCGACCGAAGCCGCGAATTGTATTTTGATCACACGACAGGAATTTGAACGTAGATTGGAAAAATCCGACCCCTTTGTCCGATCCATGCTGAAAATTCTTGCTCAGCGGTTGCGAGTTACCAATGAAAACTGATTTTCTTGTGCCGTTGAACGTGTCAGAATGCGCCTGAAGGGTGGACAGGAACGTGGCGTCAAAAGCAGCGACAAAGAAATCTCCGGCAAGAAAGCCGGCCGGCAATACGCCGACTTCAACTCAATTGAAATATTTGCGTCGAGGCCTCACGCAGGCTGGTGGCAAATTGCCCTTGTTTGACGAACAGGGCCAACGCGTGGGGGACAAGACCGTTCAGGCGTGCATTCGTGCTGGATGGGCCGAGCCCTGGTTTGCCAATCCGATGAAACCTGACTGGCTCGTGTGCAAGATTACCGACATTGGCCGTAAACTCGCAGACGGGTAGGCAGGTTTGATGGCCTATTGGGAAGTTTCACTTTCTTCATTGCTATTCTTTGCGCTTCATGTGGGAGTTGCCGGAGGACCAGCCCGACAGAAAATTGTCGACCGATTGGCGGAAAAAGGTTTTCAGACTATTTTTTCGGTGGTTTCAGTTATACTCCTGATCTGGATGATAACGGCCTATCGAAGTGCACCGGAAATGCAACTCTGGTTCGTTCCGGCATTTATGTGGTTGCCTGTTCTGCTGATGCCAATTGCCTGCATACTTAATGTTTGCGCCTATTCATCACCCAATCCGACAGCGATCGGTGGTGGCAGGGTATTGAAAAAACCGGATCCTGCAAAAGGGGTTTTCAGAATTACCCGGCACCCCTTGATGGCCGCTATTACGATCTTTTCTGCGTCACATATGCTGGTTGCCGGGGAACTTTCTGCGCTGATATTTTTTGGCGGGTTGCTCCTTACCGCCGCCTATGGTCCAGTCTCAATTGACAAGAAACTGCGAAGCCGAAATGCGGAATCTTTTGATCGCCTTGCGGCAGTTACATCCATTATTCCATTCGGTGCAATCTTGCAGGGACGGAACAGATTAGTGTTGTCAGAAATCGGGATATTGCGCCTGGGTGGCGGCATTTTGTTATATGTCGTTTTTCTTTATGCGCATGAATATCTGTCCGGAATACCTCTGACACAATTCACCGGGGCTGTACCTGTCTAGGCAGATTCGCTTCAACTAAATCCCATGATCTGAAAATTTATCATTGACGCCGCATGATTCTCTCCTATATTTAACCGTATGGTTAAATATGAATTATTCAAATCTGATCAGAATCTTGATATGACCTTCCAGGCGCTGGCAGACCCGACGCGTCGCGCCATATTGGCCAGGTTATCTGAAGGGGAAGCTACGGCAGGTCAATTGGCAGAACCGTTTGAAATGTCGTTGCCAGCAATTTCAAAGCACCTCAAGGTTCTTGAAAAAGCAGGTTTCCTGATCAGGGCAAGGGACGGTCGGGTCCACCGGTGCAATCTGGATGCGGGGCCCATGCGAGCAGCATCGGACTGGATTTCGACCTATCGACATTTCTGGGAGGGTCAACTTGGATCTCTTGCCAGGTATCTGGAAGAAGAACAGAAAAAAAAGAAAGAGGAGAAGAAAGATGAACCAGGCAGCAATGATTGATATCGCGCAAAATGATGACGGCTGTGTATTGGAAATAGAGCACGTCTTTCGGGCACCGATTGATGATGTCTATGCGGCATGGTCAGATCCAAAACGGCTGGCCAGGTGGTGGGGCCCACAGGGAATGACTTGCCCGGTCTGTGATTGGGATCCTGTCGTCGGCGGAACGTACCGGACTTGCATGCAGTCTCCAACCGGTGAGCAATATTGTGTTGGCGGAAAATTCACCGATGTTGCTCCACCTTCTCGTTTGGCTTTTACGTGGATGTGGGAAGGGGATGGGCCAAATGGTGGTACCGACACCCATGTAATAATCGATCTCGAAGATCTGGGAGATGCCACGCGTTTGAAGTTAACTCATGAACGCTTGCCCGACGAAGAATCAGCAAAGAACCACAGCGATGGCTGGACCAGTTCGTTCATTGACCTCGCCAACATTCTTTAAATTAGCCAGCAAGGGAGACCGATATGAGCAAAGTAATTATTCATGGATTTGCCCCAAGTAGTTATGTCCGTACTGTTCGCATGGCTCTGGAACACAAAGGCGTTGATTACGAGCTTGTTCCTCTCGAGTTCGGCTCAGAGGCACATCAGGCCATGCATCCATTTGTTAAAATGCCAGTCATGCAACATGGTGACCTGACATTGTTCGAGAGTAGCGCAATTTGTCACTACATCGACAGTGCATTCGAAGGGCCGGCACTGGCACCAGACGGTGTCGTTGAACAGGCATTAATGGAGCAATGGATAAGCGCCGTTAACGATTACTACTATGGTCCGTTTATCAAGGATTTCATCCTGCAACGGATTGTTGCACCGTCCAGAGGGCAGGAACCTGACGAAGAATTAATATCTGCTGCGATGCCGATTATTCGACAACGGATTGATATCCTCGAGCAAACATTGTCCAACCGGCTTTACCTGGCTGGTGACACTTTCAGTCTTGCCGATTGCTTTCTTGCACCGATCTTTTTCTATACGGGGATCTCTCCGGAAGGTGGAGAACTGTTTGCGGGCAAGACTAATATTGCGGGTTGGAAAGCCCGCATTGGTGAACATGATTGCTTCAGGAATACCATGCCGCCCAAACCACAGGCTGCTGAATAAACCAATTGTCCAGACCTGTTGAGCGAACCGGTGCGCGGGTCTGGACTGTTGAAGCACGATAAATGGATACTGCTAAAGGGCTTCGATCAAAATTTTAAGCCGCCTACAATCAAGGCAATTATGTTGATCACGATCTGGTGATGGGTTTTGCGTGTCGTATCGTCCGGAGCAGGGGTAACTCGCTTGCTGCTATTATCATCAAAGAATTATTCCCTGATTTATTGTGCATCCTGGGCGTGAAAAGACGTGATGTATGAGAGCAATTAATCGGACAACGTGAATTCTCCAACCCAGAGCTTAACCGGTTGCCTCCCAGGCCATCCAATCAGGCGTTATTTGCTTGATTTACCTCATTAACTTCGCACAGGCAGAAAACGTCAGTCGGCTTGTCTTTTTTGTCTGTCTATGCTTCTGTAAGTCCAAATAAAACGAAAAACTTCGGCTCGAAGGATGACACTACCTTCGGATATACTCGACAGTGCTGTTAGTTTGAATAATCGATGGGTTCAGGTACAGGTGGCTCGGATAAATGAGCTTTAAAGTCAAGTTTTGGGGCGTCCGCGGCAGCATCGCTTGTCCGTCTCCACGGCATATGGCCTTTGGCGGCAATACCAGTTGTATTGAAGTTGCCATGGGGGGCCAGCGAATTATTCTGGATGCCGGCACAGGCATTCGAAATCTTGGTCACTGGTTGATGAAAAAACAGGTCAGTGATGCCGTCCTGTTGCTGTCGCATACGCACTGGGATCACATCAACGGATTTCCCTTTTTCTCACCGGCTTTTCGGCCAGATCACACTTTCCGTATTATGGCAGGTCATCTGGGCGACAAGGGCGGCGTTGAATCTGTATTCGCCAGTCAAATGTCGCAGCCTACTTTCCCTGTACCTCTGGAAGTCATGGGCGGTGAATTGATCTTTGAAGATTTCAACAGCGGTGATGTGCTGGATTTTGGATCTGACATCAAAGTCAAAACAACGATGCTCAACCACCCGGAAGGCGCTATTGGTTACCGCATTGAGTATATGGGAAAGGTCATGTGCTATGTCACGGACACGGAACATGTACCTGGCAAACCCGACGAAGCGGTTTTGAAATTGATTGAGGGCGCTGATCTCGTCATTTACGACTCTACCTATACCGATGCAGAATTCCCGGCCAAAGTTGGCTGGGGGCATTCTACCTGGCAAGAAGGTATTCGTCTGGGTATGGAGGCCGGGGTCAAGAACCTGGCAATCTTCCACCACGATCCGGATCACGAGGATCTGTTCATGGAAGACATTGAAGCCCAGGCGCGCAAGATGTGGGATGGCGCTATTGTGGCTCGTGAACATATGCGGTTCACGCTCGCCTGAGGCGGCCATTTCAAATACCATTCCGGAAATTCTCGGAGGATATGTCTCATGACTGACAAAAGTGATTCACCTTTACTGGATCAGCTTCAAAAAACGATGCCCATCGCATTCGAGAGCCTCACGGTTTCTGATCGCGCTTGTGGTTTGTTAATTATTGATGAGGTAAATGGCTTTGCAACGACGGGTGCAGGTAATCTCGCGCCGCCTGCGGACAACCCACAAGTTATGGACATGGTTGTTGAAACCGAACGACTGGCCCGGGTTTTTCTGAAACAAGGTTTGCCCGTATTTGCGACGCTTGATTGCCACGAACCTGGCAAGGCAGAACCACCCTATCCGCCACATTGTGAGCAAGGTACCGGTGAAGAAGAACTGGTGCCGGAATTGAAGTGGCTGGAGGGTGAAGCAGGCGCAACCTTGATGAACAAGGACTGCATCAATGGGTTCATTGGCGCCTTTGGCCCCAATGGTCAGAATGCCTTTGTTGACTGGATTTCCAAAAACAAGCTGCAGGATCTTGTTGTCGTTGGAATTTGTACAGATATTTGTGTGATGGATTTTGTCCTGACGCTTTTGTCGGCCAGGAACCATGGCATGGTGGCGCCCCTTGAGGATATCTATGTTCACGAAGCCGGTTGTTCAACGTTCGATCTCCCGCGTGGTGTGGCGGAAGAATTGGGCTATGGCGCAACCGCATCTCACCCACAGGACGAAACCCATTATCTTGGCCTGTATTTCATGGCGTCCCGAGGCGCACGACTGGTCAACAAAGTAGAAGTTTCTGTAAGCTAGGGCGATTCCGACTTAAACGGAATCGCTTCTGCATTAATATTGGCGCACACCTTGAGTTAAAAGCGAGGCTGCGTTTCCGTTGAACCCGGAAAAGCTCTAATTGAATAAGCCTGGACAAAAGGCGGCCGCTTTATAGCCAGTCTTCGATTTGTACTGGTGTGGCTGCCTCTTTGGCAAGTTCAGCAAGCTGTGGTCCAACTGAGTTTACAATCTGATCATCCAGTTGAACTTCACCTTTGATTGCTGGTTCCAGAATATTCAAAATCGTACGGGCGAGATCGCTGAACTGCCTGAAGCCGAATGTACCACTGCTACCAGCCAGATTATGCACCTTGTGATACAGGTCGTTCATTAAATCGGAATTTGAAGAATCTTGTTTGAGTGCCAGATAGGCAGCGTCGACATCGTCCATTCGCTCGGGAAGGGAGCGAACAAATTCTTCTGCAATCAGCTGCAAAGCGTCAGAGTCAGCCACCTATGTTGGCACTCCATATTTCCTGGATATTGGCAGAAAGGTTCATAGGGTCAAAGGGCTTGGGGATGACATCAATGGCACCCAGTTCTTTATACTCAGCAACCTCGTGTGGCTGCACCTTTGCGGTCATAAAAATGGCCGGTTTGTTTGCCAGGGATGCAATTTTGCGGAGTTCCAGCAAGGTTGTGGGGCCATCCATTCCCGGCATCATGACGTCAAGCAAAAGAAGATCGGGATCGAAATCAGCTGCGGCGGCCAGAGCCTCTTCACCTGAACTGCAGATCGTAACGGTAAAGCCACCAACCAGTTCAAGCGCCATACGCGCCACTTCCTGGATATCAGGTTCATCTTCTACATATAAGATTTTGCTTAAAGTGCCGTCTGCCATACCTCGAACCCTATGAAAAATACTACCTGAGCGTTTCAGTTTTTATCTGAAACACAGAACAGCATTAAGCCTATGAAAGGCAATGCAAATATAAAACGTGGCGATTCGAAATATTCCGAATGCGCTCAAGTTTACAGAATGGAGCGCCTGGCGTGTTCTGTCAATTCAAGCTGTCAAACGCTGGATTGCAGCAACAAGTTCCTTCGGTGGGAAAGGTTTGACCATATATAATGTGGCTCCGAGCTCGAGGCCTTTGGCGATGTCGTCTTCCTCCGCTCTGGCGGTCATCAGAACAACAGGCAGGCTGGAGGTGGCTTCTGTATTCTTCAGAGACTGCAGGACTTCCAACCCACCAAGTTCCGGCATCATTCCATCAAGAACTACGATGTCAGGCGTGTCTTGCTCAATCAGTTCCAGGGCTTCACGCCCGTCCGCGGCGGTTACGACAGTGTGGCCTGCTGCACTCAGCGATACATCCAGCAATCTCAGGATCATGGGGTCATCGTCAGCGATCAGCACTTTGACCACTTGTCAGACACCAAGATATTTATGCTGAATTTCTTCATTTGCGGATAACTCTGCAGATGTACCCGTCCAGACGACCTGACCTTTTTCAATCAGATAATGGCGATCGGCTATTTCTGTCAGGGCCCGAACATTCTTGTCTATCACAAGAATGGATTGGCCGTCTTTTTTCAGTGCTGACAAACAAGCCCAGATATCGTCTCGAACCAACGGTGCAAGTCCTTCGGTCGCTTCATCCAGGATCAGAAGTTTTGGATTGGTCATTAATGCCCGGCCGATAGCCAGCATTTGTTGTTCGCCACCTGAAAGCAGGTTTGCCATGGAATT
>Ga0233449_1003109_pt1 | contig 12397 bp, 9 predicted proteins | sample SI_124_October20_FD_183012 | JGI IMG/M metagenome (GOLD analysis project Ga0233449, IMG submission 183012) | Seawater microbial communities from Saanich Inlet, British Columbia, Canada - SI_124_October2016_200_MG | ecosystem: Environmental > Aquatic > Marine > Inlet | place: Canada: British... | reverse complement strand
GGGGGTTCAAATCCCCCAGCGTCCACCATTTAGATACTAATTTCTGAGATTGAGGTATGGGGCGCGTGAGCTATATATTATGGAATTAGAAACTCATTGTTTCTTATTGGATGCCCGTAAGGGTTGGTAAACCTCTCTTAGTACTACCAATCTTGTTATTCTGTCTTGTGGTCAAAGTTTTTCGCGTTTTGATATCATATCAATAACCTACTATGGAACCTCTCCTCTATGCCACTTCAGTCTGAACACGGTCATCTTATCCGAAATATCTACGCCTCCCTTTGGATCGTGATAGTGGATTCTGACGCCTTATAATCAGTATAGTTTAGTCTATACCGACACTAACCCTTTGTGCCTCGCTCTTGCGGCCTTACAGACAACAAAGTAGACGTGTGCCGTGCTAACGTATGGATTGCACCTTAATTCTTGATCTTAGTTACGAAATCCTGCTTACGGATATTCGTGGTACGGACTTGTCGACCCAATGGTCCAGCGCGTGTCAAGCAATATTTATTCCTATAATCTCACCTTCCGTAATCTTTTCTAACTTTCATAAGTTAGCAGGAAGCACCTGAGATTACGTCGTCCCTTCTTAGGGAATAACTGTTTAGTTGTTCCGGGAACGCCCCAATTTCTGTTCAAACTAATTTATAGTAAATTAATACATTTAGTTTTACACATTGTTTGGTGCTAACTCCTAAGGAGCCAGCATTAACCCTAGAATATGGCTTAATATTAATATTTCGTCAATTAAACCACTTTTTGATATAAAACGCCTTGAAAATTAATTAATAGATTTAATTAATGAAATCAGATCTTGATCAGGGTAGCCAAGAATACGAACAGAACCATCATCATCGATAATCACTTCACACTCCCCTCTCTCCTCGAATTGCATGTCTCGATATCGCTTAGTGGGAAACTGTAAAACCTGATTTGAGGAACCTCGCCATCGTAAATTTATATTTCTTTTCTGTTCATCATATCGGCCAAGAACAACAATATCTGATGCTTCGATACATTTCTTCTGTGTGCTATTTAGTTCGTGAGTCTCGAACCCAGAATATAAAAAAATACTCAGATTAAGTCTTTGGACTGAATTAATTAAATCTAAAACTGCCTCTGACTGTTCAAGTGGCTCACCACCGAGAATTGTTATGCCCTCAATAGATTCAGTAGTGGAAATTTGTGTAACTAGTGATTCTATCGACCGGTTATTACCCCCCTCTTTAGGCCAGAAATTCTTATTCCAGCACCCTTTACATGCTAGGGTGCATCCCTGAACCCAAATTACAAATCGGATACCAGGCCCATAAATTGAACTTTGTTCTTCTATTGCGCCAATTCTTAGAAACTTATCACTCATATATTTCCCTCTATTGTCTACGAATGAATACAAATTTCTTCTTACGAGCTAATTTAATGGGTTTCAGAAGTTCAAGATTCAGTTCTTCGGCGAATGCTCTAATTTGTTGTTCCTGTTTTTTCAATTCGTCATTATTCGCTTTTAATAATGCATCTCGATGAGCATTGATTTGCCCCCTTCTAGTCTCAAGTTCTTCACTAGAGAGTTTATCTTGAAGTCCTTCTAATATTTCTTCTTGACGAGAAATTTCAGCCTTAGTATTTTGCAACACCTTACGATATTCTACACTCAATTCATTCATTGCATTATCTAATTTACTTTGAAATCCTGATTGATGAACTTCGAAACGATTACTAGAATATCTATTTCCTTCTAAATTTAATTTTAATTTTTGACCTGCAACCATTAGATCAATGCTTCTTGGAAGACTCTTTTGATCAGATAATTTAGTTAAAAGATTAGATAAATTTTTGTTATCTGTGATTCTCATTTCTGTAGATCTATCATTTTGATTTTCACAACATAAACGAAGTTTGTCAAGATCAACTAATACTTCGGGGCGATTTACCCATTGAACGGTGGTTGTACTTTTTAGGGATTCATCTAGTGCTATTAGTGAACAAATTGCTGAACTATTAACCTTACAATAAAAACTCATATCAACCTCTCCTTTCTTGTTTTTTGGTTTTATTGACCAAACGAGTAGAAGAAGGTTCATGGTACTCTCTTGACCACTTGACATTAGAGAAATCTTCATCAGGCATATTTTTTTTCAGGATTTCAAGAATTTCATCACAAGAAACTCCTTTGTAGCCATGTGTTTCGATTTCAATCAAACAATTATCATGTAGTATAATTTCAATTCTCTCATCACTCATTAAATCACTCATTCCAACTTTTCTTTGCAACCAAATTTGCCCCATATCTCTCGGCTTCATCCTTTGCTTCATTGATTATATCCCAGTTAGTAATTTCAAGATAAAAAGATTTACCTTGGGAAAATAATAAGCCAGATTCTGGAAGATCAACACTAGGTAAAATATTAATTTCCGGTATCTTTACTTTAGGCATTCTAGCACCGCCTCGAGCAATTTCCATTGCATCCGGATTTTCACCTCCTTTTTTAATATCAACTTCCTGCTTTATTTCAGCGAAAATATCATGGATTTTTTTAATCCATTCTCTCAATTCATCTGCTTTACGAATTGGTTCAACAGTACTCTTAGGATGGAAATTATCTATACTCTTAACTATTCTAGTAAACTGTTGTTGATCTGCAAATGTTTTCAATTTGTCTATCGCCTTGATTCCAATTCCTATAGATTCTGAATATGATTTTTCAAGAGAATCTGGTACGGATTTTGAGGGACGAGAGGGGGGGAAATTTATCCAATTATAAGTAACTTCAAGAGACATTGGATTAGGAATAAGGTTTGGATGTGGTTTAGAATTGTTAAGTAAATCGTAATCTAGTGTTTCAATGATATTTTTTCCTGCATCAATCGTTTCACTTTTTTCCAATCGACAACTCTCTCCAGATGGCAATAAGTATTCTTTGTCTAGTTCTAATTCAGAAAGTAAAACACCGGATTTATATTCATAATTTGCCTTATTTAGCAATTCTAGATTGTTTATCAAATAAGATGTTTGATTTTCATCAAGTCTCAATGCTGAATTGAAAAAATCAGGAGACTTTGGATCATTTACTAAATCATAGATTATTCCTTGACCTCCTTCAGTTAGAACTGACTTAATTTGGCATTGCCCAACTAGATGTTTACCTTTAGATAACGTAATTACCGGTTTATCTCTTATTGTAAATTTCCATTTCTTAATTCCATGTTCGCTCTTTGAATCTGAAAGTTCTTTTGATGTTAATCCTGAAGATATACCTAAATCCAATAAATTTGTTTCTTTAATGAATTGGGGTTGTGGTTCAGAAGCTTCTGAATAATACCATCTAGCGGGGTGGTGAATAGGGTTCATAATTGGAATTTCCAAGAAATCATCTGTTTCTGAACTTCGGCTTTCCGACATAATTTTTGAGCTCCAAAATTTGATAATCATTTCGGCAGTTAATGAGGAGGTTTGGTAGGAATTGAGAGAAATTGCCCAAGAGGATCCTGATTGGTCAAGACTACGATTTAGACGTGTTGAAGAACGTAAGATACTTCCAAACCCCTTTCCGTTTTTAGCATCTATTAGTATAGAACAAGGTAAAAAACCATCGTAAGAACGTATTAGTGAACCATTAAGTACACTTTCTGGCAAATCAGAAATTGTTCGTAAAAAACCATCTCTCTCAAGTAGAATATAAAATGAAACCCCTCGAGAAATTGCTCCCGCCATAGCCTCAGCCAATGTTTCATCCATCATCCCTGTAGTAATGAAAACCTGTTCATTGGCTTGATCAATCTGATTTTTTAGATGGGAGATAAGTTCGTTTTTTCCTGAGATAATAAATGAATTTTTTTCATATTTTTTAGATGATTTATAAGGCACCCATAATTCCACTTTAGAGTTACTTCTGTCTTCTGTAGAAGACTTCTTAACAGGTCTAATTTCGCTCATTTCATCAACTCCATCATCCAACTATGTTCATTTAAAGCACGGAAAAACCATGAAGACCCAGATGGTGCATTTTCACTATAAGGGAGCCATTCAGACGGTGGGACCGATACTAATTTCTTAAATGTAAAACTAGCAAAATTAGGCTGACTAGAAATTTCAGAAATAATTTCATCTACAGTATCAGAGGGAAGATAACCTCGTTCATCTGACCAATATAATTCAGCCACCCATTTTCTTGCTTCGTTGACATTTGAAGGTATCAAGAGAACTTCTTCTAATTCACAAGTATTCCATTCGTTGAGAACACTATTTGATAAATTCTTGATTGAAAAAGAAGTTTTCATACTCTGTGACTCTTCTAATTTCAAACCTGCGTGAGTGGTGATGACAGATTGAGAGTTAGGAGACCAGGATTGGCCTTCTGCTAGATGCGGCTCGAGTAATATCCCTAATTCTTTTATCAAGGCTTCATTGTTAATTCCATCCTTGATATCAATTTCGACATTTGTAAAGTGAATCTCTCCCGTTTTACTAGAGTCAATATTTTTCGAACTTGAACCCACATGATCCTTCATATCTATACCCAAAATCTTACCAGAGAGTGTATATCTAATATTCCTCATGCCTGTTTCATAGGTCGCGGATAACTTAACTGAAGAGCTATGATGATCATTTGCCATTACAATAGGTCTACTCTTCATGAACTTCTTGTACCAAGCAGGAGGATCATATAGAATTTTTAAATCTTCATTTACTACTGATTCGTGAGGAATATTTTTATCTAGACGGCTAAGAATATCTATTTTCTTTTCTTTGGGTGATTTTGAACCCTTTTCAATTTTGATATCTTCCCATGCCTCACAATGTAAAACTCGTAATCCTACAGGTTTTGGTGCATCAATTACCCAAAGACGGTGAACACCATCCTCGTTTTGTAAAATGAAACCATCTTCTGCACACTTCAATCCTAACTTAGTTAATCGATTCCCGCTCCAAAGACGATGTTGTTTTTCTCCTTCTCTTAATAACATCTTCCAGCGTCTCTCAGTTAATCCCATTTTGGAACGTATGGAGATTCCCGCCTCTACTATGTTAGAATCATGTTCATCGCGGGAAATTTTACAAATTAATCGAAAATCATGACGGATGCTTGTTTTTTTCATGGGAGTATTTATGTCAAAGACTTTGACACCATATTCTTGAGTTAATAGGCACTTCATACAACAACCCTCCAATGACCTGAATTAGATTCTCCAAGAGGTGTTTCAATACATAAAGACCTCAGCATTTCGTCCACTCTTTGTGACCCTCTAGATGATTGAAGATATGTTTTTCGATCACCCACAATCAAGAGACATTCACGAGCACGAGTGAGTGCCACATTAACCCTATTGGGACTATCGAAATTGCCAATTCGCCCAACTGTTCTCAAACTAAGAATTACTATATCGGACTCTTGACCTTGGAATTTATCAACCGTAGAGCAGAATAATATCAATCTTCTAGTACCCTCTCTAAGTATTCCGCGTGTGCCACGCATGCCCTTTCCCCCTTGGTTTTTTAAGACCTCATCCATCATTTCTCTTAGAGCTTCTGATTGATTATTAAAAGGTGTAAGGATAGCCAATGAAGATTCTTCTATACCTCCTTCCTTGAACCAAGAAATTGTATCAATAAGCAATGATTTAACCTTCATAACTTCATCATAATTGGCTCCAAAAGCCCAATTCGACTTGACATCGAACCAAAGTCTTCGATTATCACCTTGAATCAGTGAAAAGGAATCTCTTCGAGATAAGGTTGCCATAGCATCTTGAAGTTTTGATTCATCAGAACCTCCAAAATAAAAATTGTTACGAGGGAATGCGGAAATTGATGGATGCATCCTATGTTGATAAGGAATTGACTGAAACCTTGTAGATTTCAACTTATCTGAAAATCCATTGCTTAAGGTGTTTGGGAAACGTGGTGCCAAGGATAATTCGGAACCTGCATCTGGACCGCTATACCCATACTGAAGTGATTCAAGAATTGAAGGAAGGGTGAAATTACGTACTTCTTCCACTGATCTTGCCCACCTAGGTAATTTTCCATTCCCTCTACATGCAAGACATTCATTTTCTTTATCTTTAGATATCCAAATACCTTCTCCTTTACATTCACTACATTTGACTAATTGACGAGGAATTAAATCCGAAACTTCATTGAAATATTTCTCTCGAAGTTTTACGTTTTTAGAGTTCTTTAATTCATAAATTCTCTTCAATCTCCACGCAATCCTATCCCCCCAAGTATCAGTGTCTGAACGATTTAAACCACGCCGACTGTTGAACACACTTCTCGAATTTTTATTTGACTTCATTTCTTCCTCTGTTAGAGTCATCTTGATTTGGCGCATATAGCGAGAAGGAGGCATTTGAGATTTGGAATTAAGAGATCCATTACCATTAAATGGTTTTTTTCCTAACATCGATGGATGAAGGTGTGTTGTTGGAATGACAAGAGAAAACAAATTATCATCTAATGCACCCCTCTCAATGACAATTACATCACATCCAGTTAATCGAAGTCGGGCTGTACCGATTGTTTCTTCATCAGAACTAGAAAGATCTATTGAATTAATGAAAATAAGTTCTTCAACTGGAATATTCTTTGATACGTTACCCAGAAAACCCCACTTAACCTTCTTTCTCTTATCTATTTTAGAAAGTTCTCCTAATTCAATAAGAATTTCTTCAATGACGCGACCGTCTTCTATAAGGATTCGAGGATGGGACTGAAGATATCTATCATCACCGACTTGTGCAATTATTTGACAAGCTCTCCTAAGGGCATCACCGTTTCTTTCTTCTAAGCGATTTAAAATACCAGAAATATCCATATCATTAGAGAATGGCGGTAATTGTGCGACATCGCCGACTAAGACCCACTTGCGACAAAAGATTGCAGGTACAAGAAACTGGGTAAAGGTAGTTTTTGATGCTTCATCGATGATAAGATAGTCAAACAAAGCTTTCGGGGGCGTGAGCTTCTCGTTCAATGCATCCTTAATACTTGGATGATTAGCAACACCTTCAATAGTAGCGGCAACTAAATTTGAACGATTCAAAACCATGGAAGATAAATCTTCATTCTCGAGATCATCTCCGTAAGACCCCAATGATTGTTTCAATTCTTGAACTTGTTCTGGTTCTACGAGTCGGTGAATTGAATGGTCATGTACCATCTGATAATGTTGATCCGGTTTTTCCAACCACCTTTTGGAGTTGACTACTCTGAGCGCCTGAATAAAATCATGTTCGGCGAACCTAGACAATACATTGTCGATAGAGGCCTGAGTAGAGCCACAAAGAAGGATTTTAGATTCGGAATTTGCAGCTAAAATTTGGAGAATTAATTCGCCGATAGTCTCCGTCTTACCCGAACCAGGGGGGCCTTCTAGGAATGCAAAATCGGGAGAGGACATGGCTTTTCGTACAAAATTACGCTGATCTTCTGAACCCTCTCCTTCACCGCCAACACGCGTGTACCATTTGTCAATCTTGATTTTAGAGGGATTGCTATTTGGCCATCTGGATTTTTTGTCAACACGTGCTACAAGACGCATCAACGGGATATGATGATGTAAGGGTGCGTCCCGTAACCTTTCACATGCGCTATGCTGAATTCTTAAATCACTAGTTCTGACATTTATACTGAGTTCTTTCCCTTTTGGAAGTCGAGAAAGAGAAACCATTCTTAAGTCTCCACGTTTTTTCAGGATTGGGATCTCTTTGTAGCCATCTCGAAGTGATTTAACAGAAAAGTTGGTGAATACTTCATCGAGAGGATTAAACATTTCATCTCCGTTTAAACTGGTTCCGAGACGAACCCAGAAACCTTCTTGTTTAACGTTTTTACAAAAAACTGGATGCCCCTGAGCTGTTTTCAGAACCACGGAATCTTCACTAATGTAAGTATCTGTAAGTACATGGCTACCGCCCGTCCATTCCTCAATTACTTGAACAGGGCCGTTGTAAAGTGAATGACTGGTGTTTGGTTTCCATTTTGTGATAGATAGAGGTATTAATTTTAGACCATCAATCTGCCAATTTTCTTTAGTCGGAGGATTCGAAGATGAAATCGACAATGTTGCATCAACGTATTCTGTACCGGGAATGGCATTTACATCAAATATTTGACAATTTTTACCGCTCCACATAATGCTAGGATTGTCTATAAAAATTGATTCGGATTTAATGGATACAGGTAATCCTTCCAGCAATAGAGAATCACGAGAGAATAAATCTTCATCACTTTCAATAATTGTCAATCCATTATTGTCTTTATGGCAACGAACTTCAAGATATTCCTTAGTCTCGCGATCATACAAAGTAGCACTGATTTGAGATTCGCTCAATGGCCAATCGACACAATAATGTTGAACACGCACCTGTCGTTGGAAACGAATTTTCCAAACCATGGGCTGTAAATCCACCATACGAGGTATCGCAGAGGATTCAACCTCAACCCAACTAAATTTTGTCATCTCATTACGGCTCCTACGAGCAGAAATGCCATTCCAGAGATGTTTACTATAGGGTAAAAGTCCTGAATAATATGAGGTCATCATTGCATTTTGATGTTCTGCCTTTGCCAAATGCCCAAAATGTAACTTCTTCCATATCCGATTAAAAAATCGGTTATCACCACGTTTCGTTTTATTCGATACTGACAAAAAACTCAATCCTCATCCTCAAGGAATTTACTCTTTCGCTCTGAAACTAATCTAATCATTTCCTTCTCTTTAGGCAATTCTTCAGATTCTTCCTCGGCAGCAAGGCGGCACCTAGTTTTCCCAAAATTACGAATTTCCCTAATCCGTGGGCGCATTGTTTGGGAAAGAGGGACAGTATTAGAAATTAAATTTGTTAGATGGTGTTGTTGGATGTCGCTGTTAACGCTCCCATCATTATCAATCACTTCAAGAGTTGCATCTTTAACAACTTGATAAATTTCGGCCCCAGAAAAACCAGCAGTCAATTTTGCAAGTTCATTTATATCGAAGTTTTCAACATTAAAACTAGAGTTGTTTTTTGACCTCTTGATTATGTTCTCTTTAAAAATCGAGTATCTAGCACTCGATGTGGGTAAATCGACAAAGAAGATCTCATCAAAACGTCCTTTACGAAGCATTTCAGGAGGGAGCATGGATACATCATTGGCAGTAGCCAAAACAAATACAGGAGATGTTTTCTCTTGCATCCAAGTCAAGAAGTGTCCAAAAACACGAGCAGAAGTGCCTCCATCCGTTTGCCCCGATGATTCAGAACCTTGGATACTCTTTTCAATCTCATCAATCCATAAAATACATGGAGAAACCGTTTCTGCCACCTTAAGTGCAGAACGAATATTACGTTCACTTTCACCTTGTAAACTACCAAATGCCTTGCCTATATCGAATCGTAATAATGGGAACCCCCACCATTTCGAGACTTGCTTAGCAGTGAGGCTCTTCCCACAACCAGGGACACCTAATAGAAGAGCCCCTTTGGGCGACTGATAACCTAGTTTTTCTGCAATATTTGGATCAAATAGACTTCGACGCTTACGAAACCAACTTTCCATCACTTCTAGGCCACAGACTTTTTCCGGTTCACCTGGTTCAAAATATTCTAGAATTCCATTTCTGTCGATAATTTGTTTCTTTGCAGCGTTAATTAAAGGAATTTCATTTTCAGTTAATTTCCCATTAGATGCAATCGCTTGTTTAAAGGCTAATTCCGCTTCCATAGTTGTCAATCCCAGAGCTGCTTGGATAATACGATCAGAATTTTGATAATCTCCACCTTTCAGTTTGAAGTCCCTAACAACGACGTTGAATACTGAACGCAGAGTTTTAAGCGATGGAGGACCTAAAGTGATAGTTGGGAGTTCGTTTTCTAATTCTTGAGGGAAACAAGGAGAGGTGTTTCCAAGAATAATTGTACGTTCCTCTGCACCTTGACGTAAAGAATGCATTCTAGCGGCTTGTCGAAGCCACCAAATAATTTCTTTTCGCTGCTGATGATTTTCTTCTAAATGGGGGTGGAAATCTTCTAAATGAAGAATAGAAGGACATAGATAACCAGTTGGGCTATTCTTCGTATTTTCTCCACCTACATACCATTGCAATAATTGTAAAGGATTGCTTTGTTGTTGTTCTTTTAATTCCTCGTCATCTATAGCATCTCCTCTAAGCCAAAGCTCCGTTTCTTCATCAAATAACATCAGTCCGTCAGCATGAGTCCAACGCAAATATTTTCTTTTTTGTGCGGATTCTCTCTTAGATCTCACTATTTCGCCATAAACACGTTCCCATTCATGAGAAACGATTTGCATAAGCGATACTTGCGCCCTAAACATATTAGTGAACTCAGCGGTCATAATAGTCTGACCATGTATACCTATTTCAACTATTCAATAAAAGTTTAGTTATAGATTAAAAAAAACTAATGATTTTTCATAAATTAACTATTATTTATTGTCAATAAGAAATTTATAATTCGTTGAAACTAATATTGTCCAATCGGTTAGCCTTGGTACTCTAGGGTATGCTCCCCCTTGTCTTCTATAAGCACTCTCCATCTTTTCAGTTCTAGTAGCCCAAGCCGAAATTAATTTCTCACGATTCATAGACCAAGCACCAGTTATCTCATCAGCATCTGCCCATCTTCTCAGGTTAGTGACTTTCAATGAACGATAAAAATCCTCTCTGCTTTCATCCGTTTCTTCATCATCTTCTTCTTCAACATAATCATAATTCAGTTCTTCTAGAAATTTATTTTCCCAATCCTGATCGACAGATTCTCCCGATTCTAATCTTGAAATAATATCAGAAATAGAGGGCCACTTAGTTCCCCCTACATTTCCTTTCCCATTTTGAAAACCAATTCTTGGTGAATGGAACGGATTTGATGCGATTAATTCAGTATATAACTCAGGATATTTTTCTTCTAAAATTGATAATAATCTTTCACCTATGTCTTGATCATCTCGGTTTGTGCCATGAAATGCATTTACTAATGGATTGTAAGGAAGAATTTTACACCAGTTTGGAATTTCCATTCCTAGTTCACTCATAGCATACAATGAATTATGCCATATTTTATGTAAGTAACCACTTCTTACCATCATTTCATGTTGTATGATTTTTCTATTATCATTTTCGATTGGCAAATCAATACCGACTGAGCGTAGATAATCTCTATGTGATAGCAGATCCTGGCTGAAATTCCAGCAGATTTCATCAAGTTCAGGAGTCCTCATTCTAAGAAAAAGGATATCAGTTCGTGAATCAACTTCGTTATTTATTGCACTCTCACTCAATAAATCATGTTCCCGACCATGGACACTATATGATAAAATATGATTCCTGTAAAGTATTTTATCAGTCCTTAGATTGTTAAATCTTGTTCTTGCACTTCTTCTTCCATATATTTTATTAAGAGATTCAGAATATGGAGGAATTCCCGGAATTCGGCTAAAATTACCTTCATTTTTCAAAGCATTCTGTGCTCTAAACCAGACTGATGCAGCTTCATTTTCTTGTTTTTCTTTATCGCGATTTTTCAACTCACTCATAACTATATACTTAGTTTTCAAGTGGGATATAGTTTTCGGCTCAGTGCTCAAATAGATTAAAGTAGTTGTAACGTTGTAAAATTGTGGTCTGCTAAAATTAGGTATTTATTAGATAATTATTCTATTGGGGTTTTGATCCTCCTAAAATATCCAATTTGGACAGAATTACCATGAAGAAAATTGTGGAGGGTAGGTCGTATTGTTAATTAGGGAAATAATTATTCATCAGATATGAATCTTATTTTCATTCATGGTCCGCTGGCAGTAGGCAAACTCACCATCGCTAGAGAACTCGAGTTAATCACTGGATTTCGGTTATTCCATAACCATCTGACAATAGATTTGGTCACTGTTCTTTTCGATTATGGGTCGGAATCATTCATTGAACTTCGTGAATCTATATGGCTCAATGCTTTCGCCGAGGCGGCAAAATCTGGAACCTCGCTTATTTTCACATTCCAGCCTGAAAGTACGGTATCTGGATCATTTCCCGAAGAAGTGATACGAATCATTAATGACTATGGCGGGCATGTCTTTTTCGTTGAATTAAAATGTCCTGAAGAAGAAATCGAGATTCGTGTCGAGGCTGATAGTCGAAGCGAGTTTGGTAAACTTAGATCTCTACCTGACTATCGTCATCTGCGTGATTCTAACATATTCGACTACCCATGTATGCCAACACCGAATATTATAATTGACACCTCCTTGATACAGCCTAAGGAAGCCGCTCTAGCGATACGCCTTTGCATGCAACAGGACCGTACCTTGTGAATAATTTGATTATGGATATACACTAATACTGTGGAAATGATTGACTCCCCAGCGTCCACCATATGTTTGGTTCAAGCGTTCGGAAGA
>Ga0233449_1003103_pt1 | contig 12418 bp, 10 predicted proteins | sample SI_124_October20_FD_183012 | JGI IMG/M metagenome (GOLD analysis project Ga0233449, IMG submission 183012) | Seawater microbial communities from Saanich Inlet, British Columbia, Canada - SI_124_October2016_200_MG | ecosystem: Environmental > Aquatic > Marine > Inlet | place: Canada: British... | reverse complement strand
CCTTTGAAGCGAACATTCTGGATGGCTTGACCGACGCTGTTATCCTGATCGACGAAAACAAAATATTCGTTGACGGGAATGCGGCAGCATTTGATCTGCTGGGGTCTGAGTCAAAAGGTCTGAGCCTGGCGGCGGTTTTTGACAGCGGAGATGTCATCGAAGCCGTCGATGCTGTTTTGCATGGTGGACAGGAAAGACAGGCAGAAATTCAATTGCCGTCTCCCGTTTCGAGAATTTGCGAAATGCGTGTCATCGAACTGCCAGCACGCAACCCGGAGAATGCAGCCTGGATCATGCTGGTGTTGCGGGATGTTACGGATGCGCGCAAGACCGAACAGATGCGCGCCGATTTTGTCTCTAATGTCAGTCACGAATTGCGGTCTCCGGTATCCTCCCTTCTGGGTTTTATCGAAACCTTGCAAGGTCCTGCCCACGATGACGCCGAGGCGCGTGACAGGTTTCTGGGCATTATGGAAGGCGAAGCCAGGCGTATGGCGTATCTGGTCAATGATCTTCTGATCTTGTCCCAGGTCGAAGCCGAAGAACATATTCAGCCCAATGAAACGGTGGATATCAGCGAGGTTCTTGGCGAAATATCCACGATCCTGAGTTCGCGTGCCAGCGAACGTGATATGAACATTGATCTGGAGATGCCCGAAGACCTGCCAGCCATTGCTGCTGACAAGGATGAATTGATCCAGGTTTTCCGCAATCTGATCGACAACGCCATCAATTACGGAACACACGGGTCAACCATTCAAATCAGGGCGGAAGATCAGGGGCAGGTATTTGAAACCAACGAAGCCATGCTGGCAATTTCAGTGACTAATCAGGGTCCCGGAATCAAGCAGGAACACATCCAGCGCTTGACCGAACGCTTCTATCGCGTCGACAAAGGCCGATCCCGGGCCACCGGCGGGACAGGTTTGGGCCTGGCCATTGTGAAACATATTGTCGGCCGCCACCGCGGCATACTGGACATTCAAAGCACAATGGGAGAAAGCACGACTTTCTCGGTCAAGCTTCCGACGATGCAGTCTTCCGCATAGCTCCTTCCGACGCTACTTTCAGTTCTTCCAGAAAAGCCCGGGCTGTTGGCGACAAGGGATGATCTGACCGGATTGAAACACCGACAGGGCTTTTTGAAATATCCAAGGTCAGGGGGAGTGCTGTCAGGCTGCCAGCCGCAATGTCCTCCTGATACATGTTGGATGGTCCAATGCCGATGGCATCACTTGCTTTCAGCAATGCCCTGTTCGCCAATATGGCAACCGATTCAACTGAACAAAAAGGCGGCTCGAAACCGCTGCCCAGAAAAGCCCGATCAATTTGCCGACGCAAGGTCGTCTGCTGAGGTGGCAAAATCCACTCTTCCGACTGAACCATGGACAGGGATAATTGACCTTGTTTCAAAAGGGGATGCCCTGATCTGACGACGCAGACAACATCTTCTTCATACAAGGGTTCCTGCTGGATACCGCTGCGATAACGGAACTCAGGCAAGCGGCCAACGACCAGATCAATATCTCCCTGGATCAATGCCGGCATCAGAACATCGTTGGTACCGGTGACGATCTTGACCGATACCCCCGGGCGTTGCTTTCGCAAGCTGATGATCGCCGCTGGAATGATAGATTCCGATGCGGTCAACAAGGTTCCGAGAACCACTCTGCCACCAATACCACCTGACAAGTCCGACAGTTCATCACTCGCCTGGCGCAACTGGGCCAGTATCGAGCGAGCATGGCGAACCAGTGTCGCGCCATATTCGGTTGGCGACACACCACGGTTGGTGCGATCAAAAAGCGTTAACCCCAGATCCGCTTCCATGAGCTTGAGCGTTTTGGTCACGGCAGGCTGGGACAAGCCGACAATATCAGCGGCGGCTCGCAAACTGCGATGATCATTAATCGCCACCAACAAATCAAGTTGGCGAATTTTCAGCCGCTGCAAATAGTGTTTCGGCATAGCTGACCTCAGGTCACCACCCAACCTTCAGGTGGTGAACCTTTGCCCGGATGCATAGTGCCGCAATGTGGACATTTGCGAGCTTCTTCATTGGCGTGAAAAGCATCGTAGATTTCGGGTAGCTGACTGACGATACCTGCAGCCGATGTCAGCGCAGCTTCGGCGCGATAGACCAGGCCTTCACAATCAAAGCAGTACCATTCAAACGCTTCTTTCATACCAAACATGCGGGGGCTTTCAACGACAAGGCCAATGGAGCCGACTTCAGGACGCTGTGGTGCATGGCGGGTATGGGGCGGCAGAAAAAAGACTTCACCTTCGCGAATGGGTACATCGTAAATCTTGCCGCCTTCGGCAATTTTCAGGACCATATTGCCACGATACTGAAAGAACCATTCCTCCACCGGGTCGTCATGAAAGTCGACGCGCGTATTGGGTCCGCCAACGACCATGACAATCATGCCGGTTTCTTCGTGCAACATCTTGTTTCCCACCGGGGGCTTCAGCAAATGCTGGTTTTCGTCGATCCATTTTTCAAAATTGAAGGCTTTCAACCGGGGATGATCGGTCATTCGTGCGTCTCCTGTGTTATTGGGCTGCGGCAGGCGTGGTCACCAGACCACAGGCATCAAAGGCCGCCTTGGTTGCAGCTTTTTCTTCGTCGGTGAGTTCCAGCATGGGTCGACGGACACAGCCACCGGCCTGCCCTAGAAGTTCCTGCCAGTATTTTTGATGGGATTGGGGCTTGCCGCCAGGTCGGGTTGATTTAAGGGCATGACGAACAGGCTCCAGGCTCTGCCAGATGGATCGGGCCGTGTCGGTGTCACCGGCAAACGCTGCCTGGGTGTAGTCATGCATGCGTCGGTCCCCAGCTGTTTGCAGCAAATAGGGCGGCGAAGAACAAAGATAAAGCTGCCAGCCCAGATCAATAATATTATCCAGCCATTCCTCCTCAGACGCGGTGCTGACCAGCAACTTGTCGCCAGCAAGATCGGTCAGTTTTGCATACATCTCACGGGGCACGCTGTATTTGATGGCAACGACATTGGGCAAATCTGCAAGCTCGGCACAAAGTTCCGGACTCATCAAATAGCCGCTATCCGGATGGCTCCACAGGGCAATACCGATATCGACCTCGTCGGAAATATGCTTGTAATACTGGCGCAACAGTTCGTCGCGATCTGAGGCGAAGTGCAATATCGGGGCGTGCACGACAATGTAGTCAGCGCCGACATTCTGCGCGTGATGAGCGAGGTCCAGTACAACATCCATGTTTTGATCAGAACAAGACATGATGGTGGCACCAGCCCCTGTCGTTTCCTCAGCTGCAATTTCAAACGTGAGTTTGCGCTCCTCCAGGGACATGGAAAAGAATTCGCCTTGTTTGCCTGAAATGAACAATCCTTCGATGCCCAGATCATCTACCCAGTGACGAATATTCTGACGGAACCCGTCTTCATCAATGCTCATATCCTGGTTAAAGGGTGTCAGGGCAGCTGCCCATATGCCACGCATATTTTCGCGGGCATATTCCTTTGCCTCGATCTTGTTGTATTTCATTTTCCGTTTCCTTCGCGGGCAGACCTGATCGCCTGCCAAACCGTTTCACCTGTTGCGGGCATGTCCAGATGATCAACGCCCAGGGGTGCAAGTGCATCCAGCACGGCGTTTAAAACCGCTGCTGGTGCCCCGATGGTTCCCGCCTCACCAACACCTTTTGCGCCGAGCAGATTTGCATCCGTTGGTGTTGATTGCTGATGGATTTCAATATCCGGCATGTCGTCCGCACGTGGCAAGGCATAGTCCATGAGCGAGCCTGTCAATAACTGGCCGTTTTCGTCATAGACAATCTTTTCCATCAGAACTTCGCCCAACCCTTGAGCAATGCCGCCCATGATCTGGCCCTTGACCAGCATCGGGTTCACGACAGTTCCAGCGTCATCCAGCCACCAGATATTTTCAACGTCGACAACACCCGTATCCGCGTCCACTGCGACCAGAGCCAGACAGCAGCCATAGCTCCAGGCCTCCGCCTTTGCCTCATAGATGACATCGGCGACATAGTCCTGGCGGCCGGGGTTATCCTTTTTCTGCTGCGCCACTTCTCTTGCGGCTTGCAGCAAGGCACTGCCGCCGATTGCGGTGCTGCGACTGGCCAGCGCGCCAATACCTGGTGGCGTATGCGCGGTATCGCCGTGCACGACAAGCACATCGTCGGGGTTAACATCCAGAACATCGGCGACGATTTGCTGATAGGCCGTTTCCCGTCCCTGCCCCTGGGCGCTTGAGCCAGTTGCGGCGGTGACGTTCCCTGACGCATCGAGACTGACGCGCGCACTTTCCCAACCCTGACCACAGGGTTCGATGTAAAAGCCAATGCCAAGTCCGACATGTTCGCCGGCTGCTGTCCTTGTTTCCTGTTGCCTGCGCAGTTCTTTATAATCCGAGATTTCAACCAGTTTGTTCAGCGCGGCGGCATAGTCACCGCTGTCCGGTACCGCCCCGGTAATCCGCGACTTTGGCAGCTGGTCAGCACGGAGGAAATTTCGCTGCCGGATAGCAACGGGATCGATACCGAGTTGTCTGGCCGCACTGTCCATCAGGCGTTCCATCAGCAAAGCGGCTTCAGGTCGCCCTGCGCCGCGATAGATATTGACCGCAGACGTCCGGCTTAAATATGCCGACATCTTGATATCAAGATCGTCAACATCATAAGGCCCTGGCAATATTCTGGCCGCATTCCAGGACGGTACTGCAGCGCTGTAAGGCAACCAGTGCCCCAGCAATCCGTCGATATTCGCCTTCAAGGCCGTCATCCGGCCATCGGATGTAAAGGCCGCTTGCCCTTCACAAATGGTACCGCGCCCATGACATTGGGACAGGAAGTCTTCACTGCGTTCAGCGATCCATTTAACCGATTTGCGCAATTTGTTCGCGGCCCAGGCCACCAGAACTTCTTCCGGGTGTAAGGATGCCCGGGCCCCGAAAGCACCCCCGACATCCGTTGCAATGACCCTAACCTGAGCCTCATCCAGACCAAGTGACGTGGCGATGTCAGTGCGCGCGCGATGCGGCGTCTGGGTGGCCAGACGGACACATAAAACATCTTCCTGCCATTCTGCCACCATTGCCCTTGGTTCCAGTGGCATGGCCGTCAGCCGCGGATGGGCGTTCCGAACCTTGACTGTCAGATAGGCATCGGAAAATGCATCCGACACATCGCCGTCTGTCCAGGATTTTTCGAAGGCCAGATTGTCCGGACAATCCGCGAAAATATCGTCTGATGTGTCCGTTTCTTCGTAGTCGACAAATATGCCTTCTGCCGCATCCTGTGCTGCGCGGGTCGTTCGCGCCACAACAAGTGCAACGGGTTGGCCAACAGACGACACTTCTCCACGAGCCAACAACCCACTTACCGGAACCTGAATATTTTCAACGATGGGATTGACCGGCAAAGTGGCTAGGTCAGCAGTATCGTCACCTGTATAGACGGCAATTACATCTGACGCATCGGTTATGTCGTACTCAATATCCAATATCCGGGCCGCGGGAAACGGGGAACGTACAAACACAATATGCAGGCAATCCGCAGGGCTGCGATCACTGGAAAAGTTGCCTGCACCGGTTGTCAGTCGGTCGTCTTCAACCCGCGGTCTGGCCGCACCAATCCACGGATAATCGTCCCGTCCAGGATCATTATCGGTGTGTAATGGTGCAATATTGAAGCCCACGATGTCTCCTGATCAGCGCCAAGAAGGAATACTGTCTGGCAACCAGTATCCCGCTTCAACGATAACCAATCAACTGAAAATTTGGTCAATAGATATAGCTAAAAGTTATATCTATTTCTTACGCCGGAACGATGCGACGGAGATAATCGGCCAGTTCCTGCTGTTCGACTTCATTCAGAGGAGACAAGGTTTTTTCGGCGGCACGGCGGGAATGATCGGCAAGCGTCAATGCCATGGTCCGGCCTGATTGTGTGAGCGAAACCAGGTGGCGGCGCTGATCGTGGGGCGATGGTGTTGTGGCCACCAGATCCCGTTTTTGCAAACGCTGGATTACGCCATGAACAGTTGCCGGTTTCATGCCGCTTTGGCGACCCAGTTCGTTTTGCGATACCTGCCCCACTTCCATCAATTTCAATATGGCACCCAGCTGCGGCGGTGTGAGATCGAGGTCCCCCATATCACTGCGCAAATTTCCCAGTGCCACAGCCTGGGCGCGACCCAGCAGATACCCGATCTGATCTTCAAGCCTGTAGACATTCGCGTCACTCTTGTGGGCTGGAACGTTCATTCCTGACCTGCCTGATCTGCATCAATCCGGGCCTTCGCAGCATCCGGCGTTTCAGCTGCGGCATAGCGTCGGCGCCCCTCAGCCCGATCTGTTGGATGTTTGTCCATATTGTCGGGCTCTGGCCACATGTCAGGTTCGTGCACCGCAAACTTGTCGGCACTGGGTGTCTTTTTATCGAGATTCAAATCCCGTTCGTTAGTGGCTTTCGGATTGATCATATGGCCGTCGACAGTTTCCAGATCAAACCACCAGCGATTTTCCTGATTACGCTCACCATATTTCAGTTTGTCATCCAGCCAGATCAGGAAGGGTCGGGTAAAGGGCAGCTTGATCGACATCCACATGGCCAGCCGGTGGTGCATCAGGCCTTCCTTGTTCCAGGGGCACATCTTCATGCAACGCCCGCAGGCAGAACCCTTGGGATTGGTCGTGCGATACTTGGTGCAGCCCTCGGAATCAGGTTTCCAGGTTTCGTAACCGTTATACATAATCTTGTCACCAAACGGGATCGCGCCGCAGGGGCATTCGCGCGCACATTTTTTGCACGAATTGCAAAAATCCTGCATACCAAAATCGATGGGCTTGTCGATTTGCAAAGGCATGTCAGTGGTCACAACAACGGTCTTAAGCCGTGGGCCGACAAAGGGGTTCACGACCATCTCACCGATGCGGCTCATTTCTCCAAGACCCGCCAGCAGTGACAAGGGCACGTGCTGCACATGGCTGTCAAAGTTGGTATGGGCCCGCGCCGGGAAACCGAGGCGACGGATATAGTCTGCCATGATGTCTGCGATTTCGGCCCCGCGGACATAAGCCCGGTAACTTTGTGCGCCACTGATCCAGTCGTCGCCACTGGCGCTGTCCATGGTCATGAAACCCTGGTCGATAATCATGACAATGGCATGGCTGTGATAGGGCTCGATCGGTTTGCCGTGCTTGTCGTGGCTGTACCAGCAATAGTCCTTTGCCTCGCAGATACCGGTGAGATCGGCATCCAGAAAATAGGACAGTGATTTGATATGTTCTGACAGCACCTGAGGGTCATTGCTGATCGGCGCAACTTCTTTTGCCACCTCCCCATCTTGTGCCTTGATCAGATGTTTGCCGACTTCACTGAAAGCGGCTGAGATCGGCGTTTTCTTGATGAAGCGTTTTACTTCGGATGCTGCCCGATCCCCGAAATCGCCATGCGCTGCCCGGAAAAACCCGTTCACCCGCATGGGCGACCGCTGCACTTCCTCATCAATAATCAGCGTCGTCGGCTGGTCCACACGTTTGATTTTATGCATGGGGTATTTGCCCTGATGCATTGGTCGCTTGCGTCTTGAAAAGATCGGCAGCATGAATCCGGCTTTCTGTAATTCATTATAACAATAACGTTATAACTATAACGATAGCCGTTTTTTTGAGTCAAGCCGGAACATTCGCAGGAGATGACAATCCATCAAAAGGTCGTCACAGTGACGGCCAGGAAAATGACGCTCACCATTCGAAAGCCAATTCATGAAAAAGCTGTTCATCGCCTGTCTGGGCACGGAAACCAACACCTTTTCCAATATGCCGACGGGCATGCAAACCTTCGCCGAGACGATGCTGTATCACGGCGATGCGTCTGAGAAATCCGAGGAACTTTTCGCCGCCCCCCTGAAAGTCTGGCGCAAGCGCGCAGAGGATTTGCAGGCGGATGTCGTTGAAAGCCTGGCAGCTTTCGCCCAACCCGCCGGGGTGACCGTGCGTAAGGTTTACGAAGACTTCCGCGATGAAATCCTGACAGACCTGAAAGCCGCATCACCTGTGGATGCGGTCATGCTGAGTATGCACGGTGCCATGGTTGCCGAAGGCTATGACGATTGCGAGGGCGATTTGATCCTGCGTTGCCGGGAAATCGTCGGACCGGATGTCATTATTGGTGTCGAACTTGATCTGCATTGCAGCATCACCACAACTATTACCGAAAATGCAGATGTCGTTGTCCTGTTCAAGGAATATCCCCACATTGATGCGGTGGAACGGGCGGAAGAAGTGTTCGAGCTTTCACTTGCGGCCCTGCGCGGAGAGATCACGCCGGTTATCGCGATTCATGACTTAAAGATGATCAGTATGTGGCGCACACCTGTTGGCGAAGCAGCCAATATCGTCAGCCACATGACCGAACTTGAAGGCAGCGACGGCGTGTTGTCGGTATCGCTTGCACATGGTTTCCCCTGGGGTGATGTGCCCGATGCATCCGCCAAGGTTCTGGTGATGGCCGACGGCAATGCTGATTTGGCACAAACAACCGCGGATCAGATCGGGGCAAAAATCTGGTCCCTGAAAGACGAAACACATCCTACCGGTCTGACCATCGATGAGGCACTGGATCAGGGTACCGAGGCTGCCAATGGCCCCGTTGTCCTGGCTGATCTCGGGGACAATGCCGGGGTTGGCGCCCCTTCTGATTCAACCTTTATCCTGCAGCGCATTGTTGCCCGTGGTCTGGAAAACGTGCTTAGCGGGATTTTTTGGGATCCGGTGTCGGTGCGCTTTTGTATGGAGGCCGGGGAAGGCGCTGAATTTGATTTGAGGGTCGGAGGCAAGGTAGGCGTTGCCTCTGGTGATCCTGTCGACTTGCGGATTACCGTTCGGAAGATATTAACTGACGCGCGTCAGCCCTTTGCCGGATCATTCGCCCCTCTGGGCAATGCCGTCTGGGTCAGCGCCGCAAATGATCTTGATCTGCTGTTATGTGATAACCGTTGCCAGACTTTTCACCCCGAGGCTTTCACCCAGATGGGTATCGACCTGAGTGCAAAGCAGATTGTTGTCGTGAAGTCGACACAGCATTTCTACAGCGGGTTTGCGCCTGTAGCAGCTGAAATTCTCTATGTATCAGCACCTGGTGCCATCCCGATGGATTTTGCTGACATTGAATTTCGGAAGTTCAAGGACCCTTATTGGCCGCGTGTGCAAAACCCGCATGCCTGAAGACCAAAATAACGGTTTCTAGAGCGTTTCCGGGTTTAACGGAAACGCAGCCTTGCTTTTAACTCAAGGTGTGCGCCAAATCTTAATGCAGAAGCGATTCCGTTTAAGTCGAAATCGCCCTAGATTGCTGTCACCAGATCTTCCTGCATGACTTGAATCCGATCCAACATTCTGGAAATCCTGTCACACCGGCAGGGACAAGCCACCGGATTTTCCAGATTGAGAATGGCATTTTGAACGATCGGAGAATCACAGTTCGAGCATATTTCAACAACGTTCGCCGTAAACATTTCCATTACGGCCCTGTAGTGATCATGATGATCTTTGCTGCGCCACATCCACCACCCCTTTAATACCCACGATTACCCCCCTGGTATCAAGGTATATTCTAGCAATCATCGATAGAAATGCCAGAAAACAATTTACGGTATAGTTTCACATTTTTGGCATCACACAGCCTTTCCTTCGTGGCTGTCCGCAATGAAATGCCGGTGGTCAGGTCAGTCAGGTGATCAAAACGGAGATTTCGGCTTCTGTAAGTCCGAATTCCTTCAGAACTTCTTCCGTGTGCTGACCCTTTTCCGGGGGCAAACCCTGAATTGCAGCGGGTGTTTCGGAAAACTCCACCGGCGGTCCCGGAAACTTCAAGGTGCCATCGACGGGGTGTTCCATGGTTTTGAAAAAGTCGACTTGTTGAAGATGTGGATCGGTCAGTAAATCCGTTGTCGATTTAATCCGGGCTGCCGGAATCTCGGCTTCATTCAAAGCCGTCATCCATTGCTCTGTTGTGCGTTCGGCGATGAAGGATTGCAGCAGGTTATTGTATTCCGCGACGTGCTGCAGTCTTGCTGCCACATCCTTGAAGCGCGGATCATTTCGCAATTCCGGTTGTCCGACGATATCTGTAAAGCGATGCCAGTGTTTGTTATTGTAAACGGTGGCCCCGACATATCCGTCCCTGGTCTTATAGGGTTTGCGTTCCTTCGCAACTATTCGCTGATAAACAGGCTCGCTGATCGGCGGATCAAACACGGACCCGGTCATATGTTCCGTCAGCATAAAGGACGACAGGGCTTCGAACATGGAGACGCTGACTTCCTGACCGACACCGGTTGTGGCCCGGGCATACAAGGCCGCATTGATGGCATAGGCTGCGGTGAGGCCGGAGACCTTGTCGGCCATTACATTGGCGAGATACCGTGGCTCACCTGCGGCAGCGGCCTCCAACATCGCCACGCCGGTCATGCCCTGGATCGTGTCGTCATAGGCAGGCTGGCCGGCATATACCCCTTTCAGACCAAAGCCATAAAGATTGGCATAGATCAGTCCGGGATTAACAGCTGCCAGGGTCTCGTAAGTCAGGCCCAGACGCTCCATCGCCTGATGACGCACGGAGTGAATAAAGACATCACATTTTTCAACCATTTTCAGCAAAGCGGCTTTGGCCTCGGGCCGTTTCATATCCAGCGATATACCACGTTTACCACGGTTCATGCTGTAATATACGCCAGTATATCCTTCGCGTTTGCCTGGCCCGATCTGGCGGGTGATATCGCCTTCCGGCCCTTCAACCTTGATCACATCGGCACCCAGATCGGACATGATCTGGGTGCAATAGGGCCCCATGAGAACGGACGTCATGTCGATGACAGTGACGCCGCTCAGGGGTCCTTTATGGGCGGATTCTCCCATACCCAAAAAGTCCCTAAAATTTGCTGTTGGGCAACAACAGGGACAGGATCGGGAAGACCACAATCAAGCCAAAAACAACAATGTCCATGGCGAGGAAGTTGATCACGCCCCGGAAAATCGTGTGCACGGGTGCGACCTTACTACCGACCACACTGCCGATGATGAACACGTTCAATCCCACCGGAGGTGTAATCAAACCAATCTCCAGCAGCTTGACGACAACCACACCGAACCAGATCAGATCAAGTCCCATGTTTTCCACAAGGGGAATAACAAAAGGCAACGTCAGCAGCATGATGCCAATGGGGTCCAGAAACATGCCCATGATCAGATACATGATGACGATGACCAGCAGAATCGACCAGTCGGCCATCTGATAAGCTTCGGTCATGGCCATCACTTCACGGGTCAGACCGGTTAGCGACACAAAGGCCACAAACATCTTGGCACTGGCGGCGATGAAAAAGATCGACGCTGTTTGTTTGGCCGTATCTTTCATGGCTGAAACAAACTTTTCCCAATTCAGTTTGCGCGTAGCAAAACCGTAGGCAGTGGCAACAGATACACAAACAGCAGCAGCTTCAGTTGCCGTGAAGATTCCGCCATAGATACCGCCGATGATGATGACGAACAGGAGTACTGCGGGCCAGGCACGAACCGAGGCCATCCAGCGATCACGGTTTGAGATGGTTTCATCCGGCACAGGTGCGTCCTGGGGGCGCAATTTTGTCCAGATGAAAATAACGATGATAAAGCCCAAAAGCGACAGTATCCCCGGGATGACACCAGCAAGGAACAATTTGTTGACCGAAGTTTCTGTGAACAGGCCATAGAGGATGAACAACACACTTGGCGGAATGAGTGAGCCAAGGGTACCACCCACGGCAACGGTCGAGGTCGCCAGTTGGGTTGAGTATTTGAAGCGCAGCATTTCCGGAATACAAATCCGGCCCATGGCAGCGGCACAGGCCACGCTGGAACCGGTTATGGCTGAAAAGCCGCCACAACCGACAACAGAGGCCATGGCCAAACCACCCGGCACTTTCGATAACCAGACACGACCGGCATAATAAATCTCGGTCGTGATCTCCGCATGAAAAGCGATATGCCCCAGGGCAATAAACAAGGGGATCATACTCAGCGGATAGGAATGCAAAAATTCAAAAGCATTTGATGAAATCAGCGACATCGTCGGGGCGACGGCCCTGGCATATTGGAATTCATCAGCATTTTTGAAGCCGAAGAACATATAAGTGCAGACAATGGCCAAACCCGCCAGGGTAAAGCCAATCGGCACACGAAAACCCATCAGGATGAGCGCAATGATAAAGCCGACAAGGCCAATGGTTGTAGGATCCATGAACTCTATTTTTCAGCAGGAGCAGAAGGAGAGGTGTCGCCAAGGCTACGAAAGGATGTGTACCCGTCGTGAAAAACCAGATGCGCCAAACGCACAGCAAAGACGAGATAGCCAACAAAGAATGTCAGGCGACCA
>Ga0233449_1003088_pt1 | contig 12469 bp, 11 predicted proteins | sample SI_124_October20_FD_183012 | JGI IMG/M metagenome (GOLD analysis project Ga0233449, IMG submission 183012) | Seawater microbial communities from Saanich Inlet, British Columbia, Canada - SI_124_October2016_200_MG | ecosystem: Environmental > Aquatic > Marine > Inlet | place: Canada: British... | reverse complement strand
GTGTTGTCGGCTTTCACGCGTACCTTGACGTTATAGTCAATCACTCGTTTGACCGCGACGAGTACTTTCATTCGCTCGCATCTCCAAAAATATTAAGGGACGGCCACAGGCCTTGATCTGCCTGCGCTGTCTTGATCCGGTAACCAGGCCTGATACACATGATAAAGTACCGGTGGGGGGGCCCGTTTTTTCGCAGTGCAGCATATTGCCGGGTTTTGAGGCTGTCAATGAGTTCTCAAACGGTAAAACTCAAGGAAAACCGCCGTTTTTCGGGCATCGTGACAATTTCCCTGCTTCCGGCGGGATGATTCCGTATAATTGACCTGCAATCGTGCATTTTACAGTCAGGCGCGAAACCCTTCTTCAGGGATTTGCTTCTGTGCTTGTATCGGATGCTCTTTGTGACTAATTGAGAGCAGTGTTTTCCTTAAAGCCCCTGAATGAGATATGAACCAGGCAAGCAATCCATCCAGTACCAGCGGTACCCGGCGACTGGCAGCAGTTATTTCTGCAGACATTATTGATTACGCAGACCTTATGCGTGTCGATGACGTCAGTACAACACAAAATGGTCGACGCAGCCGTTCCGAAATTGTTGAACCTGCCGCGTCCGAATTTCTCGGACGTCTGGTCAAGCACACCGGGGATGGTTTTCTGGTGGAATTTTCCAGCGCGGCGGATGCCGTGCGCTGTGCCATCGCCATCCAGACCCGCCAGGCCGGCTTCAACGAAACCCTGGCCCCGGAACAGAGACTTGCCTACAGGCTGGGCGTAAATCTGGGCGATATCCTGTCAGATGCCGAGGATATCTATGGCGATGGAGTGAATATTGCGGCCAGAATCAGGTCTCTGGCAACAACGAGTGATGTTTTGATCTCGTCCGCTGTTTATGACCAGGTCAGAAGCAACACTGAATTCGCCCTCGAAAGTTTTGGCGATCATACCTTGAAGAACATCGCCTTGCCGGTTTCGGTCTGGCGCGTTGGTACACCGGGTGATGTGAACAAGACGATACAGGCACCAACACAAAGTCCGGCAGCGGTCGCCCCGACCCCGGCCGATGACCGCCCTTCGGTTGCCGTATTACCGTTCGAAAACATGTCGGGTGATGCGGATCAGGAATATTTCGCGGATGGCATCAGTGAAGACCTGATTACGGATCTGTCAAAAATTTCGGGACTGCATGTCATTGCAAGGAATTCGGTTTTCACTTTCAAGGGCAAGGCGGTCAACGTGCCGGATGTCGCCCGTGATCTGGGCGTTGCCTGGGTGATGGAGGGCAGTGTGCGTAAGGCCGGGAACCGGGTGCGGGTCACGGCACAGTTAATCGATGGTACCTCGGGCGGGCACCTTTGGGCCGAACGATACGACCGTAATCTGGATGATATTTTTGCGGTTCAGGATGAAATTACAGCGGAAATCGTCAAGGCCCTGAAGGTAAAGTTATCCCAGGCCGATCAGGAACGCGTGGCAAGTCGCATGCGCTCTGACGTCGAAACCTATGATCTTTATCTCAAGGCGCGCGAGAAATTGTTCAGCGGCGCGCCGGAAACTGTGCGTGAAGCGATCCCTCTGTTCGATCAAATTCTTGAAGCGGACCCAGGCTTTACACCTGCCCTGGCCGGGCGTGGCATGGCCATGATGGCGCTGTATACGAACCAGTGGACCGATGATCCGGATGCCGCCTTGAAGGAAGCCGTAAGCTGCACTGAAGCAGCGATGGCCCAGAATGACCAGGACCCGGCGGCCTTGTTGTCCATGGGCATCATTTGCATGCTGCAATGTCGCTACGATGAAGCAAGGCAGCATGGTCTGACGCTGCTTGAGTTATTGCCCAACAAGGCTGAAGGTTTTGTCCTGCTGGGGAATGTGGCCCTGGCCTGTGGCGATTCCGACGAGGCGATCCGCCAGCTGGAGGCAGGGCGCAGCGTCGATCCCATGGGGGCCGATATAACCCTGCATATCCTGGGGCAGGCGCAATACATGGCCGGTGATCTGCCGGGGGCAGAAGAAAGCTTCCTGAAACGCGTTGAAGTCAACCCGGAGACCGACAGCAGCCGTTTGTATCTGGCCTCTATCTATGGTCATCAGGAACGGTTTGAGGAAGCACGCGAAATGTGGGAGAGCATTTTTCAGGTGAACCCCGGCTATTCCCTGAAAGACCGGGTGGCGGGCTGGCCTTTTCAGGAAGACACCTTCCCCAGACAAATCATTGCAGGCCTGGAAAAAGCTGGTATCGATCACCAGATAACCTTCGAGTAGAAGTGGCAACATTTTCTGCTATTGTTGTGACGTAATCTTTATCTGTTGAATTGAAGCTTTCCTGAATGACCGAAACCACCATTGCCCGAAGACTGGCCGCCATCCTGGCCGCAGACGTTGTGGCCTATTCACGCCTGATGGGTTCGGATGAAGATGCCACCATGACACAATGGTGGGAATACCGGCGTGAAGTCATTGATCCGGGGATTGAAAAACTGGGTGGCCGGATCGTTAAACATACAGGCGATGGTTTCCTTGCGGAATTCGCCTCCGCTTATGATGCGGTAAACTGCGCCCTTGAATTACAGCGTGAAATCAACGAGCGCAGCGAAAAAGTTGCGGAAGATAAACGCGTGCAGTTTCGTATGGGCGTAAACCTCGGCGATATTATGTCCGATGACGAGGATATCTACGGCGACGGCGTCAACATCGCAGCCCGCATCGAAGCCCTGGCAGACCCTGGCCGGGTCTTTATTTCAGGCTCGGTTTACGAACAAATCAGATCCAAGCCCGACCTTGATTGTGTCTCGAAAGGGGAACATGCCCTCAAGAATATTGCCGAACCCATGCGGGTCTTTGATGTTTGTGCCGCCTGTCAGGCACCTGCAAAAACAGAAAAACCTGCTGCTGCCGAGGCGCCTTCTGCCCCTGGTGTGTCGGTACCAGTTGAAGAAGACAAACCTTCCATCGCTGTCCTGCCGTTCGATAATATGTCAGGCGATGAGGAGCAGGAATACTTTGCCGACGGCATAACAGAAGACCTGATAACGGACTTGTCCAAAATTTCCGGCTTGCTGGTGATCGCGCGAAACTCGGTCTTTACCTACAAGGGTACGGCCGTAAACGTGCCGGATATCTGCCGCGAGCTGGGTGTGCGCATGGCGCTGGAAGGCAGTGTGCGTAAGTCCGGCAACCGGGTACGCATTACGGCCCAGTTAATCGATGGCGACACCGGCGGTCATTTGTGGGCGGATCGCTTTGACCGCAATCTGGATGATATCTTTGCGGTGCAGGACGAAGTCACAGCGGAAATTGTATCGGCTCTGAAAGTCAAAATAAGTGCTGACGAGCAAGCCCGTATGGGTCATCACAGCACCGAAAATGTCCAGGCTTACGACAATTCCCTGCAAGCGCGGGAACTGATCATGGGCGGCACTGAAAGTGGCGTGGTCAAGGCTCGTATCCTGCTTCAGCGAGGTCTGGATGATGATCCGGAATTCGTCGATGCAATGGGGGGCATGGCCTTTACCTATATCATGCAGTTCGCCAGTCAATGGGGTGAAAACCATCAGAATGCGCTGATTGAAGCTGAAAAATGGGCTTTGAAAGCAGTGGAAACTGATGAAAAGAATACCACAGGCCTGATGTCCCTTGGTGTGGTCAGAATGTGGCAAAGTCGGCTGGAAGAAGCGAAAGAACTTGTTTCGCGCGTGGTTGAATATTCACCCAATTCCATGGACGCCAGGCGGATGCTGGGCAATATCGAACTCTTTGCCTGTAACTACCAGGTTTCCATAGACTGGCTGGAGGAATGGCTGCGTCTTGATCCTCATGGTCCGGCCATGGCGTTGCACACCTTGGGACAGGCGCATTTTGCCCTTGGAAACTGGGACCGGGCTGCGGAACTGTTTCGGTCCCGTATTGATCAGGAACCGGATACCGATTCCAGTTACGTATTTCTGGCCAGTACGCTGGGCCATATGGGTCAGCCAGAGGAAGCCAATCGGCAATGGAAGCAGGTCTTTAATGTGAAGCCAGATTATTCCCTGGCCGAACGCACGCGGCTTTGGCCTTATAAGGACTCAACTGTCGTCGACAATGTGTATGCCGGGCTGGAAAAAGCCGGTATTGATCCGGGTCCCCGTTAGATAACACCCCGGCCATGCCTGTCAGTTCTGAATTTCGCGATTTTCTGCTGGAGCAACTGGAACCCCTGGGACCGGTATCGGCAAGACGCATGTTTGGCGGCGCCGGGCTTTTTTATGGCACGGTGATGTTTGCATTACTGATCAATGATGTGATGTATCTGAAAACCGACGAGGCGTCACAACAGGCCTATGAGGATGCCGGGTCAGAACCTTTTTCCTATCAACGCGGTGACAAGCAACAGGCCCTGAAAACCCTCTGGCGGGTGCCGGACGAAATAATGGATGACAGTGAAGAATTGCTGGTCTGGTCCCGGGTTGCTGTCGATGCGGCCCTGGCAGCCAGGGCGATTCCGACTTAAATGGAATCGCTTCTACGTTGATATTTGGCGCATACCTTAAGCTTGAGGCAATGCTGCGTTTCCGGATTTACCGGAAACGCTCTAATCGCGCCAAATCAAAGCCATCCAAAAAGAAATAGATTTGTTCAGCGGTTTGCACCTGGCCGCCACAGAACGTCATCCTCGCCGTTATTGTTCAGGACCCGCCCGAGAACAAAGAAGTGATCACTAAGGCGGTTCATGAATTTGACAGCCAGCGGATTGACACCTTCAGGTTCCGCTTCCAACAAAGCCGTGATCAGGCGTTCGGAACGGCGGGCCACCGTACGGGCTAGATGCAGGTTGGCTGCTGCAGCTGTGCCCCCTGGCAGGATAAAGGACGTCAGGTCCGCGAGACCCGCATTCATGTCGTCAATTTCAGTTTCCAGACGATCAATCTGCGGCTGCGTAATGCGCAGGGCGGACGACGTATCGCTGAAGTCTTCACCGGGTGTGCACAGATCGGCACCCAGATCAAACAAATCATCCTGTATGCGGTTCAAAATCTGGTCCTCGGCCCCGCTGGTATGCAATCTGACAAGCCCGACACAGGCATTGGTTTCATCAACCGTGCCGTAGGCTTCAACCCGCAGGTCATGCTTTTTGACGCGGGTACCGCCGCCCAGGGATGTTTCGCCTGCGTCGCCGCCACGGGTGTAGATTTTTGTCAGTTTAACCATTGTTGTCGTTCTCTCCGTCGTGTCGGGATTGTCTTACATTTTTGCAATGAGAAACCAGGCCACGAACATCAGGACCGTAAATGCCTGGGTGCCGATGCGTGCCCGCATGATGATGTTATTGTACTTTTTGTTGAACTCGCCACCGCGGGCCATACCGATCAGGCCAACAACCAGTACTAACAAGGTCGCAATCAACGACAGCGCCAATAAATATCCGATCACCGTTTGCATGTTCGTCTCCTGTTCAGGCAGGTCTTTATAAACGCTAATTTCTGCTGTGACCATGTGCCACGTTTTTCCAACTGTGCTGTCTGGATATTACTGCTAGGATGACGCCTGATTGAACCGCATGCGTCCCGGATCGTGAGCCGGGCCTGATTGCAAAGGCAAGAACCGGCAATGGTGGACGAGGTCAAGGAAGAGGTACCGTCCGGGGCAATCGCCCTTGAGCATCTTACGGGTCCATCACGGGGCCGGATGACATGGCTGAGTGGGGCGGACCTGGATATTTCGCTCGGTGAAAACCGTATCCTGCGGTTCGAAAAGTCACAGCCCGGTGCCAGGCCCAACGGATTTCTGGCACGCCTTTTTCAGGTCGACGGCAGTTTTCATATTGAAGCAAAAAGTGACCAGCCTGTCTGGGTCAACGGCCACCGTATTTCCAGAGTGGAACTGGCCCATTGTGACATGATCGAATTCGGAGAATCAGGACCCTTGTCGCGGTTCCGGCTTTATCGGGGAGATGCCCGGGTCCGGCAAATGGTTGGCGATATCCTTGGTGATGCCTTTGTCTACCTGAAGGTCAGTCGTCGCCCTGTCATTCGCCGCCTCGCCACTGCGTTCGGGGGCATCGTCCGGCGTCTGATGCAGGAAACAACACTGTTGTTTCGCGGCGGCGTCATCCTTGCCATCGTGGGCTTGAGTGCACTGGCCTGGTATCAGGCCCGGTTGAACGAACAGCTGGAACGTCGCATTGAAATCGGGGCCAGCCAGCTGGAGTTGTTTGCCGGTGTCCTGACACGGGCGCGGGAAGAAGCACTGACACCACACGACCTCAGGGAAATCAAACTGGAACTGGCGCAACGATTATCTTCCAATGCCGAACGTCTGGCAGAACTTGAACGTCGCTCTGAGGCCAACAGCCGGGTCATAGCGGCCTCCATGAACTCTGTGCTGTTTCTGCAAGGTGCTTATGGTTTTCGGGATAGCGAAAGCGGGCGGGTGCTCCGGCATATTGTTGACGACCAGGGCCGCCCCCTGATTTCACCAATCGGACAGCCTTTGTTGTCACTGGAAGGGGATGGCCCCGTCGCTGAACGCCAGTTCACTGGAACCGGGTTCGGGGCTGGCCCGGCAGGAGCTATTATCACCAACCGGCACGTGGCCCGACCGTGGGAACAGGATGCAAATGTCATGGTCCTGCGGAGCCAGGGGCTTGAGCCCGAGATGATAAAGTTTATTGCCTACGTGCCGGGTCGCGAACAGGCTGGCGACATTGAAGTTGTCCGGGTGGACGAAAATTCTGATCTTGCTGTCCTGCGGCAACTGGATGTCAGCGACCCTGTACCCGGCCTGTCCCTGGCTACATCTGCACCAACCCCCGGTGCTGAAATTATTGTCATGGGCTATCCGACAGGATTGCGCTCGATGCTGGCGCAGTCCGGCGAAGATTTTGTTAATGAACTGCAAAAGGAAAAAGACATCGGTTTCTGGAGTGTTGCAGCTCGCCTCGCGGGTAAAAAACTGATTGCGCCGCTTTCCAGTCGTGGCATCGTCAGCCATGTGACAAACGCGACAGTTGTCTATGACGCCGAAACAACCCATGGCGGCAGTGGGGGGCCTGTGCTGGATGTGGATGGCGCAGTTGTGGCCGTGAACGCTGCAATTTTACCGGAATATGGCGGGTCCAACCTGGGCGTCCCGGTAGCAAAAGTCAGAGCCTTGCTGGAAGCCGCCAATTTGTTCTGATCAGCATGGTCATATCATTCAATAAAATATATCTTTGCGGCCAGGGCGTTTTCAATAACAATCGGGTTATTGATCTGTTTCAAGTGCCCGGGTGATGAAGATTGTACGGTTCTTTGAAGTTGTTCCGGGTGTAGTTGAATAGTGGGAAGAGTCAAAAATGAGTCTGCGGGCCGAACTGGAACTACGGAGTGAGAGTGCCTGCGAACTTTGCACGTCTCCGACAAACCTCCTGACTTATGAAGTGCCGCCGTCATCAGGAAGTGGTGCAGAAAAAAGCGTCTTGATCTGCAACATTTGTAGTGATCAGATCAATGATCCGGCCACGATGGACATGCATCACTGGCGCTGCCTGAACGAAAGCATGTGGAGTCAGGTACCCGCTGTTCAGGTCGTGGCCTGGCGCATGTTAAAGCGCCTTGGCACTGAAACCTGGGCTTCTGATTTGCTCGATATGCTTTACCTCGATGACGATGTGCTTGCCTGGGCGCAGTTGTCGGACGTTGATCAGGCGGATGAGGATGATGTTCGTCATTTCGATGCCAATGGTCATCAACTGGCCGCTGGTGACACGGTTCACCTGATCAAGGATCTGAATGTCAAAGGGGCCGGTTTTACGGCTAAACGTGGGACTGCAGTGCGGAATATCTCGCTCGTGCCGGATAATGCCTTACATATTGAAGGGCGGGTAAATGGCCAGCAGATTGTCATTCTGACGGAGTTTGTGAAGAAGTAGCCGGGCGTTTGACGTTATTGGGATTGATGGGAACGCATGACATTATGTCGTTTTTGGAGATAGCCACAGTTCTGTTGTTCCTGGCCGGTTTTGCTGGCCTGGGCTTTCTTGCCTTGCGTCATCGCAACTGGCACTTCGCGGCGCTGTCATTTTTCCCGCTTTTTCTTGGCGGCTGGGGTGTGCTCTGGCCTGGCGATGACGCCCTGTTGCTGACAGTTGCCGTTGGTATTTTCCTTGTTTTTCTGATTGTCACCCAAATGTTGCGTGGTCGGGCATCGCTTGAAAGGTCTCTCAGGGAAAGCGAGAACAAGTTCAGAAGTATCTTCGAAAGTGCAGAAGTAGGTCTGACCCAGGTTCGCATCAGTGACAACACAGTGCTGGATGCCAATAACCGGGTTGCCGAAATTCTGGGTTATGAGGACCGGCTGAAAATGATTGCCGATTATGACCCGAAACGGCACTGGGTTGACATGGACGTCAGAGGGAAGATTCTCACCAGAGGTCTCGAAAGTGGTATAGGTGAAGATCACGAAATCGAGGTTTTCCGATTGGATGGCTCTTCTGCCCGGGTGCGCATTGCGACAACATTTTTCCCCGAAGAAGACTTTTTCATTGCCGTTTCGATAGATATGACGGAACGCCGGATTGCGGAAATGGAATTGCGTGAAAGTGAGAAAAAGTATCGGGCGACCTTTGATAACGCCCAGGTCGGTTTGATCCGCACCGACATGGAAGACGGCAGGGCGATAGACGCCAATGCGCGCATGGTCGAAATGCTGGGATATGACGGCGAAGCGGAACTGGTTGAAAATTTTAACCCGCGGGAAGCCAATGTAGACCCGGTGTTTATGCAGAAGATCATCACGGATATCAGGGAAAAAGGCGTTGTGCAAAATGTCGAAACTGATTTTTACCGTCAGGATGGCTCGGTTTTGCAAGCCCGGCTCTACAGCATTCTGGTGCCCGAAAAAAAGCAGATCGAATCGGTTGTCATTGATATTGGCGAACAAAAATTGATGCAGCGGAGGCTGATTGCGGCGCTGGATATGGCTGAGGAAGCCAACCGGTCGAAATCAGCTTTTCTGGCAAATATGAGCCACGAATTGCGCACCCCCCTGAACGCCATTCTCGGGTTTGCCCAGATGATCAAGGATCGACCGCCAGGCGAAGATGCCATTGATCAATACCGTGAATATGCCGGTTTCATTTACACCAGTGGCGATCATTTGCTGGCCTTGATCGGGGATATCCTGGACCTATCCAAGATCGAGGCAGGCAAGGCCGAGCTGGCTGAAACAGAGTTCAATGTTGTTGACGTTATCGATGCCTGTGTTTCTTTGTTGCAGATCTCAGCGGATCAGGACGGGTTAACGATTGATGTGACGAGCGACCCCCGCGATGTCGTGCTCTGGGCGGATGAGCGCAAGATCAAGCAGATGTTGCTGAACCTTATGTCCAATGCAATCAAATTCAACAATCCGGGCGGCAAGGTTGATGTGATCGTCAAGATTGTTGGCGACAATGATTTATCCCTGATCGTTGCTGATACCGGCGTTGGCATCGCCGCAGAAGATATTCCCAAAAGCATGTCCGTTTTTGGCCGCGTCGGAAATGTTTTGACCAGCGAAAAACAGGGAACTGGTCTGGGGTTGCCGCTGGTGAATTTGATGGCAGAATTGCATGGTGGCTACCTGGAAGTTGAAAGCGAGCCCGGCAAGGGAACACACGCCACGATCCGCTTGCCCGGCAGGTTGCGCAAACACGGTCTGACCGGTGCATCGCTCAGTGAAGAAATTGTAGATGAAAAATCGATCCATTAACCTGATTGGCTGGATTTTGTTTCTGTTGTCGGCAGTTGGCTTTTTTGTTTCCGCCGTCCGCAGCGGCGATATTGCGGCTTTGATCGGTGCAGTCCTGTTTTTTGTGGCCTGCCTGGTATTTCTGGTGCCCTTCATGAGTAAGTCAGATCGCTGATCAAATATACGGAATGTTGATTTCAATCGGGTCAACGATAGCAATACAGTGGATAATTGCGTACAAACAATGATCTGTTCGAAATCAACGCCCTGGAAGATAACCACATGAAACGATCAAAATCCCTGAAACTGCTGATGATGGGCGCAACGGCGATTACGCTGGTTGCCTGTGACGAGCCCCAGGATGTCGCTGTGTTCGAAAATGTCGAACAGTGCGCGAAGCAGGAAGGTTTCAGTTCGGATTTTTGTGAAACAAACTTCAAGACAGCCCAAACCGAACATGTCCGGGTCGCGCCGAAGTATACATCTGTCGAAGATTGTGAAGTCGACTTCGGGGCCGAGAAATGTGAGATCGCACCCCAGCGCACGTCCAGTGGTGGCTCGGTCTTTATGCCGCTGATGATGGGCTACATGATGGGTAACATGCTCAGCGGCGGCTCGCGCGCGGCGTCACAGCCCTTGTATCGCTCCAGCGGCGACGCAAAAAACTTCCGCACCGGCGATAATCACAAGGTTGGCAGCAAAACCGGCATTACGAAAGTTTCTTCCCAGGTGGCCAGGGCGCCATCGACCAAAACCAGCACCATCCGTCGTGGGGGCTTTGGCAAAACGGCAGCTCGCACAGCCGGAAGATTTCGCAGCTTTGGCGGCTGATTGCCAGACTTATGCAACGCATTGAAATCTCGGAACGGGACGACTGGAAATCCCAGGCGGAAGCGCTCGGGTTTAATTTTCACACCATGTATGGCGAGCCCTATTGGGACGAAACGGCTTGTTACCAGTTCACTCTGGCTCAAATCGAAAACGACATCGAAGACCCCAGTGCCGAAATCGAAGCCATGTGTTTTGATGTCGTTACCCGGGCCATCGACGATGAAGAAGTTTTGTCGAAACTGGCTATACCTGAAGACTTCTGGACCTGCATTCGTGACAGCTGGCTGAACCGCGAAAAGAATTTGTACGGTCGTCTCGATTTGTCCTATGACGGCAAGGGCCCGGCCAAGTTGCTGGAATATAACGCCGACACACCAACAGCCCTGTACGAAAGTTCTGCCTTCCAATGGCTCTGGCTGGAACAGGCTTTGGAGCGTGAGATTATTCCTTCCGGGTGTGACCAGTTTAATTCCATCCACGAACAAATGATCGACGCCTTCAAACGTTTTGAAATCGATGGTCGTCTGCATCTGGCATCTTGTGAAGGCAGCGAAGAAGACGAAGGCACGGTGCGCTATATTGAGGAATGCGCCCAACAGGCCGGACTGGAAACCAGCTTCCTGCACATGGAAGACATTGGCATTGATGCCAACGGACATTTCACAGACCGCGACGATATGACGATCCAGAATCTGTTCAAGCTCTATCCCTGGGAATGGATGATGCTGGACGACTTCGGCAAGGCTGTGCCCAAAAGCGGAGTCACTTTCATCGAACCGGCGTGGCGTGCAATTTTGTCCAACAAGGGTTTGTTACCCTTGCTGTGGGAGATGTTCGAAGGCCATCCGAACCTGTTGCCTGCATGGTTCGCGGATGATCCACGCGCCGCTGATCTTGAAGGCGGCTATGTGCGCAAACCGCTGTTGTCCCGCGAAGGGGCCAATGTTGAAATGGTCCGTCCGGGCGAAGAGCCGCTGGCGATCGAAGGCCCCTATGGTGCCGAAGGATATGTTATCCAGGCCTTGCATCCCCTGCCTGTGTTCGACGGCAACCACACGGTTATCGGCTCGTGGCTGGTGGCCAGCCAGCCTTGCGGCATCGGCATCCGCGAAGACAACTCCCCGGTCACCAAGGATAGCTCCCGTTTTGTGCCGCATGTAATTTACGGCTGATCACCGGCTAAAACACCAACCATCCAGAATACGCACTTAGGCTAAGTGTGTTCAGTTCCGGTAAATGTGTGAATGTCCTGGCAAGCGAAACACACCCGACAAGATTTTCCGGTTTGAGGGAACCATGAAAACCAGGGGGATCGGGTGCTGGTTTCGCAAATTTTAGCCTTGGGAGCTTGTTATGAAGATTTCGAAGAAAGCAGCGGTGGCAATTACATTGGGCAGTTTGCTGACATTGGGGGCCTGCCAGTCGACAGGCGGTGGGTCTGCGTCAAGCGGCCCGACTGATATGGTCGTTGCCAGAATGGCTGAAGGTGATGTTGGTGCGATTTGCAGCGGCGGACGTGATGCGATTACCGCCGCATCCAAAGCTGCCACAACAGCATTGGCAACGGCGGGCAAGATTTCCGGTGACTATGACGCCATTGGCAAAGCCGCAGGCACAGCCTTTTACAAGGCCAAGTGTGGCTGATCGTGATTCGATATCTGTTGCGTGAAAAGCCGTTCCGGTTCCGCCGGAGCGGCTTTTTGTTTTCGTGCCGTCAGGTTGCCGGGGCATGATCGAGCATGAACCGACGCAGGACAATATGCTCGGGATCGCTGTCGCGGGTGTGATGCCAATGCAAACCGATCATGAATCCGGGCATCTCGAAAGGTAAATCGTGAAGCGTTAAATTCAGGGCCGCCGCCATTTGCTCGCCAAGCTGGCGGGGGATGGTCAGCAAGTGATCCGACCGTGATGCCAGCAAACAGGCCGGTAAAAAATGTGGCAAGCTGCA
>Ga0233449_1003087_pt1 | contig 12469 bp, 10 predicted proteins | sample SI_124_October20_FD_183012 | JGI IMG/M metagenome (GOLD analysis project Ga0233449, IMG submission 183012) | Seawater microbial communities from Saanich Inlet, British Columbia, Canada - SI_124_October2016_200_MG | ecosystem: Environmental > Aquatic > Marine > Inlet | place: Canada: British... | reverse complement strand
AGCTTTTGTTCAACCGTAAACATTACGCGTTGCTTCCTGGTTTTTACTTGTGTCATTTATTGACCTCCTTATAGTTTGTATTATAAGGCTATCTTTGTGTCCAAGTTTGTCAGACCACTACACTGTAATAAATGGAGAGAATTATCATGCACTTAAAGCACTAACCTTTACTCACAAAGGTAAAATTGATGCCATATACATTGACCCACCATATAATTCAGGGGCACGTGATTGGAAATACAATAATGATTATGTAGAATCTGAAGATAATTACCGGCATAGTAAATGGTTAGCTTTTATGGAACGTAGGTTGTTAATCGCCAAACAATTATTAAAGCCGAAGGCATCCGCTTTAATTCTAACCATAGATGAAAAAGAATACCTCAGGATAGGCTTACTGTTAGAACAAACATTTCCAGAAGCAAAAATTCAAATGGTTTCAAGTATTATTAATGCAAAAGGAATTATTAGAGGAAATGAATTAACAAGAACAAATGAATTCATTTTTTTCGTTGTACTCGGTGAGCAAAAACTTGTTCCAGAAATCGTTGGGGACGATACCAAAAAGGTTAGATGGGCAAGCTTAAGAAGAACGGACTTGGCATCTGCAAGAGGAACAAAAAAAGGAGGAACTGAACAATTCTACCCGATCTATGTCAACGATGAAACTGATAAAATTGATAAAATTGGTGATTTTTTGACCCCTGATGAAGACTACACAAAAGTTCCGAAAATTCCAGGATGTACTGCTTTTTTCCCTATTCGTGATAAGGACGACATACAAATGAACTGGGGCCTAACTGGCACTTCATTGAAAAAGAGATTAGATAAGGGTTATGTTAAAGTTACGAGATCAGGTAAAAAGAAAATAAAGAAGACTCTCTATTATTTAACAAGTGGTCCAATCGAAGATATTGAAAACGGGAATATCATTATTGAAGATAGAGACTACAACAATGTAGTATCTTTAAAATTCGCAGAGGGCAAAGCAACAATGCCAACAACTCAATGGGCAAGGATTTCACACAATGCTCAATCTTGGGGTAGTGATCTTTTAAAGAAGATGCTTCCTGGCAGATCTTTCCCATTTCCTAAGAGTTTATTTGCTGTGGAAGATGCTCTTAGAATTATTGTTGGTCAAAATAAGAATGCTGTTGTTTTAGATTTCTTTTCTGGTTCAGGAACTACGACACACGCAATAATGAGACTTAACAAACAAGATTTAGGAAACCGTAAAAGCATATTAGTAACTAATAATGAAGTTTCAGCAGAGGAACAAAAAGAGCTGAGTCTCGACAAACTTCGCCCCAGTGATGAAGATTGGGAAAAGTGGGGTATTTGTGATTATATTACTAAACCGAGGATTAAAGCCGCTATTACTGGGAAAACTCCTGAGGGTAAAAAAATCAACGGTGAATATGATTATTTGGATGAATTTTCTATTTCAGATGGATTCAAAGAAAATGCTGAATTCTTCACACTTACCTATGAAACACCAATTTCAATCAGTTATAATCTAGCTTTTGAACACGTAGCTCCATTATTGTGGATGCGTGCCGGAAGCAAAGGTAAACGAATAGATTCAATTTCGGAGTCTGGTTGGGCTGTAGCAGATAGTTATGGAGTTTTATTCGATCTTGATAAAAGCAGCGAATTCTATAAAGCATTAAATGCTCAAGCCAATATTAAAATTGCGTACATAATTACTGATGATGATAGGCGTTTTCAATCCATTGCCAAACGTTTACCAAAAGGAGTTGAGCCTGTTAGATTATATGAATCTTATTTAAAGAATTTCCAATTTACCAATGATATTTAATAAATGAAGTTTACACTAAAAGATTATCAAGAAGAGGCTGTTGCAGATGTACTTATAAATATGCGAAAGGCATCAAAACGCTGGCAAGAAGAAGGTGATATACACGCTTTTTCACTTACTGCAACAACAGGATCTGGTAAAACGGTTATGGCCGCGGCCGTATTCGAAGCAATGTTTTATGGTGAAGATACTTTTGATTTTGAAGCAGATCCTACCGCTGCGGTCATTTGGTTTAGCGATGACCCATCTCTTAACGAGCAAACCAGGTTTCGCTTGTTAGAGGCTGCAGATAAGTTGGATATTACAGATTTGGTTGTGATTGAAAATACATTTAACCGAGAAAAGTTTGAACCCGGTAAAATTTACTTCATTAATACTCAAAAGTTAAGTAAAAAGAGCCTTTTGGTGAGAGGGCACAGAGATAGTTCTAAAGAAGATCCTAATCAGCAAGAGCTTTATCCAGATGCTAAACCAGATATGCGTGCTTACACATTTTGGGATACCGTACAAAACACAGTAGAAGACTCATCAATCACGCTTCATTTAGTATTAGATGAAGCACATAGAGGTATGGGGAAATCCACTCAATCAAAAAAGGATGAAAAATCAACTATTGTTAAAAGATTGATTAACGGTTCAGGTTCTGTTCCGGCTATACCAATTGTTTGGGGTATTTCCGCAACGGTTAAAAGATTCAATGATGCAATTGAAATTGAAAAATCAAAAGGTCGAGGTACTTTGCCTAATGTAGTAGTTGATTCAGCTAAAGTTCAGGACTCTGGCTTACTTAAAGACACAATCATATTAGATATTCCGGATGAGGTTGGGAAGTTTGATACCGTATTAATAAGAAGGGGAACGGAAAAAATTAAAGATTCAACAGCTGCATGGAACGAATATGCAAATCAACAAGAGGAAAATGAAACTGTTGTGCCTCTAATGGTATTTCAAGTGCCGAATACCCCGGATCCAGCAGAGATAGGTCGTTCATTAGATACAATTTTCTCGGAGTGGCCTGAGTTAAGCGAAAATGCAATTGCTCATGTGTTTGGGGAGCATAAAACACAAATCTTTGGAAGACATACAGTAGAATATATTGAGCCTCAAAGGGTTCAAGAAACATCAAGAATAAAAGTACTGATAGCGAAAGATGCAATAAGCACTGGTTGGGATTGTCCTCGAGCTGAAGTAATGGTTTCATTTAGACCGGCAAAAGATAGAACCCACATTACTCAGCTTTTAGGTCGTATGTTAAGAACGCCTTTAGCCCGAAGAATTCCAGGAAATGAAAGATTAAATGCGGTAGATTGTCTTTTGCCATTCTTCGACACAAAATCTGTTGAAGCCGTTGCTGATGCACTGATGGAAGGAGGGGTTGATGAAGGTGATTCCACTATTACCGCGAGAAGGGTTTTTATTAATCCAATTGAAATAAAACCTAACCCTGATATATCTGAGGAGCTTTGGAATAAATTTGAGACTATTCCTTCACAAACACTACCAAAAAAGACTGCCAAACCAATCAAAAGACTAACGGCGCTTGCGCAAGAACTTGCTTCGGATGATCTGTTAAAAGATGCTGGAAAGATAGCTCATGCAGAGATGCATAAAGCACTTGATGCTGCTCAAGTTAGGTATTCCGATGAAATAAAAAACGCACGGGGTAAGGTGCTTATTGTTGAAGGTAAAAGCTTAAAAACAAACATAAAAACACAAAGTAAATCCTTTGAAAATTTTGTTGAAGATGCAGACTATACTGTAATAAACGATTCGTATCGTAGAGCTGCGCGTGGCATTAGCCCCGACTTAGCTAAAACATATGCAGAATACCTTGCTGGCAAAAATGATGATGCAGAGTCCATAGAGGATGCATTAATTGAAGCTCATACGATTATTGCATCAATTGGTTTAGTTGCAGAAATTCAAGAGTATCTCGATGCTGAAGCAGATGATCTATCAAAAAAATGGCTTAATATACATAGGGTGCACATAAAAGACTTGTCTGATGATCGACAGGAAGCGTACAAAATCTTAAGGGGCTGGAGTAAAGAACCCGAGGGGATTGAACTGGTAAAGCCAGATTCGTGGATAGTAGCCACAACAGCGCTTGAAAATCAAGTTGAATCCCTCTTGCCTAAATTTAAACACCATTTAATGTGCGATGAAAATGATAAATTATTTCCAAGTGAAATGAATTCATGGGAAGAAGAAGTGTTGAAATCAGAAATGGAGCGTGAGGGGTTTTTAGCTTGGTATAGAAATCCAAGTTATGCTACACAGGACTCATTAGGTATTTCTTATAAAGAAAATCAAGATTATTATATTGTAAGACCAGATTTTTTATTCTTTTCCGAAAATGACAATAACTCTATTGTTGTTGATATTGTTGACCCTCATGGTCACCATCTTGCTGATTCATTGCCTAAGTTAGTTGGTTTGGCAAGATATGCTGAAAAACATGAATCATTTTATCGCAGAATAGACGCAGTGGCAGAAGTCGGTAACAGGTTTAAAGTATTGGATTTAACTGATGCAGGGGTTAGGTCTGCAATTTATAACGCTGAAAGTGCGAAAGGTTTGTACGAAAGTGATGTTGCTAAAAATTATTAAAATAACACTAGAAAGCTAAAAAAAATAGCAGAACATATTTTAATAATTTCTAAGCTCTTGAGCTGCTAAGTTTTTAAACACGTAATACATTTGCGCAATGTAAATCATAATATCCATATATAAATTATTTTTATAAGTGGAGATTGTAGTGCATAAAGAGTTACTTCAAAAAATCAACATCAAGAATGGGGGAATTACTGATAAATTCCCACTTAAAGAACTACTAGAAAATTCATTGTACTATCCAGCATGTGGGCGAGATGGTGATCCTGTGTGGCATGTACACAAAGAAATTCAAAGCTTTTTTTATGCAGATTATGGCGTGGCACAAAATCAAATCGAAGAGTCTTTATATGGTGCTGGACATTATGGTGAAAATATCACATTTAGAGAAAGTGACCCAATTGGGTTTAGAGGATACAAGGTTGTTGGTGAAAAGAAATTAACATCAAAAGATCTTGATCCAACTGAAGCAGTGTCACTAACCACTAAACAAGGGCAAATGCAGTTTGTTGCTGATGCAAGTTATGTACATAGCACGTTAAATGACTGGATTAAGAGGCCATTTGCTAAATGGTATATCCTTGAACGTCAATCTGAGTTTGATGATACACATGGTCCAGAACTATTCAGCTTCGTTTTTATTTGTGCAGATGGTGTTACCACATACAAAACACTATATAACTTCAACCAAATCGCTCCAAAGTATTTAACTATTTACAATTCAGGAGATGGATTTGGTTTCAACTGGGATAGTTTTCAAAGTGAAGACGGAGAACTTTGTAAAACGGTATTTAGTAACACTAAAACTCCAGAAGCACTTCTAAGTAAATTTGACATTTGGACTAATGTTTTTGCACCATCTGAAAAGACGTTATTTGATGAGTTAGAAGAATGCATGTCAAATATCGAGTCTGAAGATATGTGGGAGACTTATACACTTGATGTATATCTAGATAAGTTGCGCAAAGAAATTGCAAAAAATTAAAATAATTTACTGGTAAATTATTTTTACTGAAACTATTTGTTATGTGCCCACGCTGTGCTGGCTTTAATTATTTCCTTAAACTCGTCTCTAAGGTGCTTTGGCTCTATTATCTCTATGCCTAAAATAATATGCATTAACCATCTCCTTAATTTTTTAGTATTGCGTACTTTGCCTTCATAGCAAGCAGCGAAGGTACCAAAACCCCAAGAAACTACATTGTTTTCTGGAAATTGGCCTTTAATATGTGATAGTTTTCCAGGCCATTGCTTACATCTCTTTAATTCGAAATCCTCACTTAATTCAAAATATATATTATCTTCAAAATATTGTCTTACGCCTTCGCTAGCCCAAAATTTTAGATTAATCCACTCTTCTTGTATTGGTTCAATACCATTAATAATACGTACTAGTTCTGGATAATGCAGAATATCAATGTCACATTGGTCCTGTAATTTATCATTTCCAGTCTTTGCAACTTGACTTGTATTAATTACAACATTGCTAAATTTATGCAGGGAAAATTGTTGATAGTCGCTTATATCTACTCCAGATACTTTGATTTTTGCTATTAAAAATTTAAATTTACCTTTAAACAATATTCCAAGTGGATGGTAAGTACATTTTTCTTTAAGATCTTCAAAATCTCGCCACTTACCCCATATGCTTAAATCAAAATCAGTTAAATTATAACTAGCATCAAATGTATTGCTATCCAGTAATGCTTTGTATATTTTTTCTTCTGCATTGTTATCAGACACTTCTGGTGGGTAAAATTCTGGGGTGGAAATACCAATATGGACTTTGTTCTTCCACTTTTTTAATTTGTTTGAAATCAATTCTTCATTGTTTACGGCATCATCTATATACTTTTCAAGAGTTTTGGCAAATGGTAGTAAATCTCTAAAATGATAATCGACAGTTATTAGTGCCGCCTGAATTTCATCGGGAAGGTTTGAGCTAGACATTCCTGACAGAACTACCCTATCTTTTAGAACAGAGCCCCAAAGGTACTTGGCGCCACCATCTCTACGCCTTATATAACCCTTTTTTTCAAATTCAATAAGATCATTTTCAACCGTTTTAACGCTAAACTCTTTATTTAATAGACCTGAGTAGATATGCAACGTAGCTTCAACATCTGTACCATTATCATTATAAAAATAGTCTAAGATTTTTTGTTGTCTTTCCAGTTTGCTTATTTTTTTATTTATTTTCATTTTGATAATCCTGTTTTAAACCAATCGCTTGATTGGGTGTCAACTCTCACTGATCCAGTGGTTGTATCTATTAAGTATTCTTCTTGTTTACTATAACTGCCTGATACGTTTGAGGTTGAAACTATAAACTTAATAAAGTTATGGTCTAGCCAATAAAATGGCTTAAAAGGTTTGATATTTTTAAGTAATAGCTTATGTATATCTTTGTTTAAAATAACCCATCCATCTTCTGTATTAATTTGCGGATTTTCAATATTAGATATGAAAATTTTGCATGTATAGTCAGAACAATTTTTACTAAAAATATGTTTATTTTGTTTATATACTTCAACTTTTAGATCGTTGATAATGTTGATATTTAAATTATCAATTTGAATGCTGTTGGCTAGAGTAATAGCAGGAATTAGTCCAGCAACAAATATTGTATTTTTTATAATTCTCATTATATTTATTTTCCTTTTGTTGTTCACCAACATTCAAGTACGCCATTTTCTGACCAAGTTTTTAAATAATTTCTAAGTTGTGGCACAGTTTCAATGCCTTTTTCTTTCCAGTGCTTGGTATCTTTTGGTAACTCAACTACAAATCTATTTTTCGGGTCTTCCTTTTTCCATATGTTGGCGCCATGATTCATGTTGTCAATGTAATTTTCGACCGTCATAAAGTTATCTTCATAGTGCAACACAATATCTTTTAGTACTTTAAATTTATCATTATTGATTTTAGTAATTCGCTCCCCATTGCGCCATCCAGATGAATATCCAGGCCTAACTTTAGATTCTTTTATTACAAATTCCTCGCCAAATATTACTAATGCTTCTTCACTGTACATATTCTTTCTCCGTTTTGTAAAGTACAAATATAAATATACCTTTGTATGCGAAAGTTATTTTCGGATAGGTCTTTATTATAGCAGTATGTTTGAAAAATTAACCAAATTTAGTTTGTTATTAATTACAACCCTTCTTATATCATGTGGAGGTGGAGGAGGTAGTTCCGCAACTACTTCAGTACCAGAAGACATTATTACATGGACAAATGGTATTTACGACCCATGGCGATTAACTAGCGAAAGTGTCGTTACCAATGATCTACTTTGTACAGTTGATATTTATAACCGCGATGTATGGTGGGAGAAAAACATCAACGGCATCCCAACAGGTATTAAGGGTGCACTTATTAGAACAGAAACCCAAGAGCGCAATGAAGAGTGTACAACTCCTATTCAGGGGGTTGAGCCTATTATTGAGTCAGATCCAATCCTTGAACCATCACCAGAAGTAATGCTATTAACTACAGTTGATACAGATTCAACAGCGGTAGAATCCATCACTGGGTCATCTAGTGTAACAACTATCAGCACAATAGAGGATAAAGTGAGTACTGATGCTAATGGCAATACTATTACCAAAAAGTATCGTATTTATATTGACACCATAACCACACCTATTATTACCACTACTACCATCACAACAACACAAACTAAAACATTTAGTGATGGCACAATTACAAATGAGATTATTGGTATCACAACAACCTCAGACATAGATAACTTAGTTGCAACCACTACGAGAGAAGAGCTTATTGATACAGTAATTACACCTAATGTAGTAAGTACAAGTGACGATGAAGCCACAACAAGTTCTGCAATGGATAGCAATCCTGTTGTATCAACAGCCTACGTTGATGAGGTGCGAACAAGCACAGATATCAGCAGTAACACTGTTCTAAATACATACAGAATTTACACAGATACATCAACTATTACGACTACTACAGTAACAACTATCATAACTACAAGGGTTACTACTTGGAGTGATAGCTCAACTACAAGTGAAGTTATTGGTACGAGTAACAGTTCTTCTACAAACGATACTGTCACTATTACTAATAGAGAAGAGATCATTAGTACAACTCTAACTCCAAATATTGCAAGTACGGCCGACAACGATGTTGTAACTATATCGACCTTTAATGGAACTGCTATAGTCACTACTATACCAACTACAGAAGATAGAACAAGCACAAATTCCAATGGTAGTACTGTTGTTAAGACATATACAATTTACACAGATGCTTCAACTACACCGGTTACTACAACCACTACAGTAACAACTACACGCACAACTACTTGGACAGATGGCTCAACTACTAGTGAAGTTATCGGCACTTCAACAAGTACGGCATCCAACGATACAGTAACCGTTGCTACTAGAGAAGAATTAACAAATACAGTTGTAACTATCAATGCAGTGAGTACAAGTGATAGTGATAGTGTATCAAGCACAACATCAAATGGGGTTGTTGATAAGGTTACCACGTCAACTACAGAAGATAGAACAAGCACGGATGCTGATGGTAGTGCAGTAGTTAAGTCATACACCATTTACACGGATACAACTACCACACCTGTTACCACTGCAATTACAGTAACAACAACACGCACAACTACTTGGACAGATAGTTCAACTACAAATGAAGTTATCGGCACTTCAACCACAAATAGTACTGAGTTTGTAGAATCAGTTGATGTTAGAGAAGAACTGACTAATACCGTGGTTACACCGAATGTTGCAAGTACTTCAACCGTTTATAAAAATGAACGAACTGCAAATACAGAAAGTGAACTAATCTCAGAATTGTACGGCACTAACTCAGATACTATCACTGTAGGCACAGATGCAGACGGTAACCCAATTCAACAAGCGGTTACGCTTTACTACTATAGTTGGCATAAGGTTATTTCTAATACTGTACTAAAGGATAAATATACAAGAACTACATACACTGATGGTTCAGTAGTCGATGTATTGGTAACAGCAGATATCGAAACAATCACATCACCTACGAAAACGTATTTACTAGATCCTTGGGGCGGTAAAAAAACTACCACTCAACGTGTGCCAGTAGGCGAAACATTTATTGGCAACCCAGTTGCACCAGATGATAGTAGTGGGTCATCAGGTGTATATACATACTCACAACGAAATACCAACCATGATACCAATAACTACAATATTAGCAGTTACTACAATAGTGATTATCTTGGCACGCCAACTAACGTTACAAGCAATAACCCAATCGATTTTGAAACTACAGAGGCAGAAAATGGTGCGGTGTTGGTTACTTATGCAAATCATGCTTATGCAAGAGGTTGGACTGGCAAAGGTTCAACAGCACTTATTCTAGATACAGGCATTGACCAAGACCATCCTGAGTTCGCTGGCAAAGTTAAATACCTTTGGGATGCAGGTTATGCCACTCCTTATGAAGATGAAAACGGACATGGTTCACACGTGGCAGGCATTGTATCTGCTAATAAAGATGGAGCAGGTATTCACGGTATTGCCTATGATGCTGATTTAGCCATTGCTAAAATTGGTGAGGCAAATGGCATTAGTTTATCTGCCGCCAAACAAGCGCTTAATTGGGCAAAACAATACGATGATATTGTAGTTGCTAATCTAAGTGCTAATACTAATTATAGTTCTTCATATAATTCTAGTATGACTGACCAAGGTAGCGGCATCTTCACTAATGATCATGTGGTTTATGGCGGTAGTAATTATTACAATTTAGAAGATCCAACTACTTGGAAAGACGTAATTCCAGATGAACTTGTACTTGTTGTTTCTGCTGGCAATACAGACTTGGGATATGTACAAAATCCTGCAACTTTTGCAAGTGCAGTTGATAGTAATAACAACTTAGAATTAGATGGCAGAATGCTAATCGCAGGTAATTGGAACACCAGTACACAAACTATTGATGGTGCTAAATCTGGGCATGTATGTAAAGACTACACCACTCAATGTAACGACACATATAAAACCAGTGATTTTTACATTCTAGCACCGGGTACGAATATCAACAGTGTTAATAATGGTGGTGGCTACACAAGAATGTCTGGCACATCACAAGCAGCACCTGTAATTACTGGTGGTGTTGCCATAGTTCATCAACTGTGGCCGTATATGCAAGGCAAAAATATTGCACAGTTGTTATTACAAACAGCAAATAAAGATTTAAGTAATTACAGTGTTACTACGCATGGGCAAGGTTTGCTAGATTTAGATAAAGCAACTCAACCAGTTGGAGAACTTGGTATTAGCCTTACAGGCAGAACAGGAACAACTGCAACCATTAGTGGTAGTGTATCAATTAGTGGCATTGATGATAGTGTAATTGCATCACTAAGTTCGGTAAGTGCTATTGATAATTTTGATAGAGATTTTAAAGTTGATTTAAGTTCTATGGTTACACAGAGTAACAACTTAATGCTGTTGCAAGATGCTTACAAGAAAGGTGATTCTTGGGGCAACAGACTATCAAATTTAGACGTTAAATCATTAGACAACTTCAGTATTGGCCTTGAAAATAAAAAACACTTTCTAATTGGTTATAACAAATCAATTGCTGGTACATCATTAGATTTTAATCTCAATTATTCAAAGAATAAAACCAATCCTTGGGTTAATGTATCAGGTGTATGGGGTAATGTAGATAGTGTCAACATTATTGACAGTAATTTAACTTGGACTAATGATAACTTTTGGATGCAAGGTGGTGTAATGACAACCAACACTGATTTAACTACTGGATTGGTTAGTGATATTGATAACCTTTATTCTGTCTATACTGCAGCCGGCTGGGAAGAGGATAACTGGCGTATTTATGCAGGCACTATGCCAAAATTAATCAAAGGTGATGTTGAATTCAATCTACCAAGTAATGTTGATGAAAATGGTGTCATGCATTACAGTAAACACAAAACCCAAGTCAAGAATGAAACAACAAGCTTTGTTGGTGGTTCTTGGCATAAGCAGATGAACAGCTATTCGTTAACTACGGATAGCATAGTTGATAGTAGTAGCGAACATCATACTTCAATCGTAATTAATAAAAAGTTTTAAATAAAAAAAGGAGAAAGAAAATGAGTAACACAATTAACTGTCCACACTGCAATAATGAAATCGATGTAGAAGAAGCTACTGAAAAAGTAATCTACAGCACAAGTAGTATGTATGAATCTTTACAAGGTATTTCTGATAATACTATTGGCCATGTTGAAGCGTTAGAATTGCCTTATACTGAATAATAATTTAATTAACTAGGAGTAAGATATGGGTGAAATTAGTATTACTAAATTAGATGTAGAACCTAAAGATAGTTCTGGTGTATCTATAAAACATACATTAGATGAAGAGTTGGAGTGGGATTTGGTTCATGCGCTGAATTCTATTTTTTTAAATAAAGATATAGACTCTGTTCTCGCCAGTGTAGATGGTAACGAGGTGTCTATTAATATTGGCTATAAGGTAGAAGGCTCTTGGACGAATATAACATTCGATCTTGCTGAAGGTTAATTTTCGTTGATTATAACAACTTCATTAATATTGTTAGAGTGTTGTCTCTTAAGTGCTAATTCACACGCATCAATAACAAATGGTGCCACCCCCGCTCTAAAATCAAACAACAATTTTGTAGCTTTAATTGTTGTTTGATTAGCATATAAAAAATACTCTATTTGTGTAGCGAGTTCTTGTGCATCTGTCATATCTCGAATAAAACGCCTAGGGACAGCACTTACTGGTGCTTTAGGATGTAAACTACCAGGCTCATCTTTATTATTAACTTGCTCTGAGAATCTTATAGTTGTTTCCTGATCTAATCCGAATTTTTCACTGTAATCATTTAATTTAGCGAAACCAGTTTCAGCAAAGGTAAGTATGTGATAACCTTTATTAATTGCATCTTCAAGCTCGTTTGTTTTGATAATATTCACTTTATTAAGTAGGCGTCATTTAAGTCAATCAAGGTGATATCTAATTGTTC
>Ga0233449_1003077_pt1 | contig 12502 bp, 16 predicted proteins | sample SI_124_October20_FD_183012 | JGI IMG/M metagenome (GOLD analysis project Ga0233449, IMG submission 183012) | Seawater microbial communities from Saanich Inlet, British Columbia, Canada - SI_124_October2016_200_MG | ecosystem: Environmental > Aquatic > Marine > Inlet | place: Canada: British... | reverse complement strand
TGCTAACCCAGATACGTCTAATGTAGAACTCAATGTAGTAGCACCTGTAACATCTGCTGTACCACCAATAGTAGCGTTACCGCCTGTAGTTAATGCATCTGTTAGTGTTACACTATCCGGTAAACCAATTGTCATTGTATCAGTAGCAGATACTGCAACATTTACTTCGTTTGCTGTTCCCGCTAGTGTTACTGTGTCGCCTGCGCCACCTGTTGCAATGGTTTGTGAAGTAGTACCATCACTCAATGTCCAACCAGAAGATAAGTTTGAATCAATGTACGCTTTAGTAGCCGCATCTTGTGCAGATGTTGGGTCTGTAACATTAACAATCTTGTTACTACCAGCATCTAGTGTTTGAGAACCTGCAACAGTCCAACCACCATCAAAGTCTGCAGGTTGTGCAAATGTTGCTGTACCTGTAACTGCAATAGCATCGCCTGATGCGTCACCTATAGTAACAGCGCCGTTAAGTGTAGTTGTACCTGTAACAGTTAAGTTACCACTTAATGCAGTGTTTCCACTAGCAGTAATTGCAGTAGCCGCGATAGTTGCACTATCTGTAATACCTGCTGTAGTTGTAGCACCTGTAACACCTAGTGTAGAACCTAGTGTAGTTGCTCCATCTGCATTTAACGTACTTGCAGTATGTACTGCACCTGTAGTTCCACTAACTGTAAAGTTAGAAGTATCAACTGCGATACCTGCATCTGCATTCAAAATAGCAGTTAATGTTGTTGTTCCAGTAACACTAACACCAGCAACTGATAAAGTACCAGTAATTGTAGCGTTGTCGTCAACAGTTAAACCACCCATACGCATATCTGCATAATCAGTAATTGTTACAGTTGTACTTGAATCTGCACTTGATGTTTCTACTGCAACAAACGTATCTGCACTTTCATCCCAAACAAATGCAACGTTTGTACTGTCGCCACGTTCACCAATGAAACCAATATCAGTCGCGCCTGCGCCTGTTTGGTTTGATGCTAGTAACATAATCGGGTCTTCCACCGTCATTGCACTTGTATCCATTGTTACTGTTGTACCACTTACAGTTAAGTTTCCACTAACTGTTAAATTTGACCCGTAGGTCAAATTGTCTTCCAATTTACCAGATGTAACTGTATTATTGACTAGTTTCCCGCCCGTAATAGTTGCATCTGTAATTTGGTTATTTTTTATTCTTGTAATAGCCATATAGCCTCCCTAAATAAACAAAATCGATTTTATTTTTTTATTGCCCCTACAAATATGTAATTAATATATTCGCAATACTATTTATTAGATTTCGGTTTTATTCGGAAGTGTACTTAGTATGAATAAGTGTATTAAACTGCGGAAATAGTGCTACCTAAAGCAATTACTTTCCAATTTGTGCCATCATAAACTGCTAAAGACGGAGAACCTGTATCGCCGTTAGAAACGTAGATTATTTGACCTGATGCTTTGTTTGTTAATGCGTTTGCTTGTGATACTGTGTAAACAGGTAATTGTAAACTGTGCGCGTTTGAAATGTTAAAAATTTCATTTGATGTAATTTCTGCTATTGTAGAATTAGCAACTGCTAAAGTAATTGTGGTTCCATTTGCTTCAACTGATGTGGTACCGTCTACATTAGTCACTGCACTAACAGTTGTTATATTTGAAATAAACCTAACTTCAAGTTCATCCGTTGCACTTGGCGCTTCTGTCATTGTTAGTGTTGTACCAACGACAGTATATGCTGTGGTTGGAACTTGCAATACACCATTAATACTAACAATTATTGAACTTGCTGTTGCAGATTGTGAAAGGGTGAATGCAGTTGCGGTTCCATCGCCATTGATAGTTTGACTAACCATACTAACAATATTTGACCCAACTTCTTCCCAACTAGCACCGTTGTAAATTTCCACACCTGTTGTACTTGAATTAAATCGTAATGTGCCAGTGCTAGGTGTTCCTGGTCGTTGTGCAGTGGTACCTACTGGCAATCCAACCCCACGTGTGCCAGTAATATTAACTAGTCCTGTGCTGTTACTATCTGCATCTGCTGATAAATTTAAATTAGTATCTGCACTAATAGTTAAACTATTACCAGTTTCTGCACTGATGTTGTCAATGGATAAGGTGGTTCCATTAAAGGTTAAGTTAGCATTATCCTGTAATTCGCCTGCTGTGCCAACATAAACAAGTCGCCCTGATGTTAGGTCTGATATTTTTGCAGTTGCTAATGTACTATTCCCACTTACAGATAATGTTCCCGTTAATGCAGTTGTGCCTGTTACCGATAATGAATCAGTTGGTGTACCATCGTTAATCCCAATTCTATCGTTAGTAACATCAAAGAAAAGCAAATCTGTTTCAATTGCTAAATTTATACCACTACGTGTTAAATTGTCGCTTAGAATTTGTCCTTGTATTTTACTAATAGCCATTGTTAACTCACTGCTGTGCTAGCCAAATTATGTATAACATTAATCGGCGTTGTGTTAGGTGGAGATGACGTAAATTTAATATCGTAATTTCCTGCCACGGTGTAGTTTGTTCCTGGTATTTGATAAATGTTACCAACAAATACTAGTATTTGGTCTGCATCCGACACTTCACTAGTCATAGTGTAAACAGAGGTACTTCCATTTCCTGTAAATGAATCAACGACAATATTCGCATCGCCTTGCTTGGCAACAACTGTCCAATTTGTTCCGTCGAAATATTCTACTTTTGCAACACTTGTGTTGAATCGTATTTGCCCAAACACCGGCTCACTAGGACGTTCAGTTGCGTCGCCTACTGGAATCTGAATTGCTGTACTTCCAACTCCAACTTGTTGATTTTTAACAAACCTTCCCACTGCGTATTAAATCGCAGTGTAACTTGTAATTGCTGTTACTGCTGTACCTGCACTTGCAATTACATTAATAAAATCACCATTATCAAATAACAACTTTTCGCCACCTGCATATAACACGTATGTGTCACCTGCGGTAATTGTTAGTGTGTCTAACATGATATTCGTATTTGCTACTGTATCTCCGTTAGGCACTACGTGCAGACTAACAGTTACGTTAGACGCGCTGTAATTACACAGTGTTAAATTTGTAATTGCACTACCATTTGTACTTGTATAAACAGTTGTATTTGAGTTTCCTACTGCTGTTGTATTAATTGACATATATTACTTCCTAAAATATTAAAGCAAATACCATTGCTTTTGTTTTTGATACTAGTTCATCACTAGATGTTGAATTTACAAAAAATACACCTGACCCGCCATTACCGGGCGTTTTTGCATATAGTTTGTTATAACTTGCTGTTGAACTTGGGTCACTACCTTGATTCTGTAAACTAACTTCGTGATTAATTTTTAATTGTCCTGAACCATTTGGGTCAATGATAATGTCTCCATTACTGGCACTTGTGATTGTTTGGCCATTAACATCTAACGGACCACCCAACTGCGGACTTAAATCTTCAACAACATTTAATATTCCCACGGATGCGCCTGACAAAACATTTGCCCATGTTGCTCCGTCATTAGTTAGTTCCCATGCGTCGCTTGTGTCATTGTATCGTAACCCAACATTTGTTGCAGTGCCACGTTCAATTTCAATTCCTGAATGAACAGGAGAAGTTACTCCTGCTCCTAATTCGCCTTTATTTAAAACAATCGTTTTATCGGTAATTGCTAGGTTAGTTGAGTTAACTTCAGTTGTATCGCCCGCGACAATTAAGTTACCGGTAACTGTTAACGAAGTTGCTTCAATTTCTACTGTGCCTGCACCACCAATACTTTCTAATTTGTAGTTGTTACTAAATCTCTGTGTGTACGACATAATTAACCTTTGTATAATTTATTACTATTTATGCGTTTGTAACATTCACAAAAAATCCCCAACTAAGGGGATTCTTTATTTCTAACTAAAAGTTAATTAGCCGTTGTTAAGAGATACTGACTCATTAAGTACTGCTGAACCTTTAGTCCATTTTACTTTAGCGCCTTCTGCAAACTCTGTACCAGTGCCACGTACAACCGTACATGTTCTAGCAGAAATTTTACTAACGTAGTAATTGTCGCCGTTTGAATCAAGTACAGTAAGACGCATTTCGCCTGCCGCACTTGGTGTTGCTGTTACTAATTTACAAACTTCTGTGCCGTCTGAATTAGTTACTTTAAAACGCTTAGCACCTTTTTGTGCAACGATATCGCCGTCGGATACATTAGCGCCACCTGTTACAAATGATTCAAAAGTAACTGCATTAGTTTTTGATGCTGTTTTTGTTACTGTACCAGTAGCATCTGCGCTACCTGTATTAAATGATGCAGTCATTGCTGATGTGTAACCAGTACCTGCTTCTGTAATTGTTACCGATGCAACGCCACCAGCGCCATCATCAACAATCGTACCAGTTGCCTGTACGCCACCTTCGATGTTCGGGGCATTAAACGTTACTGCCTCGCCTGTTGAGTAGCCAGTACCCGCGGCTGTAATTGCTACTGATGCGGCACCTTCGCCACCTAAACCACCTGTGTTTGTGTTACCGAAATGTTTCTTATTAATTGGACGTCCCATTGTTTTCTCCTTAAAAGTCGTTCCATGACTTACGCAGAGGATATCTGCATAAACACTCTAACCATTAGAATGCAACACTATTTATTCAATCTTCTGAGATTTTAAAGTCGAACAAACTATCACCTAACTCTTTATCAAGGTCTGTTCGTTTGATTACTCTTTTAGTAGGCGCTTTCTTTGCTACTTTCTTAATAACAGGTTTTTTAACAGGCGCTTTCTTTGCTACTTTCTTAATAACAGGTTTTTTAACTACTTTCTTCTTAACAGATTTGGTTAGTTTTGCTTTTGCTTCATCAGTTAACACTGTTGCATTCTCATGTGCATCTGTGGTTGCACCATTAACAATGAAACGATTCTTATCAAAGTCCATGGCAAACTTATTACTTAAATATTCAACACGTTGTAACGTACCGTCTTGTTTCTCTACAGTTAATGTCATTGTGTTAGTAGTGAGTTTATTTTCCTCTAAGTCCGATACAGTACAAATACCATTCGTCTTGCCGTCGGTAACAAAAAACCGCTTCGATGCTTTTTGTCTAATGATTGTTCCGTCTGCTTCTGGATTATCGCCAATTTTCACTCTGCAATGAATGTTCTTTGTATCTTTTGTAATTTTAAACTTTCCCATGATTTTTCTTGATAGTTATATTGTGTTATTTAACATAACGTGGACGTGTGTTTATTTTTTATTTACGTATCGTAATTTATCTTTAATTTCATTTAGCATGCGCTGTGTATGATTATCATTAGTTTGTATTTCCTTAAGTCCAACCATTACTTCTTCGTGTAGTTTAGGAAACTCCATTCTGAACGCAGTATTCTGTTGTACTTCAGATAGCATTATCGTTTGTTTGGTTGTTAATTCAGCCGCCCACCATATAGTAGAGCCTAATTGTAGTAACATTAACCCTAACATACCCATTGCAGATTTTTTTAACCAAGGTGGCAATTCAGTAGTCCTATGGCGCAATTCCTTAATATCCTTTTGCATTAACGCAATCTGCGTTTCAATACTTACTACTCTACTTTCCATTGTTGCCTCCACAATTATATACACCCCGTTGTATATATTTATGTAATATTAGACATTAGTAGCAGTGGAACAATGACAAATATGGTTATGATTCCAATTACACATGATATAAGATATGCATATTTTCTGCACTTAATCCATGACCATGATTTAAAACGTTCTATTTCGGCGATTTTGTGTGTTATTTTATTAATTATTAATCATTAATCATCAATATCAAAGCAGATAAAAAGAATGATACACTCATAAGAATAACAACACTACATTCTACGCATTTTTGTTTATTCATAACTCCCCTCTAAGTAATTGTATAAACTTATTTAGTCGTTGGACGATATACTCCGTCCCAACCTTTTTTAACTTTCATACCCTTACATCGTTCTATCCAAATGTCATAAAAGTTATCTAACTTCTCGTTGAAATATCCTTTAAGTTGTTCGCACATTTCAATAGCACCTTTAAAGTCTTGATTGAAATACTTGTTCATCATATCTTCATGCAAGTACACACAACTCGAAGCAAATGTATTACTTTGTTGTTCGACAACGGTGTAGATATCAACACCTTTAGTTTTTCCCTTAACAGCAATACAATCTAACTGCAATGTAGTAAAGTTAAAGTCTGTTTCGATTGCTTTCATTGTATTCTCACCAATGATAATATCAACACCGTACGTTTTAGTTTGACCTTCAATTCTGGCACCTAAATTAACACCGTCACCTAAACAAGTGTAATCAAATCGTTGGTCTGAACCCATATTACCGATAACAACTGTATCTGTATTAATACCAAGACCCATAGCAAACGGCGGAACACCTTCGGTAACTACTTCCTCGTTAAACTTTTCTAAATCCTTAATCATATCAATGCCAGTTTTTACTGCTTTGTATGCGTGGTCATCATCGTCAACTGGTGCATTCCAAAATGCCATTTGTGCATCACCGATGTACTTGTCAACTGTGCCATCATTGTCTAATATGCGTTTAGTCATAGCAGTCATATAACGATTCATAATCTTAGTTAATCCTTGCACATCTTCTCCGTAGTGTTCACTAATAGCAGTAAACCCACGAACGTCAGTAAACATAATCGATAACTCTTTACTCTCGCCACCTAGTTGTAATAACTCAGGGTTCTTTTGTAACTTTTCAACTAACGCAGGACTAAGGTATGTACCGAACTGTTTCTTAATTTGTTGTTTTAAAAGGAACTCAAGCATAAACTTAGCAAATGCACTATGTAACGAAACAATAATTATAGTTGCTAACAACCACGAAACGTCTATTAAAAATAGTTCTGTTGCAAATGCGTATTTTGTTCCGTAGACGACACCACTTGTTAATAATGCAATAGGAATTATCATCCACATCACACCAACGAATCTAAATAATATAACTATCAGCAAACCGATAACAAACGTAGCAATTAGTTCACCGAAGTCTGCTATATCAGGTCTAACAGGAGTATTACCATCAATAATTGATTGTAATAAGTTTGCTTGTAATATATGATTGTCAACTGTACCAACACCTGTTGCAATGGTAGTACCGAGTCCTTCTGCTGTTAACCCTACAATAACTATTTTATCTTTAAAAACAGATAAATCCAAATCACTTGTATAGTTGTATCTGTCGAATTCATTTGCCCAATTAATCCATACACGTGAATATGTGTCTGTATATATCGTATCGTAGTTTGGAACACGTACAGCAATTACACCACTTTCCCCAATCTTTGCTTGATACAAATCATCTTGTGCCGCAACTCTTAATGTTTCGAGTGCTAATGCAGGGTACATTTTTTTACCAACTCTAGTTAGCATTGGAATACGTCTAGTCACACCATCGATTTCAGGCATAACACTTACTACCCCAACCCCTGCTAATGCATCATTAATTGGGTTAATGTTCGATACCATACCTTGGTACTCAGGTATCCAATTAATAATATCATCAGGGTCTCCACCAACAACCGCTACACTTGCTTCTTTACCTTTAGTGTCCAATGATTTAGATGAAGCAACCTGAGTACCAAGAACAAAGTTATCCTCTAACCAAGATACAAATACTTCATCACCGCCTAGTCTATCTTCTTCAGGGAATAATAAGTTCAATACAATTACACCAGCACCTGCATCTCGTAAACCTGAAATGATATTTGCTAGTTCATCGCGTTTCCACGGCCACTGTCCTTTTTCCTTTAGTGCATCCTCGCCTATATCAAGTACAGCAATTGCGTCTGATTTAAACGTAGGTGCTTGAGAAATAGTATAGTCAAATGATTTAAGACGTGCAGTTTCAACAAAGAACCCATCTTCGTATCTTACAAAGGTCATCAGTAAAACTGTTAGTACAGCCCACCACGGGTTTAGTAATCTTTTCATAATTTAATTTTGAAATATATTAAAAACGTTTGTAGGGTTATCACCAGTTGTTATTTCTAATTCCTGTCCTTGATTTAAATTAATTTGAGTAGCGTAATCACTGCTCATTTTTATATCAATTGAATCATCAACTTGGCGAATAATCCTTACTTGTGTTTCAGTAATTATCGTATTAACGCTAGTTACCTTATTAAAACCAGTTGTTCGTCCATCGATATGGTCCGAAATATCATCTAATGGGTTGTACAGTAAATCAACGTCCAATTCATTAATGTCCAACTCGTTAAAATCCAATACAGGCATATCCAACTCATTGAACTTAAGTGGGTCAAAGTCAAGTGGATTATCAAATACATTTTTAATGTTTTTTGGTTTCTCGACAATAAGCATATTATTAATTTGACTTTCACTTAGTTCTAATAACACAGGATTCGAGGGTGTCATTTCCATTGACTTAGTAGCAGTTGCTTGAAATGCTTGATTAAGTACAACTTGTCCCATGTCAGTATCAACAGCAATTTCCCCTACTGTTCCATCAGCATTAGGTAACAAAATAATAAGTGACTGTCCTAACTCATCTACAGTCATGGAAAATGCTGTACCACGCACAGCAATGTTAGCAGTTGGTGTACTTATCTTTACTCGTTTACGATTACGTTTAGCAATTAGACCAGAAGCATATCGTACTGTTCCAATCGTTGCTTTTAATGACAGTGCACCTTTGCCAGACTTTGCGTCATATATAAAGGAGTCAATTATTAAACTTGAGTTTTTGGATATCTTAACCTTGGTTGAGTCTTCAAACGTGATGCCAATCTTACCATTGCCAGTTCGTATATCATCAAGTTGTTCTACTCCAAGTTTAGATTCAGTTACAAACTTATCCTTGCCACGGTTGATTTCGCCGATTCCTTCGTGCGTAGTTATATTACCAATACTCCCAAATACATTGAGAGATATTAACAATAAGAACCATTTACTGACCTTGATTAATTGTAACTGTGTGTCCATCGCCAACAGTAGTCATATCCAATACGTTATTGTAAGTACCGCCAGTTTGGGTAATTGTAAATGCACTTGTACCGCCAGTATGGTCTAACGTTAATGTATTTGCTGTTAGTGTGCCTGTTTGGTCAATTGTTACTGTATTTGTACTACCAGTTACATCTAAATCAACAGACGAGTACGTACTACCGTCATCACTTGAATCTAAGTCCATATCAATTGTGTTTGACCCACCTGTTACATCAATATCCAAGTTAAGACCCGATGCATCATTATTTACACCAACATCAATAACCATATCATTTGATGAACCACTAACGTTAATATTAGTATCTACATCTTCGCAATTACCAGCACCTGCTGTTGTTGCTGACGTACACACATTTAGGTCAATGTCGTTAGAACTTCCTGATATAGCAATTACTGTATCAGAGTCGTCACCAACTACAACACCTTCTAATGTATTAGTGGAACCTGTTTGGTCTATATTAAACGTCATAGTATCGCCTTTGATAGTAAAGTCTGTAACTGATGTACCAATAGTGTTACCTCCACCGTCTTGTGTTAATGTCGAACTTAACGTATCGCCTGCTTGGTCAATATAAATTTTATTATCAGCACCATGCACTACTGCACTTACTATTGTTATTACAAAAAATATTATTTGCTTCATTATTCTCTCTCCTCTAGTTTAATTTAAATTCCCATAAATCCTTTCTGTAGCCTTTGTATATTAAATTTACAACGGCTTTGTCAATTGCTCTTTTTACAGCAAATGTGACGGGTTCGTTTTTTGTTGAGCCTGTTTCAAGTTCAACAAGTTCTGTACCTAAATCAACAAACCTAAAGATACTTCCATCAACAGATGTGCTATAAATTGTATTTGATGCTGATGTTGATGCCAAAACTTCCCCAGTTGCTACTGACGTTAATCGTAAACTAACAGTAACAATGTCCTCTCTAAATTGTGTTGTGACGCCAATTCCTAGGAACCTAGCGCCGTCTCCACCTGTTGTAATATTTGAATCATATCCAATAATCCCACCATTAATCATTACGCCTGCAAATACAAGCGTTGGAAGTTTCTGTGCTTCGTTTCCATCCACTGACTCTCTGCCATTTCGAATTAGTTGCCTTTCTTTAATTAAACTATCTAAACTTGTTCTTTCTAATACATTAAACCATTTGCCTCTGCCTATTTCACTAAGCGACATTATTAATAAATCTAATCCACCCTGCGTTACTGCTGTTGATATATTAGCAAACTTCTCTCCTGGCTTTCGTTGACCAGTTAAATCACTGAACTTATAAACTGCAACTGTCATTGGTTTTCCATTAAGCACAGGCACAATAGGCGATTCCGCGGGTATCATGTCGTCGAACTTACTATCGTCCATTACATCAAGGGTAGCACACCCAGATAATGTACAAACTAATAAAATTGCTAGTAAATATTCCATCAGAACGTAAAGGAGTTAATTGGTAAAATTATTTCAGTAGTATTTCCGTCTTCGTTAACAACAGTAAGTGTTACATTAGTGCCATCTTTTAAGTATGTTATTGTATTACCTTCAATTTCAACAGTGCCTGATGTAGATGATGTTTCCCCAAACATCTCATCTACTAATTGCTTACTTAATTGTGCATAGATGCGTGCTTCTACATTCTTAAAGAACTTAGCAACGTTTGTTTTTTCTTTTAGTGCTAGTTCTTTCTCTGCTTTAGCACGTGCTTTATCTTTTAATTCTTGTTTCTTTTTAAATATCTTTTCTTCAATTGTTAGCCAATGTGCACCAGCGTTACCGTTGAACGACGGGTTAGAAAACTCGTGCGTAAAAGGCGAAGCAGAAACACTACTTAGACTTATTGCGATTAATATCTTGATTAAATTGTGTGCTATTCGAAGCATACTTCTTAACTATCTCCTCTAATTCCCCATCAACTGGTATTCCTGTTTTTTCGTGATACTCTAGAACCATTTGTAACTTAGTGTTTAAACGAATCATATCGTTATCTAACATTCTAATTCTATCTACCAATCCAATAAGAGTTTTTTGAGCAGAACTAATAACTGGTTTAATTTCTGTTGTTACCCATTTCCATATATAGAAAACCATGGCACCCATACCAAATGAAGCAACTATCGGAAATCCGTACTGACTAATACCATTTACTAATGTTTCACTCATTAATCTCTCCGGGCATCTTCCTTTCCTTCATTAGCGGCAAGTCTGTCTATATTGGGCTTAACCTTTAAAGCGTAACTCATCAGAGCGTCTATCTTCACTAAGTCGTTATTCATTGTTTGTACTCTGTTATCTAACGCACCAATGATGTTTTTAAGCCCATGTACACCGCCTGTAACACCTGCTAAGATAAACTTAACAGTCAGGAATACAAAGTATCCTGCGGCACCTGCACCTGCTATTGGGAATCCAACTTCACTAACGATTGCTAAAAAATCCATACGTTTTTTAATGGTGATAATATACGTATTTATTGCCGAATTGATTATTTTGGTATTGGGAATTGCTTTATGTTAAGAAATTATTACTAAATACCATCAAGCAAATCTATAGTGTTACACTATTGGTTGTGGTGTGCTTGTTTTACTAATTCCGTTCATTGGGCGAATTAGAAGTACATTATGATTTTGCTAAGATGCTGTTAATAAACACAGCGCTTTATTCTTACTCATCTCTAAAACTTCTTACATTGGTTGGTTAAACTTTGAGTTTACAGTTGTCGCCATGCCATCTTGGATATGTATTAACTGCTATCATTTTGTTACAATGCTTCTGTTTTTAGCATTTTCGGTTATATTCTTGTACCATGTAGTGTATTTGTTCATAACTTTATTTATGTCGAATTAACCAATACACTTATTGTACACGTAAAAAAACCCACCTTTCAGTGGGTTTTTATACTTACTTGCTTACTTGTGTAAAGTAGCGCCTATAACTTAACTAAAAGATAAGTTAGAAACAGCAACCTCTCCCAAATAATCTCCGGCATTACCAAATGATGATGCAGTATTAGTAAGCTCTACATATCCGTAGCGAGTCATAAATGAAACTACTGGCTCAAACGAAGTAGGATCTAGTACAGTACCTGAAGACATTAATGGGATATACGGACAGTAGAATGAAGGTGCATCAGATTCACTAGAACCTTTATAACCAACAAGTACCGCTGTACTATCTGCTGCATATGAATCAACATATACTTTCATTGCACTATTCAATGTACCAACAAACTTAGTATTTGTAGGTGCTTCAAAAGCGCCTTCTGTAGTACGGGCAAATGCTGACGTAGTTGCAGATTGTAAGATTGTTAATGATTGAGGACTAGTTACTGCCCAGTTACCAGCGCCACGACGCGTGCGTTGTGCGATTAAGTTAGCAGTTCTGTTAATCATAACAGCAAGTGCCGCATGCTCATCACCAACGAAAGTTGCAGTACCAGATACTGCCGCTTGGTCAAATGTGAATTCAGTGTTTGCTAAAGAACGAAGTGATTGTAAAATCT
>Ga0233449_1003063_pt1 | contig 12548 bp, 10 predicted proteins | sample SI_124_October20_FD_183012 | JGI IMG/M metagenome (GOLD analysis project Ga0233449, IMG submission 183012) | Seawater microbial communities from Saanich Inlet, British Columbia, Canada - SI_124_October2016_200_MG | ecosystem: Environmental > Aquatic > Marine > Inlet | place: Canada: British... | reverse complement strand
ACGTCACGAAAACAGCGCGTTTTGTTTGTAGTTCCGGAGTTTCTTCTGTGAATATTTTGCGTTTATTATTTTTCAGAAATTCATGTAGAGAATCACGTGCAATCCTTAAAAGTCTGTTCTTGCTTGCCTCTGAAAGTAAGGAAGTCATATGCTTTATCGTGGTTTAAAAAGAATTATATATTGGCTGATTAAGTTGCTTAAGCTAAAAGCCTACAATCCATCCGACAGTAAAATCCGCAATCCGCAGAAGAAAGAATTCAGCTGCTATGCAGTTACAAAGAGTATTAACAGTAATGACATGCTTTCAGGGAATTTCGCGGGTTTATCAATCTACATTAGCATATCTTGAAGAATTTGAAAAAACTTCAAAAATATATTTTTTGATTGAGAATAATAATTATGCTATTAGAATTAGAAAAAACAGTAGATTTGTAACTCTAGTATTGATAACAGTTTTAACACTTTAGTTTTACTGAGATTTTTTAATAAATTATTTTCAGTTATTTGAATGGAAGGAGTAATATTTTAGTAATGAATTAATTTGCTGTTTTTCTCTCGACCTTCGTTCTGCTTTTATGGAACCGAACGAAGGCTTAAGAAAGAAGTTGTTGCCTACAGCCAAAATAGTCAAAATCCAGCAAAAACTTGCCGTTATTGCCGGATTGTGGATAATAGCTTTTTTTAAGTTTAACTTTTTTCAGTATAGCCCAGATGAAATTTAACACATTAATTTTAACGATTGACGAACGCCAAATCGCCACCCTGACGCTTAACCGTCCCGATGTACATAATGCCATGAGTCTGGAAATGATCCGGGAACTACGGCAGGTAGTCGAGGATTTAAATAAAAAACCGGATGTACGTGCGGTTATACTTACCGGTTCCGGAAAGTCTTTCTGCGCTGGTGCTGATTTACGCTGGATGGAGAAAATCGCTACTCAAAAACGTGAGCATAGAATTGCGGAAGCTACCGAATTATCTGAAATGCTGGGTGAGTTGGACCAGCTTAAAATGCCGCTAATTGGAAGAGTCAACGGACTCTCTTTTGGAGGAGCTGTAGGTTTGATCGCGTGTTGTGACATTGCGGTTGCTGTTGAAGACGCACTATTTTCTCTGACAGAAGTTTTGCTGGGCTTGCTTCCGGCAACTATTTCACCATATGTTTTGCGACGCATCGGCGCGTCAAACGCACGGAGGGTGATGCTCAATGCACATCGATTTGCTGCCGAAGAAGCAGTAAGTTTAGGTTTAATCTCCAAAAGCGTCTCTAAGGAAAAACTTGATGAAGCTGTTGAAGAAGAAATTTCGGAACTGCTGCGTTGTGCTCCGGAAGCTGTTTCCGCAGCGAAACGTCTCATTGCGGAAGTTCGCGGGAAAGAACCGGATGATGTGCGTAGTGCAACTATAGAAAAACTGGCAAATGCCTGGGAGTCTGAATCAATCAAGGAAGGAATTGATGCTTTTTTTAGTAAACGTAAACCTGCCTGGAATCCTCAGTCTTGATTAATTATGCTGAAAATGTAAAAAATTAATCAAGGATCGCAAAAGCTTTTTATCTTCAAGGACTACAGAGACCACAGAGAACTGTTTTAAGAAAATTATATTTCATAAAGACCAAGAAAAAATGAAAATCAAAATTGTGCTAAAATACGGAGGATTCCTGCTAGCAATTACCAGTATAATTCTGGCAAGTCCTGTTGATGTGTCTGCACAGGTTAAGAACAATCAACTTGACGAACTTAGCTCAGTATTGTCTGAAGAACAGTATACTGCCCCCGCTACCGTATTTGGTGGAGTCGGTCGGAAGTTTCCTACATTTCAAGCCGGATTAGACTTGCTCATCTTCAGCAGTCCGCATTACAGTGCTTTCAGAAATCAGCTTGAACTCAGCAATCGTGTTTATTGGGGAGAGTGGTGGTATAGTGACCGCTGGGGAGTAAAAGGATTGTTAGCAGAACAATCATTCACGATGTTTGGGGCAAGCGGGAACCGTCCGCAGGCCAACACGAGCCATCTCGGACTTTTGGCAAAGACCCAGCAGTCTATCGCAGAATCCTGGAAAATAAGTGCCGGATTGGGGCTGGCAAAAACAGAGTTTGTCCTAGAGAGTCAACGTAAACTTGGAAATTCGCTGGTCAGTGAATTCAGGATTGGATTTGAATTTTCAGCCGATTTTTGGACGGAAGCAGGTATATTGACCATTGACAGTGCCAGCGGTAGTGGTTCCGGAGATCAGCGACTGGGCTCTACAGCTTATTTGATAGGCATGAGTTACGGATTTTAAACAGCAGTCAGCACACTAATTATTTAGTTTAGAAAATTATGCAGTTACCAAATTTAGAAGAAATGTCAGAGGCCGAAAAAACTTGGTTTGCCCATTCAATTGCCGGAATGGTCGTTGCAGATGGACATACTGATCAGTCAGAAATGAATTTTCTGCGTGAAGCGATAAATTTTTTGCACGACAAAGAAGAAATCAGCAATATCATGACTGTGATCAAAGAGGGTAAAATTCCGGAAATGGGGCCTTTGGATATTGATCCAAAACAAGCTTTTCTGATGCTTAAATATCTGGCTCAGTTAATGGTTGCTGATGCGGATTTAGCAACAAAAGAAATCAGTTTTTTCCTCTTGTCCGGCAAGCTGCTGGGGTTTAATAATGAAATTCTAACAAAATTCTGGAAAAGCGCCCGTGCTCTGTTGGAGAAGGATCTACCTCAAGGTATCATTGAAACTGCTAATTTGAAAGTAAAAGTAAGTTTGATGAAAATTGATGATACGGGTTTTACTTTCCGTCTGGGTAAAGCTCTGATGCCAAAAGTTAAAATCAGACTCAAGGTCTGTAAGCCCTTTCAGTCAGAACATCCTTTGCAAGGTGATGATGCATTCTGGGAGGTGATTAGTTGTCAAATGTTAAAGCAGGTACCAGTTAAATTTGATGAAGGCCGTTACATGGTGAGAGCAACTTTTGAGCAAAAATTGGCTGATTACCATGGAATCTTACAGGTTATACATCCCGAAAATTATGCAGTTGTTTCAGATGGAGGATTTTTTAAAGCGGAAAAAAATTCGCTTTTAGGGAGTTATGTTCGTTGTTATGTCTGTGATAATCCAGAAATAAAATTCTTTGTCCTACACTCCAAGAGTATGATAATTGAGCAAAATATATTTGGGGTACCAAGTTATATCAGATCTGCAGGCAAGTTGGAATATTGTGATTTTAATTTGATCCAAGTTGCATCTTGCTCAAAATGCGGATTTTCGAGTAATGACAAAGAACACTTTAAGCGTTTAAAGACAGATGAGCCAACGTTTTCAGTAGAGAAATTTTCAGCAAGTTGGGATGAAAAAATTTCACCTTTACTCGAAAAAGCGCAAGAATCGGCAGATCAATATTATGCTGAAGATCGAGATGCAACTCTTGGAATGCTCTCATATGAATTAGCAATTGCAACCTTTGAACAACTGGCGAGTATCAGTCCTGATGTACAGAAAAAAGCACAGGTGCTGCGTAAGCAGTCTTCAATGCTGCTGACTCTCTCAGAACTGCAGATGGAAAACAAGGAAAGGGATGCTGCAGAAACAAACCTGAACAAAGTTGTTGATCTTTGGGTACCTATTTTTGACAATCTAAAAGGTACTGTAATGATTAATGTTTGTTTACTATTATTCCAGATCAAAATCTACTTCAATGACCTACAGTCCGCCGCACAGTATATGAAATTCATGGATAATTATGATCCTGACGGTAAGCTTGTAGAGGGAACAGATGAGTATAAGCAGCTTAAATTAGGTGCTGCTAAACTCAAAGCAACATTCGATGACCGTGAAATATTGACCAAAGAAAAAATGAAGCATTTTCACCTCGATGATGCGTGAAACGAAAATGGTTGAACTAGCACAGCACGAAGATACCTCTGATGAAGGTACGGAAGACGAAAATTTGATTTTGCTGCTTCTAAGTCCGGATTTGCGTAATCGTTATATGAAGATTTTAGTTAATCGTTTAATAAAAGCAGATGTAGTAGTTGCTATTGAAGAAACCAGTTATCCTGAAGAAAAAAAAGATAAATATGACTGGATTTTGAATTTTCCAGGTGATATTCCCAAAGGGAAAACTCCTGATTCTAACAGCAGCAAATTGATTTTCCGTGTTCCGGGAAAGGCTGAACTAGAGCAGGACAAACTTGATTCCGCTGATTCTGAGCGGCTGACAAAAATTATTGAGCGTTACAAGGAAGTTCAACAATCATGCTCTGAACGAGAAAAAAATCCAAAATTTGTTAAGTTGGCGGTGACCGACGCTGTTTTGCGCAGCAGAGGGGAAATGATTTTAAAGTACAAAGAACTTGTCACTAAACTGGATGAAAAAATTTCTCAGGTCGAAAAATCATACTATCTGGGTATCGGTTATATTCTCAGCACAGCAATTGAGAAAATTACTGGAGTCGCGGTTTTAGACAATTTGATGAAGGGCCTGATTTACGTAATGATTGTTGATGATCTTGATAAACGTACACAGGATGGTTTGGTTGATATTGATTTCAGCAGGAAGGTACTTTCGTATATGTCTACAAGTGATCTTTCAACTAAACTGCTGGAGTTCCGTAAGGAACATGCAGATGATGAGTTCGCAAAAGCAAATATAAGCGATTTCGTCTTTAATGCCGCAGACTTTGAGAAAGTGGATATTGTCTTTTTTAACTCCTGGAAATTCACTGAAGATTCTTTTCCGATCAGAGTTGCTTTACGTAAAAAAACTATTATCAGCAAGCAGGAGGAACGCAAAGTAAAACAAAAAGGCGAGACTCCTGCTAAAATTGAGAAAGAAGAGAAAGCATTAGCAAAAGTTAAACATAAATACAAAAATGTAATGCGTGAAATAAACAAAATGGAAAAATTTCATTTTGACGACGAAAGTGCTTATGAGGCACAGAACAATTTAAGAAGAAGGTTATTGAAAGATATTAAACGCCGTGAACTGCATTTAAAGGATCTGAAACGACCTGTAAAAGCAGGTGGCGAGGAAAAGATTATAACTTTTGATTTGTTTGAGATCTTTAAAAGCAAGCAGTCATTTATGGAACGTATGGCGGATAAAGCAAACTCTTTGGGATTCGGAAGTCTATTAGGTATGAACGAGGGTGAAAAGCATACCAGTTTTGAAAAACTTGCTGAAATGGCACGTTATTCAAAAGACTGGATAAAAGCTTCGACTCAACTAAATAAAATTACTTCACAAACAACTAAATTAGCAGAACAACTGGATCAGTTTGTAGAAAAAAATGAATTAACTGGAACAGCTGGAAGTCCAGTTCCAGCAGGTGCAGTAAAATATCAGCCGTTGCTGGATGAACATATTCTGGACTGCCTCGAACTAGCTGCCTTAAGTTGTGAAATTTCCAATTTAGCTGAAGCCAAAGGCGAGCAGGTATAAAAATAAATTATAATAATATCTTTTTATATTAAGTGTTTACATGCCTCCTACAGTCATTTCAGCAACCAGCACTGTCGGTAGCCCTACTCCGACTGGAACACTCTGACCATCTTTTCCACAAGTCCAGATACCTTCGCTCATTGCGAAATCGTTACCAACCATACTGATTTTTGACATTGCATCCGGACCGTTTCCGATTAAGGTGAAATTCTTTATCGGCACGGTTTTTTTACCATCTTCCACCAGCCATGCAACAGTCGGAACGAAGACAAAATCACCGTTTGAAATATCAACCTGACCTCCGCTGAACTCTTGACAATAAACGCCTTTTTTAACTGAACTGATAATTTCCTCAGGATCAGCTTCACCATTAGCGAGGTAAGTAGATGTCATACGTGGTATCGGATAATGTGCATAGGATTCACGTCTGCCGTTTCCGGTGGGATTTGTGTGGAAGTGTTTAGCGCTGATCCGATCATGCATATAGTTCCGCAGGATTCCTTTTTCGATTAGTAAATTTTCAGCAGAAGGAATTCCTTCATCGTCAAAATTTATCGCCCCACGTTCGTTTGCTATAGTTCCTGAATCATAAATTGTACACAAATCAGAAGCGACTTTTTCGCCAATCCTGCCACTGTATGCGGAAGTTCCTTTGCGGTTGAAATCTGCCTCCAAGGGATGTCCTACGGCTTCATGCAGCAATATTCCGGATTGCGCAGGTCCTAAAATAACAGGTAGTAAACCTGAAGGTGCCTGCTCTGCGCCTAAAAGTAAAATTGCTTCAGCTGCAGCCCGTTCTCCTAAAATTTGTGCGTGATCTGCCTGCTTTAAATAATCCAGACCAACTCGTCCTCCAATTCCGGAAGAGCCATTTTGAATATTGTCTCCATCCTGGGAAACGCAATGTACATTCATCCTGAACATTGGACGTGTGTCCCGTAAAATGTCGCCGTCTGAAGTCACAACCTGTGTCAGATTGAGAGCATCCATCATGGCTACTGTTACTCGATTAATTCTCTCATCGTAGTCTTTGGCAACTGCTTCCGTACGTTTGAGTATTTCAATTTTTTGGACAAGTTCCAGATCAGTAACTGTTTCAAGAACAGGATAATAATTTTTCGGTACAAGTTCGTTAAAGCGGAAACCTTCCGCCAGCGAAACTTCACCACTGGACGCAATGGCCGCAGCAGTTCGTGCCGCATGCAGCATGGGTTTTAACTCGAAATCTTCACTGTAGGCATATCCCGTTTGATCATTCTGCACTACTCTAATGCCAACTCCTGAGACCACAGCGACAGCAGAATTCTTGATAATACCATCTTCCATGACCACTGAATTTCGGGTACTGTACTCAAAGTGGATATCAGCAAAATCTCCTCCACGGTGCAGTGCGGCATTTAATAACTGCCGTACAACAGCCTGATCAATGCCCATTTGCCCTTCAAACAATTGTTTGACGGCTTCTACTGCAGACAAAGTCTGAGTCAGGTGGTGAGCGATATTTTTTGTTTCCAGTGAAATATTGGTGCTATTCATTGATTTATAGAATTATTATTTTTCCGGTTTCAGTTTTTGTTTCTTGTCTTACAGCGTTTAGCAATTAAAGAAGGTGTTTTCAATACATCTAGCTGCTTTTTCATATGCTCCAGGTTCTCCGAGTTTTGCACGGATATTTTGTAATTCGCTGATCATTCTTTCACGATAGTCTTTATCCTGCAAGAGTCGAACTGCCGTTTCCGCTACTTTTTCGGCAGTGAAGTCATTTTGTAATAATTCAGGTACAATTTCTTTTTCTGCTAATATGTTGACCAGTCCAATAAATTTTGTATCTGCCAGATAACGTGCGATCCGGAAAGTAAGCGGAGCTACCTGATAAACTATGGCAAAAGGTTTTAATGCAAGTCCGGTTTGTAATGAAGCTGTTCCGGAGGCAACAACTGCAGCATCACAGGCTTGGATAGTTTCAATAAACTGTTCCGCAATCAAAGTGACAGGAACAATTGAGGATTCAATTAACTCTTTAACTTCATTTAAGTCAAGTGATTCGGCAACAGGCATAATGCAGTTGATCTCACCGACTTGCTCTTGAATATGCGGCAGGCTCTTCAGCAGAGTCGGTAAATGCCTTCTCATTTCACTCGGCCGGCTGCCTGGTGCAATCGCTAACAGCGGTATGTCGTTCTGCAGTCCGTACTGTTTGAGAAATGACGTGTTGTCTATTTCATTACTTATTTGATCCAGCAGCGGATGTCCAACCCAACTTACATCAACTCCCGCCTGTTGATAAATTACTTCTTCAAAAGGAAACAGCACAATCATTTTGTCCACCACTCGTTTGATGGTGTTTAATCGGCCTTTTCGCCAGGCCCAGATTTGAGGACTGTTGAAAAAAATTACCGGTATTCCTTTTGCTTTTGCATAGGCTGCGAGTTTGAGGTTGAATCCAGGATAATCAATCAGGATCAAGACGTCCGGTCGTTCCTCCTCCAGCGCATCACGCATTCTCCAGAGTGTCTGGTACAGCCGGGGAAGATGCCGTACAACTTCAACTAATCCATGCGTCTGCAAAGTATCCAGCATGTAATACGGACGAAAATTTTCTCTTAACATCTTCAAACCGCCGATGCCGAAAAAATCGATATTGTCATTGTTCTGTCTTAAACAACGGATCAAACCTGCTCCATGAACATCTCCGGAAACTTCTCCGGCAATCATCATTATTTTCATCGGGTATATCAGTGTGGAGGCTGTTTTATCTTTCTGCCGGTCGGTGAAAAATTTACAGGGAATCTTTTTTAAAAACGAGTCCGACCTGTTGGAACCCCGCGTTTTTGAATAACAGCATCAGTTCCATCAAAATTCCATAAGGCACCTGTTCATCCATTTGTAAGTATACAGGCAGTTTCTGTTCCCAAAGTTTTGAATTATTTGTCAAAGATACTGACAGGCTTTTGAGAGAGTAAACCTCATCACGAATAGCAATCTGCATTTCTTTATTAACAACGGCCAGTATTGATTCTTTGTAATCCGGAAGACGAGCTTCCAGTTTACCTTTCGGCAGTTGAATAGGAAGTGAAAGTGTCAACAGTGGTGCTGAAATGAGAAAGGAAACGAGAAGTACCAGCAACACATCAACAAAAGGTGTGATGTTGATTTCAGACATCAATTCCCCACGCAGTCGACGGGCATGTCTAAATTTTCTCATTTTTTAGGTAATAATTGTTGTTGGAGGTGGTGCAGCAGTTGTAGCGCGAAATAGTCCATTGTCTCAGTCATACCACGGATTGTTGCACGAAATAAATTATAACCTAAAGTCGCTGGAATCGCTGCGAAAAGCCCCGCGGCAGTCGCAACCAGTGCCTCAGCAATGCCTGGACTGATGACAGACAGTTCAACAGAATTGAGTTCAGAAATGCTCAGGAAAGTGTTGATGACCCCAATTACTGTACCAAATAAACCAATGAACGGTGAAGTGACACCGATAGTGGCAAGCAGGGCCTGTCCAGCGTTTAAATCTTTCTCAGCCATCAAAATACGGGCTTCAAGCATGCGCTCCAGCCTGTCCATCAATTCTCTGCGGTGACCGTAATCTGATTCAGGATTAGCTTTCAGGAACTGTTTTAGTTCACGGTCACCCAGGGTGAACATTTCCTGGAGTGGATTTTTCGGCATCTTGCTAAAGAGCAAGCGAAGCTCATCCACGCGTTTCGAACTTTCCAGATACTTTAAGGCACGGGACTGCAGGTATTTCACCCGAATGAGGCTGAAAAACTTGATAAACAGTGTGATCCAGACAACTACAGAACAACCGAAAAGTACCGCAAGCACACTGAAGGCAATACTACTGAAATCTGTAGTAAATGGGAGAGCTAAAAAATCCATTCAGCTGTTTATGGTTTGAGCAGTAAAGTAAATTCTACTCTCCTGTTTTTGTCCCAGGCACTTTTGCCGGAATTACTGTCGAGCGGAAATTCTTCACCATAACTGAGGATACGAGCAAGTTTTGAGTTGGGAAGGTACGCCATGATTGAGTTAGCAATCGCATTGGCCCGGCGATGCCCCAAAGCAAGGTTGTACTCATCACTACCACGCTCATCTGCATGACCTTCAATCTGCACAATCATATCACCTCGTGCCTCCAGGGCCTTCATCACACATGCACTCTGCTGTCGTATAAGTTTTTGATAATCGGATTTTATTGTTATCTGATCAAAGTCGAAGTGAATCACCGGCATTAAACGGTCATTATTATCGTCACGCAGACTCCTGTCAGCAATGTTCAAATCTTTTGTTTTTAGCAGTCGCTGATGCACATCTTCCATTTTTGCAGGCACATTTTTACAGGCAACTAATTTGAGAGCAGAAACAAGGGCTAATCTGGAGATCGGCATAAACATCGGTGGGCTGTCGTCCTGCTCCGGTGCTACGATAACTGCCACTGCTGCGGGTTTGTCTACTTGAGTTACTTGAGATTCATCTGCTGCAATAGTATCTGCAGAACTTACAGTGACAGCAGCTTTTACTGTTTCCTGAATGTTAGCAGTTGAAGTGTCGGCTGATAGCTCCGGCTCCGTAGAGGAGGCTTCCGGAATTAGCTCTTGAGCAGTTTCTTTTGTATTATCTTGAGCAACTTTTTGTGAATCATCGCTTGAACTCTCCGCGTTAACTTCCTGTGTTGCGGAAGTTAAAATTTCCTGAGAGAGTTCAGTTGAAACTTCTTTAGTCGTCGGCTGTACTATTTCTGCGGAACCGGCATCAGTAGCTGAAGCTTCTGCTTGAGTTGTTTCCGCGGTTTGCTGCTCAGTTTGTGCCAACAGTTTTTCTTGAGCTTCGGCTTCCGCTGCGGCTTTTGCTTCAGCAGCTTTCAAAGCAGCCTCCTGTGCTAAAAATTCTGCCGCTATTTCTTCCTGTTTACGTTCCTCTTCCTCAATTTTCTTAACATGTACTAAGTCCAGTATTTCCTCATCATCTTTATCTACTTCAACTTCCGTTTTCTCTTCTGCTTCCGGAGTAACTTCAACTTCCTCTTTCTCTTCAATGACCTGAGGTTCCGGACTTTTGGAACCGCAACCTGATAAAATGAGGGAAAGAAGTGCAAAGCTGACAATGAAATATTTAAGCATCTGCATATTATTTAGTATGTTCTGAGCTTTTCTGGTTTTAGAAAAAAGACTTCAAAGAAAATTATTAGTTTTGCAAGATAAGAACAAACCCAGACTAACTCGCTTACTCTCATTTTGCAACGTATATCTATGCGGAAGTTTGAAAAAAAAGATGAACTGCAGACATAAACAGTAATATGTCTAGCATGCTGAGAAGTTATTTTGAAGATAGACATAAGCAAAGATTATTAAAAATCCTTTTAAATTCTTTTAATATTTAACTCATAAGTGTTAAGATAATCGACTAAATTCAGTCATAAAAACCAGTTTAAATAGCCGTATTAATACTTGACTATTGGTTGATTAAAGTGTATTTAATGCGATGTACAAATTTTCATATTTATTACTATTTTTGTTAATGTCTTTTTTTTATGAATTTAATAATATCTTGTCCATGAATAATTTTCGACTATTGAACAAATATATATTTAGTATTGTTGGATGCGTTATTGTATTAATATTATTTAATATCAATATATTACAAGCTGAAATAATTAACCGCACCCGTGCTGAACCTGAAATTCGGGAACGTATACACAAAATACTCAGAAAAACACTGCGTGAGGATTATATTGATGTTTCAGTGATACTGCATTCTGTACTCGATAACAACCCTGTTGAAAAAGACAGTGAGCTGATACCAGGAGTCAAAATAAAGACAGAAGATAGAGATGTACAGGAACTGTTAAATTACCGCATTATAAATTTAACAGTTAACAAGTCAGTTAATTTGAATCAAGTTGAAGCGAGAATCCGCTCAGAAATAGCTGAACTTAACGCACAGGATCGTTTTGAGCAGTCGATCGTGCTGGAAAAATTACAGATTGAACGTCCTGATTTTTCCGCAAAACTTGTTGAATACGTAAAATTGCTCGTAGATGCAAGATCGGATTTGAATCGTGATGAACCTGTTGCGGCACAGGAAAAATTGAAACTGGCGGCAGAAATCAGTGCAGAATTTCCTGCAGGTTATGAGATGCTCGGAGTAGATCAACTGATTCCGGAATATGTTCCTGAAGGTACGGACGCGATCACACCTGCGCAATGGGGTATCATTGGAACTCTTGGAGTTTTACTGCTGCTGACTCTGGCATTGTTTTTCTTTGTCTCACGTAGCACACGTGAAAAAGATGAAAAAGAACATCCGCTACTTGGTACATTAGGTAAAGTTGCCACCGCAATTGAAAGTATGGCACCAGAAGAGGAGGAAGAGGAAGAGCAACTGGAACTTCCTGAAGATGAGGCGGAAGCAGGCGACGAAGAAGAAAAAATTGATTATTTTGGTTTTGTGCGCAAGATGCCGGCAAAACTTCGTGTTAATCTTCTTCAGCAAATTGAACCTGCTCAGCAAGCCATGGTTTTCAGTCAAATGGATCCAGGAGATATGGCAAGTATTCTCAAGGAGCTTCCAGCAGAAGACGCTTTAGCAGTTGTCCTGTCGATGAAGAATGTGAGCGTTTCTCCAAGCGATTTAGAAAATTTAGCAGAGGAACTCGCTGTTACCGCAAAAAAACTGCCTGTCTCTTTTGATGGACTGGGACGTATCGGCGAGCTATCAGGGCAGGTAAGTGCGGAACAATGGAAAAATATTCTTGAAAGCACAGGAGAGCTTAAAAAGAAAAATCCGGACCTCGCCAAAAGCGCAGGTGAGTCCATGGAGCAAATTCGTGAACGCAGCCTTTCTTTTGAAGAACTGCAGGGCAGCACCGAGATCGATGAAGCACTTGTAGGCAGAGTGATGGAACGCTTTGAACGTTCCAGACTAAGCACAGGAGCAAAAGTTTCTGTTCCGTATTTACTGCTTGATACAGATTCTTCGGTAACTGAAAAAATAATGAAAGAATATACTGAAGAGACACGACAGTATTATCAGGAACAACTGCAGGGTTTTGATAAACAACGTGAAGAAGATGAAGCCGACAAGGAGCGGATAGAACAACTCAGGGATC